>ENA-OQHY01000058-OQHY01000058.1-human-gut-metagenome-genome-assembly--contig:-NODE-58-length-59259-cov-3.023016_pt1 | contig 59259 bp, 79 predicted proteins | sample MGYA00242570_ERZ504733 | MGnify/ENA primary metagenome ERZ504733 (study PRJEB26092, sample SAMD00036219) | human gut metagenome | host: Homo sapiens | study: EMG produced TPA metagenomics assembly of... | reverse complement strand
ATCAGGTTCCCTAAGGAGCGCAGGGTGCCTTTCCTAGCTTCTTCAAATGATTATTATAAAAAATACCAATGGATAAATCTTTATTGTATATTATCCATTGGTTTCCGTCAAGCAATTTTATCCTTTGAGACTCTTTGTGAAACTCTTTGTTCCGCTCTTTAAATCCGGAATCGAACTGGTGACCTACTGATTACAAGTCAGTTGCTCTACCTACTGAGCTAAGTCGGCATCAAGTAGCGCGCATTCTATGGAGACATGCGCAGTCATGCAACTAAAAAATTGCATAAAACGTTCTTTCGCTCACATTTTATTCGAAACCAGGGTTAACCGCTGTAAATTCATCCACTCAAGGTCAAAAATTCAACATCAGCGCCCGATTTACACCACTTATACCGTATCGTGATGACTCCCGCGTAAAGCATCGCTTCCCCATATTTTTTCTTATTATTCCTGTCATCTGGTGTTAACCTCCTGCCCATTGTCCAAAATTAACTATGTTGAGCCCGGACGCGCTGTGTTGTGCTGGCTCACTGAAGCATGCTTATGAGCAAAAAAGAGCAAACGTTAATGACACCTTATCTTCAGTTTAACCGTAGCCAGTGGGCTGCACTGCGTGACTCCGTCCCGATGACGCTGACGGAAGGCGAAATCGCACGGTTAAAGGGGATAAACGAAGATCTGTCGCTGGAAGAAGTGGCAGAAATCTATTTACCACTCTCGCGCTTGCTTAACTTCTATATCAGCTCCAACCTGCGCCGTCAGGCGGTGCTGGAGCAGTTCCTCGGGACGAACGGCCAACGCATTCCTTATATCATCAGCATTGCAGGCAGCGTGGCCGTCGGTAAAAGCACCACCGCACGCGTATTGCAGGCGTTACTGAGCCGCTGGCCAGAGCACCGCAGCGTGGAGCTCATCACCACTGACGGTTTCCTGCACCCGAATGAGGTGTTAAAGGAACGCGGGCTTATGAAGAAGAAGGGCTTCCCGCTCTCTTATGATATGCACCGTCTGGTGAAGTTTGTCTCTGACCTGAAATCGGGCGCGCCTAACGTGACGGCTCCGGTCTATTCGCACCTGATCTACGATCGCATCCCGGGTGGAGACAAAACGGTGGTTCAGCCGGATATCCTGATCCTCGAAGGTTAAACGTCCTGCAAAGCGGGATGGATTATCCTCACGATCCCCATCATGTGTTTGTCTCTGACTTCGTCGATTTCTCTATTTATGTCGATGCGCCGGAAGACCTGCTGCAGAACTGGTATATCAACCGCTTCCTGAAGTTCCGTGAAGGGGCGTTCACCGATCCTGACTCCTATTTCCACCACTACGCCCAGCTTTCTGAAGAAGAAGCCATTAATGTGGCGAGAGGGCTGTGGAATGAGATCAACTACGTGAACCTGAAAGAGAACATCCTGCCCACCCGTGAGCGCGCCAGTCTGATCCTCACCAAGAGTGAGAAACACGCTGTCGACCAGATCCGTCTGCGCAAGTAATCACGCAGACATAAAAAACCGGCTTAGCGCCGGTTTTTTTATTGATGGATTACGCCACCGGCTTTTCGCCATTCTCATCCTGATCGACCGCGAAGCAGGCAACCAGCTGACCGCCATAATCCTTGAGCTGTGGCTGCAACTGGGTGCACGGGCCAAAACGGCGACTACAGCGGGCGTTGAATGCACAGCCTGGAGCGGATTCAGCGGGCTGGGCAATTCACCCGTCAGCTTGATACGCTCACGACGATCGTCAGGGTTCAGACGCGGGGTCGCAGACAGCAGCGCCTGGGTGTACGGGTGACGAGGATGAGTAAAGATCTGCTCTTTTGTCCCCTTCTCCACGCAGCGCCCCAGATACATCACCATCACTTCGTCGGCAATGTGCTCCACAACCGACAGGTCGTGCGAAATAAACACGTACGACAGCCCCATGTCCTGCTGCAGATCCATCATCAGGTTCAACACCTGCGCACGCACAGAAACGTCGAGGGCTGATACCGGCTCATCGGCGATGACCACGTCAGGGTCGAGCATCAAACCACGCGCAATCGCGATACGCTGGCGCTGGCCGCCAGAGAACATATGCGGATAACGATCGTAATGCTCGGTCTTCAGGCCCACTTTCGCCATCATCGCCAGCGCTTTTTCACGACGCTGCTCTTTGTTCAGATTGCTGTTAATCAGCAGGGGCTCTTCCAGAATCTGTCCCACTTTTTTACGCGGGTTCAACGATCCGTACGGGTTCTGGAACACAATCTGTATTTTCTGACGGCGCAGTTTCTGTGCCTGCGGATCGTGCTTGAGCAGGTCCTGTCCCTGATAATAGAGCTCACCGCCGGTGGGGACTTCAATCATCGTCAGCAAACGACCCAGCGTCGATTTGCCACAGCCTGACTCACCGACCACCGCCAGCGTTTTGCCGCGTTCAAGGGTAAAGGATACGCCATCCAGCGCTTTCACCAGGCGTTCAGGCGCAAACAGCCCCTTTTTCACCGGATAGTATTTTTTCAGGTCGATAGCCTGCAACAGCGGTTGTTGCTTGGTGGCCTGTTGCGTATTCATAGTGTTGGCCTCCCGGCATCATCGAGTGGGTAGTGGCATTTCGACTGACGACCGTCAGCAAGCAGGTTGAGCTCTGGCTCTTCTGCACGACATTTGTCTGTAGCATACGGACAACGCGGATTAAGCAGGCAACCCTGCGGTCGGTCATATTTACCCGGTACGACGCCCGGAAGTGATGCCAGACGCGCTTTGTCCTGGGCAAACTCCGGCAGCGCACGCAAAAGCGCCTGCGTATACGGGTGACGCGGCGCGCGGAAAATATCGTGCGAATGTCCAGTCTCGACCACCTGACCTGCATACATCACGATAATTTTGTGCGCCGCTTCGGCCACCAGCGCCAGGTCATGCGTAATCAGCACCAGCGCCATGTTCTCTTTCTGCTGCAGTTCCAACAGCAGCTCGATGATCTGTGCCTGGATAGTCACGTCCAGTGCCGTTGTCGGTTCATCCGCGATCAGCAGTTTTGGCCGACAGGCAATCGCCATGGCGATCATCACACGCTGGCTCATCCCACCGGAGAGCTGGTGCGGGTAAACGTCCAGACGCGATGCCGGGTCAGGGATACCGACCTGATTTAGCAGATCGATCGCACGCTGACGCCGGGTCTTCTTATTCCCGCCCTGGTGCACCTTGATGGCTTCCATAATCTGGAATCCCACGGTGTAACAAGGGTTCAGGCTGGTCATTGGGTCCTGGAAGATCATCGCCACTTCCGCACCGACCAGCTGGCGGCGCTGCTTTTCGGAGATACGCTGCAGGTCCTGACCGTTAAACTCCAGACTTTCGGCCATCACACGGCCGGGATAATCAATCAGCCCCATGATGGCCAGTGAACTGACCGACTTACCGGAACCCGACTCACCCACAATGCCGACCACTTCGCCCTGATTTACGCTGTAGCTGATGCGGTCCACGGCGCGAAACGGAGTGCCTTCGTCACCGAAGTGCACCGATAATTTATCTACATTTAATAACGCCATCTCGTGCCTCTTACTGCTTCAGTTTGGGATCAAGTGCATCACGCAGGCCATCACCCATCAGGTTAAATGCCAGCACCGTCAGCAGGATTGCCAGACCCGGGAAGGTCACAACCCACCACGCGCTTTGGGCGAACTGCAACACATCGGAGAGCATGGTGCCCCACTCCGGTGTTGGTGGCTGCGCACCCATGCCCAGGAAGCCAAGAGCGGCCATATCAAGAATGGCGTTAGAGAAACCGAGCGACGCCTGAACAATCAGCGGCGCCAGGCAGTTCGGGAAGATGTTGACGAACATTTGACGCATCGCGCCAGCACCCGCCACGCGGGAGGCCGTTACGTAGTCGCGGTTTACTTCCACCAGCACCGCCGCACGCGTGAGTCGCACATAGTGGGGAAGCGCCACGAAGGTTAATGCCAGCGCGGCGTTACTGATCGACGGACCAAAAATCGCCACCAGTACCAGCGCCAACAGCAAGCTGGGCAGCGCCAGCATGATGTCGACGATACGCATGATGATGTTATCGATAATGCCGCCGAAGTAGCCAGCAACCAGACCGAGTACGATCCCCATAACCAGCGACAACACGACCACCAGGCAGCCGACCAGCAGCGACAGACGCGCACCGTACATCAGACGCGACAGCACATCGCGGCCCACGTCATCGGTACCCAGCAGGTGCGACAGGCTACCGCCGTCCTGCCATGCTGGTGGTGCCAGCAACGCATCACGGAACTGATCCGCCGGGTTATACGGTGCTAGCACGTTGGCAAACACCGCAATCAGGATCATGACAGAGACATAAACCAGCCCCACCACCGCGCCTTTGTTGCGCTTGAAGTAGTGCCAGAATTCCTGCAGCGGCGTCATGGGAACCGGTGCAGTAACCACTTTATTTTCAGAAACGTGTGACATGATGGCCCCTTACTTCTTATGACGAATACGCGGGTTCACCACGCCGTAGAGCAAATCGACCAGCAGGTTGACGAGAATAATCATCGTCGCGACCAGCAATACCCCGCCCTGCACTACCGGATAATCACGGCGTTGCAGTGCGTCAATCAGCCAGCGTCCGAGGCCCGGCCAGGAGAAGATGGTTTCGGTCAGGATCGCACCCGCCAGCAACGTCCCCACCTGCAGACCAATAACGGTCACCACCGGCAGCATGGCGTTACGCAGGGCGTGAACGATAATGACGCGCATACGCGTCAGACCTTTGGCGCGTGCGGTGCGAATGTAATCCTCACCCAACACTTCCAGCATTGAAGAACGGGTCATACGCACGATAACCGCCAGAGGAATGGTACCGAGCACCATCGCAGGCAGGATCATATGTGCCACCGCATCAATGAAGTTACCCTCTTCGCCCCAGATAGCCGTATCGATCAGCATGAAACCGGTCAGAGGATTCGTATCATCCAGGAAGACCATATCGCTGACGCGTCCGGAGACCGGCGTCAGGTTTAGCTGCACCGAGACCAGCATGATCAGCATCATGCCCCACCAGAAGATAGGCATGGAGTAACCCGTCAGCGCCAGGCCAACAGCCGTATGGTCGAAAATAGAGCCACGCTTCACGGCAGCCAGGACCCAACAGGGATACCCACCGCAGTGGCGAAAATCATGGCGCAGACACCAAGCTCCAGTGTCGCTTTAAAACGCGGCACGAACTCGTCCCACACCGGAAGACGGCTTTTCAGCGAAATCCCTAAATCACCGTGCAACACGCCCCAGATATAGTTGAGGTATTGCTGCCACAGTGGTTTGTTCAGGCCAAGCTCAGCCAGCAGCTGTGCATGGCGTTCAGGTGAAATACCACGCTCGCCCGCCATAATCATTACCGGGTCGCCGGGGATCATATGGACGAAGGCAAAAGTGAGAAGGGTGATACCGATAAACGTGGGGATAACAAGTCCCAGACGTCGGAGGATGAACTGCAACATAACCCGGATTCTCTCTGATGACGTACAACCAGTTGGCGTGACGTCTGTATTGCTCACAAATGTAAATTCCCTCTCTCTTCAGGAGAGGATTAGGGTGAGGGAATGCATGCACGCCCTCACCCCTGCCCTCTCCGTGAAGGAGAGGGTGAACACCCTACTTATTATTCAACAGAGACGTTTTCGAAGTGGTGTTTGCCCAGTGGATCAACCACGTAGCCCTTCACTTCTTTACGCACTGGTTCGTACACGGTGGAGTGAGCCACAATCAGAGCCGGAGCCTGATCGTGCATCACAACCTGAGCCTGTTTGTACAGCTCGATACGTTTGTTGTGATCGTCGGTCGCACGCGCCGGCTGGATCAGGTCTTCAAACGGCTTGTAGCACCAGCGAGAGTAGTTAGAACCGTCTTTCGCGGCTGCACAGCTGAACAGGGTAGCGAAGAAGTTGTCCGGATCCCCATTGTCACCGGTCCAGCCCATCATCACCGCCTGATGCTCACCCGCTTTGGCACGCTTCAGATACTCGCCCCACTCGTAGGTCACAATCTTGGCCTGAACGCCCACTTTAGCCCAGTCAGCCTGAACCATTTCAGCCATACGGCGTGCGTTCGGGTTATACGGACGCTGTACTGGCATCGCCCACAGCTCAACGGTAAAGCCTTTCTCCTGGCCTGCTTCTTTCAGCAGCGCTTTCGCTTTCTCAGGATCGTAGGTGTAGTCTTTAACGTCGTCGTTATAGCCCCACATGGTTGGTGGGATCAGGTTCTTGGCGGCAACACCCGCGCCCTGATAGACCGCTTTAATGATCGCTTCTTTATTCACCGCATAGGTCAACGCCTGACGGACTTTCACGTCATCAAACGGTTTCTTCTCGGTGTTGAAGGAGAGGTAACCCACGTTCAGACCAGCCTGCTCCAGCAGGTTGATGTTTTTATCCTGCTTCATGCGCGCGATGTCAGCCGGGTTCGGGTATGGCATGACCTGGCATTCATTTTTCTGCAGTTTTGCGTAACGCACAGAAGCATCAGGCGTGATGGAGAAGACCAGACGATCGATCTGCGGCTTGGTGCCCCAGAAGCCCGGGAAGGCTTTATACAGAATACGGGAATCTTTCTGGTACTGCAGAAGCTGGAACGGACGGTACCGATTGGGTTCAGGTCCACTTTCTCCGGGGTGCCGGCTTTCAGCATGTTGTCCGCGTACTCTTTAGACAGAATAGAGGCGAAGTCCATGGCCAGGTCAGCCAGGAATGGTGCTTCCGGACGCGTCAGCACGAACTGAACGGTTTTATCGTCCACTTTTTTCACTTCAGCGATCAGGTCCTGCAGGCCCATCCCTTCGAAGTATTCATAGCTGCCGCCAGACACTTTGTGATACGGGTTCTGAGCGTTTTTCTGACGGTCGAAGGAGAACACAACGTCATCGGCGTTAAAATCGCGCGTTGGTTTGAATTCTTTGTTGTCCTGCCACTTCACGCCCTGGCGCAGGTGGAAGGTATAGGTCTTACCGTCTTCGCTGACGTCCCACTTCTCCGCCAGACCTGGGATCACTTCCGTGGTACCGGTTTTGAATTCAACCAGACGGTTATAGATAGGCACAGAGCTTGCGTCGTAAGTCGTACCAGAGGTAAAGAGCTGTGGGTTAAAGCCTTCCGGCGAGCCTTCAGAACAGTAAACCAGGGTTTTTGCCTGTACGCTTGCTGCCACGGTCATAGCCACCAGGCTCAGACCAAGCTTCAGCATCCCTGACTTCTTCAAGGAAATACTCATTATTCTGCTCCAATGTGATGTTTTGCTTTGTTGTGTTACGCCGCCAGACCTTTATTTATTTTTTACCCGGTCCGGTCGGTGATGCCCGAAGGCGTTTAAGGGATGGAGAATCCTTTCAGAAGAGCGTTTGAGTTGCAGCGCAGATCGTCCCTGAAATGCCCCTCATGCCCTACAATCTGTCAACAGAATGTGAAAACGTCAATACAGGTGACGGGGATTTACGCTGAGTGTGAGAAACCGCAAACAAAGATTAAAAAAACTATGTATGCCAGTTTTCAGCAGGGAAATTTATGCTACTCGCTATGTTGCAGCACAATTATCTTCATATTTCGCAACAATCAGTGATTAACTTTTATTCAGATCGGGTAAATTTTCTTGCAAAACGGTGATTATCTGAGCACTAAATACCGCGAACGTTAAAACGCACAGCGAAAAATGCTGAGGTTATCCATAAGCAACGCGAAAAAAGATCAATCTATATATAAAAAAATACAATGGATTATGTCACAAAATCGTTAACAGACAGGAAGAAGGCGGGATAAGGGGCGTTTTGGTGAATCAGGATGAGTAAGCTGCTAATGCAAAAAGGGCTAACCTTGCGGTTAGCCCTTCTTTAAATGTGGTCGGCGAGAGAGGATTCGAACCTCCGACCCACTGGTCCCAAACCAGTTGCGCTACCAAGCTGCGCTACTCGCCGAATGCGGAGCGCATCTTACTGCTGAGGTGCGCCCCCGTCAATCCCTTAAATTAAAAAAGCCCTTCAACTGGCGATATTCTCGCCAGACGCGTTACTGCGCGGCTTTCGCCTTGCTATCAGGAAGTTTGCACCAGTTGTTATTTTCGTTGATACCGCCGTCAGGAGAGGTATAACCCAGGCAACCCAAAATGGTGTCATACAGCTCAACATGACGACGCGGCACCTTCATGTCTGCCTCTTTTTTCAGGTGGGCAAACATCTTCGCTTTCTCTGGGTCTTCCAGGTACTTGTCCGACATCCACATGATCATCGGTACACGGAATTGTTCAGGCGGTGCCAGCTTGCGCGGCGTACCGTGCAAATGCTCTTTCTCGTTGATTGACTCTCCGTGGTCAGCAGCATAAATAACAATCGCTTTCTTATCACGAAGCTGGTCAATCACCCGGCTCAGGAACGTATCCACATACAGAACCGAGTTATCATAGGCATTGATCAGTTCCTGCTTGCTGCAGTCTTTATTGATGCCTACACACTCCGGCTGCCACTTCGCAAAATCACGCGTGTAACGCTGGTAATAGCTGTAATGGGAGCCTTTAGTATGCAGGATAACCAGATGTTTACCCTGCGGATGGCTCTTCAGGGACTGTGACATCTCCTCAAGGAGCAACATGTCATCCACGTTCTTGCCGCGGTTACGTGGTTCGGCGCCAATCTGCTCGCGATACGAGATGTTGTCCGCCAGCGTGTTGGTGTAGAACCACATCTCACTTTGCATCGCGAATAAATCGGAGCTGAAACCGAGCTGCTTCAGTACCGCAAATACGTTCTGCTCTTTCAGGGTACGCTGTGGGTTATCACTGGCACCGCCTTCACGAACAAACATACAACGCAGCGAGAGCTTGGTTGCGGTATCGCAAGAATACCCCCGGTAAGCCACCAGGTTCTTTTCCTGCGCCAGTTTTGGCGTGGTATCCCGGTCATAACCGAGGATGCCCATATGATCCCAGCGCGTCGTTTCACCAATAACAAAGACAACATAGGTATCATCGAGTTGGTTACCCGGCGCTTCGTAACTGAATTTTTTCATTGGGTTGATGAGCGATTTCACATCACTTGATTCATCCGCCTGCGCCCAGGCATAAAGACCCAGCGCTGAAATCCAGTTGGAGGCAGGTAGGAGTTTGCTACCACGCCGCCATAGCTTGGCATATCCACGCCCGTCGCTTTTTCGATTCGTTTTTGCTGTTTTTCCATCAAGCGGATGGGTGCCCATACCAGCAAGGCCGCCAGGATAACGACGGCGATATTCCTGATTCGCTGCCCACGGGTGCGGAGCTGGCGCAGCAACGTATAGCGGCAGGTATTACTCCAGATAAAGAAGAGCGGGATCAGGCAGGTTAATACCGTCCAGACGATAAACCCTTTTCCAACCACCTCTTTCGAGAGGTCGATATCCGTTGTCATTACCGACGCGACGATGCCGTAGCCAATAACGACATTCATAAAGGTCATGTAATAACTGGCAGCGGCGGAAATAATTACCACCAGTGAGGCCAAAATTTGCCAGGTGCGTCGGCCGAAGAGTGAGAGCAGGCGTAACAGGAAGAATGTGGCGAGAACGGAACCGAACACTTCAATTGCGGCAAAAATTCCATTTCTTACGGTGAGATGTTCTAAATAACCTTCCACTCTTCTGAACAACACCGCGCCATTCAGAAATAAACCGATATAGACAGCCAGCATCAGACACAATCTTTGCTGGGTAAGAGACCTAATGTATTTCATGCAAACAACCCTGGGGAAAGGGGTATAGAGACCCGCTTAATCTCGATGAGAAAGCAGACAGAGTAAGTAAGTGCGTAAGAAACCGTTATCAGAAACGTCTACAAGCGCGTTAAGTAGACCACAGCGGGAGAGAAAAGTGGCAGCAGAGAATGTGATCGGTGCATTTTTTTACAAAATAACACGACCAGGCATACTTTGGACGACCATAAAAAGAGGCCGTAAAGGCCTCTTAGCGATAATCAGGCATGCGCTTCGTTAAAGACTTCACGCTGCGGCTGCCGAATGGTGGTCGACAAGGCCAGCGAGATTATCAGCAAAGCAAATATCACGCAGAAGGTCACATAGAACCCACCGAACAGCGAAGCGATTAACGAGCCGCAGATACTGCCGATGCCAAAGCCCAGATAGATAACGCCGTAGTTTTTCGCCAGATTGTTCAGGCCGAAGAACTCACTGACCAGCGACGGGAAGACTGTAATCGTGCCGCCGAAATTAAAGGCCACACAGGCAATTGCGGCGAAGAACGTGGCTTCGTTCAGTGGGGCAAACAGCAGCGCCGCCATCCCCACCAGCGAAACAACCTGCCCGATAGTAATCACGCGGATACGGGCAATTTTGTCAGACAGAATCCCGAGCACCAGACGGCCAGAGAGATTGGCAATGGAGATGACGGTGACCGCATTCGCCGCTGTTGCCGCATCCAGTTTCACCATTCCCTGAGCAATATCTTTCGCCACCCCAATCACATACAGACCGCTCATGCAGGCTGTCAGAAACATGACCGCCAGCATCCAGTACTGTGGTTGACGCATAGACTGCGCGAGGGTGAAATCATTCTCCACCACACCGTTAACGGTTTTCACCTCTTGCTGCGGCGCATCTTTCATCAGCGTGGCGCCGAACAGGATCATGACCAGAACGATAGCGCCCCAGATCATGAACGTTTTTTCGAGCCCCACGGAAGCAAGCAGGTGGGAATCAATAAATTTAAAACCGAGGCTCCCCAGGCCATAGGACCGATGGCAAACGCAGAGATTAAACCTTTACGTTCCGGGAACCATTTCACACAGTTTGACAGGGTCAGCAGATAACCTGCACCGTCGGCAAGTCCCACCAGCACCCCGCGCTCAGCCACAGCATCATCAGGTTGCTGGAATGCGCCGTCAGGAAAAAACCCACGCCCAACAAGATACCGGATGCCATCGTCACCCGCTTCACGCCGAATCGCTCCTGCAATTTTCCCGCGACGGAAGATGAAAGCGCCAGCCCGAGGCTCAGCAAGCCGAAGGAGAACGCCACCTGGCTGACCGGTGCACCAAGCTTATCGGAAAGTGCACTGTTAAACAGGCTCCAGGTATAGACCGACCCCAGCGCAAACTGGGTCACGATGGTGCCAAAAAGCGTTAGCCAGCGCGTACGGTTGTAAGTTGATGTGTTCATGGCAGTTGTCCTGCAAGAGAAAGTAAGGGAATTCGCTGAGGACAACGATAAACAAAACCTTAATATGCCTGGGGTAAAACGGCATGAAATGCAGGAGGAATGGAATGAAATGCCATAAATCGGGAATGAATGACCTTGCCGGGGAATGAAGCGACAGCGTGTTAGTGACTGCTATCGCTACAACCCCCACGGCTATTGTATTCAGGATGTTATCGGCACGTTTAAAAAAGTAACAACCTTAAAAATTAGCGCTCACGCCCAGGGTGTACATAAACTCCTCACCGGTGGTGGTGTATTCCCCTTGTGCCAGCGACGCATAGGCCGCCATATGCGTGTTAAACGGAATATCCGTTCCGACGGTTACATCCATCCAGTTGCCGCTTTGTGTTGGTGCCGGCGTCTGTGGCATCCCAAACTGGGATTTCCACTGGTTTTCGCCAAACTGCTGGTTATAGCTTATCTGCGCCCACGGGCGAAGCTCGCCGTACTGTGTATCCACGCGCCAGCCGAGCGTGCTGACGCTGGCATGCCAGAGTGGTCGGTAAGCCCCTGCGTCGTCGCGCTGTCACCAAATTCGTTGATCATCATCGGTGCCGTGCCGTCATAACGCCACGCCATCACCGGACCGGTCGTGATACGCCCTGACACCGGAATGTTCCAGCCCACGCTCATGGCCCCTGCCGGCGTGGAACCCGACGGTAAACTCAGCGCAAGTCCGGGGGCATTTTGTGAGGACTGAATCCGCTCGGCGAGAATATCCTCATAACGCGGTTGGTGATCCGCATCCCATGTATAGCGTTCCGCCGTATTACTTTGGGCGTCTGAAACGATATATTCCTGTTGCCAGGCAAATGCTGTATTACAAAAAAACAGACAGGCTGAAATCCCCGCCAGGCCAGAAACAGCATGGCGACCACTGATTTTTTTTATCATCAAAGCGACTCCAGAGAGAGCCGAATTCGGCGATATTTGTCATTGTTTAGGAAGAGTTTTGCGGGCATATGGCCCTGTATTAACTATTGTCTTTATAGTAGACACGTCAAGCCTGACAGAATGAAAATTTTGCGATAACCGTTTCATTAAGGGAGATAACCGATGCAGCGTTGCGGTTGGGTAAGCCAGGATCAGCTTTATATCGACTATCACGATCGGGAATGGGGCGTACCGGAGACAGAAGGGAAAAGCTTTTTGAGATGATCTGCCTGGAAGGTCAACAGGCGGGCTTGTCATGGATTACGGTGCTTAAGAAACGGGAAAACTATCGTAATGCCTTCCATCAGTTCGATCCGGTCGCCGTCGCTGCCATGACCGAGGACGATGTGGAACGGCTGGTCCAGGATGCAGGCATCATCCGCCATCGCGGTAAGATCCAGGCCATCATTGGTAACGCGCGCGCTTATCTGGCGATGGAGCAAAACGGAGAACCGTTCTCAGAATTTGTCTGGACGTTTGTGAACAATACGCCGCAAATTACCCAGGCCGCCACGCTCGCGGAGATCCCGGCTTCCACCCCGCGTCGGATGCGCTCTCTAAAGCGCTGAAAAAACGCGGCTTTAAATTTGTCGCTCCACCATCTGTTACGCCTTTATGCAGGCCTGTGGCCTGGTCAACGACCACGTTACCGGCTGCGTCTGTCATCCAGGGAGGCACCATGATCCGCAAATGGGAAAGTGATAATGCCGGGCCACTCCTGAGTCTGTGGCTTGAAAGCACCACGGAGGCGCACCCGTTTATCAGCGCGAGCTACTGGAAAGAGAACGAAGGTATGGTGCGGGATGTTTACCTGCCCGCCGCCGAAACCTGGGTATGGGAAGAGGATGGAATGCTGCGCGGCTTTATCAGCGTCATGCAGTCCCAGTTTGTGGGCGCGCTGTTTGTCTCAACTGACTTTATTGGTCGGGGGATTGGGCGTGCGCTGCTAAACCATGTTCAACAGCGCTTCCCGTATTTAAGCCTGGAGGTCTACCAGAAAAATGTCCGGGCGGTGAATTTCTATCATGCACAGGGTTTTCGCATTGAAGACAGCGCCTGGCAGGATGACACTCAGCACCCAACGTGGATCATGAGCTGGCAGGCGGATCAAACGCCGTGAGCGTAAGCTCGGGTCCCTGATATTTCTCGACCCAGCCAGCGCCGTGTTCCCCGCGCAGCCATTCCCCAGCTTCGAGCTGGGGAGATCTTTGGTCAGAACGTTTACTGCACCGTTTTTACAAATACCGCCTTCGCTCGGCTCCAGGTCTGGCCATGCCCCCTGGTGAATGCAGATAACGCCAGGTTTAATCCCGTCGCTCACTACCGCCCCTGCCAGCACCTGGCCACGCTGATTCCAGACGCGAACCACGTCACCGTCAACGATCCCACGCGCGCGCGCATCTGCGCTGTTCAGGGTGACGGGCTCTCGCCCGGCAACCGCATACCGCTCGCGCAGTGATGAATAGTTAAGCTGGCTGTGCAGACGATGGGCAGGATGGGCCGATAACACCTGCAGCTGTTCCGGCTGGGCATTACCGTGCCACTCGTCCGGCTCAAGCCACGTTGGATGCGCCGGACAGTCGGCATACTTAAATTGGGCGATACGCTCGCTGTAGATCACAATCTTCCCGCTCTCGGTTTTCAGCGGATGGTTCTCCGGGTCGCGGCGGAAATCGGCGAAGCGAACAAACTGCGCATTCTGTTCGCTCTCCGGCATCTCAATAATCTGGTTCGCTTCCCAGAACTGCGCAAATGGCGGCAGCGTCACGCCCTGCGGGGCCCCGCGCTGACCGGCAATCTGGTAGAACGTCTCCAGCCACTGCAAATCCGTTTTGCCCTCGGTAAAACGCTCGCGCCCCCCCGTTTCCCACAACTCGCTCAGCTCAGCAAATACCTCAAAATCATCACGCGCCTCATCACGCGGCGCCACGACGCGCTTCATCGGTACCATATGCTGATTGCTGTAGTCACCGGTCATGGTGAGGTCGTTACGCTCAAACGAGGTGGTCGCCGGCAGCACAATATCGGCATGTTTGGCTGAGGCGGTCCAAAAGCATTCAGAGATAACCACCAGTTCTGGCTTCTGCCAGGCGCGGATCAGGCGATTCGTGTCCTGGTGATGAGTAAAGTTCGCGCCGCCGGCCCACCAGACAAACCGGATATCCGGGAAGTGGCGATCCAGACCGTTATGCTGATAAAACCCGCCCGGGTTTTCCAGGCTTCAACAATGCGCGCCACCGGGATTTTATCCACGGCATCCACACCGCCCTGAACCGAGCCCTGCAGAGAAGCCAGCACTGCCGCTTTGCGGGTTGGGTTGCCGCCATTGGCGAAGTGATAAGAGAGACCAAACCCACCGCCCGGCGTACCAATCTGCCCGAGCATGGCGGCCAGCGTCACGAGCATCCAGTGTTTCTGCTCACCGAACTGCTGGCGCTGCATCCCCCATCCGGACATTAACATTGTGGTGTTTTGGTGGAATAACGCCGCCAGTTCACGCAGTTTGGCCGCAGGAACCCCACAAATCTCTGCCGCCCACTCTGCCGTTTTGGCCATACCGTCTGTATTGCCCGTCAGATAGTCGGCGAAGTTGTCAAAACCGGTGGTACAGCGAGCGAGGAACCCGGTATCGTGCCAGCCGTTCTCCACCAGCGTATGGGCAATGCCCAGCATCATCGCCACGTCGGTGCCCATGTGCGGGGCAATCCACTCGGCGCTGTCGCCAAAGAACTCCATGGTTTCCGAGCGCATCGGGTCAATGCAGATGATGCGCTTGCCGCTTTTACGCAGCGCATCGAAATACGGGATCCCCTGCTCGTCACTGGCATTCCACGCGATTTTCAGGGTGTTGAGCGGTTGGCGCTCCACAGCACCACCACATCGGTGTGCTCCAGCACCAGCGGCCAGCTGGTCTGCTGCTGATACACTTCGTTACCGCCCACCACGTAGGGCATGATCGCCTGCGCTGCGCCGGTGGAGTAATCACCAAGATGGCCAGTATACCCCCCGGCCAGACTCATATAGCGCTGCAGTAACGTCGAGGCCTTATGCAGCACGCCGTTTGACCGCCAGCCGTAAGAACCGGCAAAAATGGACGACGGGCCATACGTGTCGCGAATACGTTTGTGCTGCGCATGGATCAGCGCCAGCGCGTCATCCCAGCTCACCCGGACAAACTCATCCTGACCACGAATACCCTGCGGCTTGTCTGGCGACGCCAGAAATCCTTTACGCACCATCGGCCAGCGCACGCGCGTTTTGCTGTGCACCTGATCGCGAACGACGGTCTGTAAAGAGTTGGGATGTTGCGTTGGCAATGCCCCGCGAGACGACAGAACATTTTCGCCATCGGTTTCGACCAGCATCGGCCCCCAGTGGGCGGCGGTCAGAATCGTTTTTGTTGAGGTGCTCAAGCGTGCGCTCCTGGTTGCGTGCAGGTTTTACGGCCTTCTTAGTGAGGCAGTTTATGGTTTGTCACAAATTTCAGAGTTATACCCGGAATTTTCTCCGTATCTGGACGTCATAATCAACTGCCACGCGCGTCGTGGCAAAGAATAAAAAGGATTAAGGAAATAAGATGAAAAAACGCGTATTCGTTATTGCCGCTCTGGTGAGCGGTGCACTGGCTGTTTCTGGCTGCACAACAAACCCTTACACCGGTGAAAGCGAAGCTGGTAAATCCGGTATCGGCGCGGGTCTCGGCTCGCTGGTAGGGGCCGGTGTGGGCGCACTCTCCTCCTCCAAGAAAGACCGTGGCAAAGGCGCGTTAATTGGCGCAGCGGCAGGTGCAGCCTGGGCGGCGGCGTGGGTTATTACATGGATGTGCAGGAAGCAAAACTGCGCGACAAAATGAAAGGCACCGGCGTGAGCGTAACGCGCAGCGGCGATAACATCATCCTGAATATGCCAAACAACGTCACCTTCGACAGCAGCAGCGCAACGCTGAAACCAGCAGGGGCGAACACCCTGACCGGCGTGGCAATGGTGCTGAAAGAGTACAACAAGACCGCGGTGAATGTGATCGGTTATACCGACAGCACCGGCAGCAGGATCTGAATATGCGTCTGTCTCAGCAGCGTGCCGATTCTGTGGCCAGCTCGCTGATCACGCAGGGCGTTGCAGCAAACCGCATCCGCACCAGCGGCATGGGCCCTGCAAACCCTATCGCCAGCAACAGCACGGCGGAAGGCAAAGCGCAGAACCGTCGCGTTGAGATTACCTTAAGCCCAATTCAGTAAGGGCTGCCCCCCTCTTCCAGGGGGAGAGGGGGATAGGGTGTCATGCCGCCACGTCGGCATGAACCGCTTGCCATCGCTCATTTTCCCGCTAAGGTGTTCTCACTCACTTCAGGGAATTCAGCGATGAGCAAACCAACACGGGCCACAATCAGCGACGTGGCGAAAGCCGCAAACACCGGTAAAACCAGCATTTCACGCTACCTCAACGGCGAGAAACACCTGTTGTCCGATGCGTTGCTCGCTCGTATTGAACAGGCCATTGCCGATCTCGACTACCGCCCGAGCCTTATGGCGCGCGGGCTCAAACGGGGTCGTACCCGTCTTATCGGCTTATCATCGCCGATATCACCAACCCCTACTCCGTCAACGTATTGAGCGGAATTGAAGCCGCCTGTCGCGAAAAGGGCTTTACGCCGCTGGTCTGTAACACCAACAACGAAGTCGATCAGGAGCTGCATTACCTGGATCTGCTGCGCAGCTATCAGGTCGAAGGGATTGTGGTAAATGCCGTGGGCATGCGTGAAGAAGGTTTAAACCGCCTGCAGCAATCCTCCTGCCGATGGTTCTCATCGACCGCAAAATTCCGGAATTCGCCTGCGATGTCGTCGGGCTGGATAACACTCAGGCGGCGACAACCGCCACTGAGCATCTGATTGAACAGGGCTTTGAAGCCATCCTGTTTCTGAGCGAACCTCTGGGCATGGTCAACACCCGTCGTGAGCGACTGAGCGCGTTTCGTGCCACGCTGGAGCGTTACCCCGGCGTGATTGCCGAGAATGCCGAAACGCCACTTCATGAAGCCGATCAGCTCGACAATACCCTGCGGCAGTTCCACACCCGCCATCGCGGAATGCGTAAAGCCGTTATCTCTGCCAACGGGGCGCTGACCCTGCAGGTCGCCCGCTCGCTTAAGCGCATTGGCCTGCACTGGGGAAGCGATATCGGTCTGCTGGGGTTCGACGAACTCGAGTGGGCAGAACTGGCTGGCGTCGGGATCACCACCCTCAAACAACCCACCTGGCAGATTGGCTATGCCGCTGTTGAACAAGTGGTTCGTCGTATTGAAGGCACCAGCGATGCCGTTCGCGAGCAGGTATTTTCCGGCGAGTTGATTGTTCGCGGCTCCACCGCCCGTTAATTTCCCCTTGTGATACCGATCATAAATTCAACATCCTGACCTTTCCTTTGGAACCGGTTCATCTAGCGTAATAGTATTGATGTATTGCGATGGAGTCCGACGATGGGCAGAAAAATCATGGTGGTCACCGCCGCGTATGGCGCGGAACAGGTGCGACAGGCAGGTGGTCAACGGGCAATGCTGCCCGTCATTGCGGGCGCGGGTGCCGACGGCGTCGAGATCCGCCGCGAGCTATTCAACAGCGAAGAGCTGCTGGCGCTGCCCGCGCTGGGTGAATCCATTGAGCTGCTGGGCCTGCTGGCATGCTACTCCGCCCCTGCGGCCCTGTTTATGCCCGATGGCACCCTCAACCCTGACCTGCCCCGTTATCTCAGCGAAGCCAGTACCCTGAATGCGCTGTGGCTCAAGGTCTCACTGGGTCATTTCAGCGACACCCAGCCGCTTCACGCCCTGCGTGCCCTGCTCGATGAAAGCGGTATGGCCCTGGTGGTGGAAAACGACCAGACCGACTGCGGCCAGCTTGCGCCGATGCAGCGCTTCAAAACCGCCTGCCGGGACATGGCGCTGCCCGTCACGCTGACGTTCGACATGGGCAACTGGCTGTGGGTGGGCGACTCCCCGGAAGAAGCCGCGCGCCATCTGGCCTCCGCAGTGAGCTATATCCACGTTAAAGCCGCCGTGCCGCATAAAGAAAATTTCCGCGCCGTGGCGCCGGATCGGGCCGATGCGCGCTGGCTGGATCTGCTTTGTCAGCTGCCCGCCGATGCCCCGCGTGGTATCGAGTTCCCGCTGGAAGGGGCGGATTTAACCGCCGTCACCCGTCATTACGTAAACCTGCTGCGTGAGGAGTAAACCATGCACAAGACGCTGGATGTGATCACTATCGGCGAAGCCATGGCGATGTTTGTCGCCACCGAAACGGGCGACCTGAGTACGGTGGAGCACTTTATCAAACGCGTGGCGGGGGCTGAGCTGAACGTCGCGACCGGCCTGGCGCGCCTGGGTCTGAATGTCGGCTGGGTCAGCCGCGTGGGTGATGACAGCTTTGGCCATTTCGTTCTCGATTCGCTGAAAAAAGAGGGCATTGATGCTTCCGGCGTCACCCTCGATGGACGCTTCCCGACCGGTTTCCAGCTTAAATCGAAAGTCGAAAATGGAACCGATCCCATTGTGGAGTATTTCCGTAAAGGGTCTGCGGCGAGCCACCTCTCAGTCGAGGATTACCACGCCCACTATTTCGCCTCCGCACGCCATCTGCATCTGAGCGGCGTGGCGGCCGCGCTTTCAGCCAGCTCGTATGCCTTACTGGATCATGCCGCAACCACCATGAAGCTCAGGGGAAAACGATCTCATTCGATCCTAACCTGCGCCCGGTACTGTGGAAAAGCGAAGCGGAAATGGTCGAGAAGCTGAATCGTCTGGCGTTTCAGGCTGACTGGGTTCTGCCGGGCGTGAAAGAAGGAATGATCCTGACCGGTAAAAACACCCCTGAAGGGATTGCCGATTTTTACCTTAACAAAGGGGTAAAAGCGGTGGTGCTGAAAACTGGCGCCGATGGCGCCTGGTTTAAAACGGCTAACGGCGAGCAAGGCGCAGTCGCGGCCGTGAAGGTCGATAACGTGGTTGATACCGTCGGCGCTGGCGATGGTTTTGCCGTAGGGGTCATTAGTGCCCTGCTGGAAGGCAAACCGCTGCAGCAGGCCGTCGCCCGGGGCAATAAAATTGGCTCGCTGGCAATCCAGGTGCAGGGCGACAGTGAAGGATTACCGACCCGCGCGCAGCTGAACGAATAAATTCCGTTTCCCTCCCCCTCTCCTCAGGTAGGCCAGGGGGAAACAAAACAAACCACCGTGTACCCTACATACAACGGCGGTACAAACCTCAACAACAGAGGCAAGCCTATGAACAGTTCGACCAATGCAGTAAAACGCTGGTGGTACATCATGCCAATCGTGTTTATCACGTACAGCCTGGCGTACCTTGATCGTGCCAACTTCAGTTTCGCGTCCGCGGCAGGGATCACCGAAGACTGGGGATCACCAAAGGTATCTCTTCGTTGCTGGGTGCCCTTTTCTTCCTGGGCTACTTCTTCTTCCAGATCCCCGGCGCTATCTATGCGGAGCGTCGCAGCGTCCGCAAATTGATTTTCGTTTGCCTGATCCTGTGGGGTGCCTGCGCCTCACTGACCGGCGTGGTGAATAATATTCCTGCTCTGGCAGCCATTCGCTTTATTCTTGGGGTCGTTGAGGCAGCGGTAATGCCCGCGATGCTGATTTATATCAGCAACTGGTTTACCAAATCCGAACGCTCACGAGCCAATACTTTCCTGATCCTCGGTAACCCGGTCACCGTGCTGTGGATGTCGGTGGTTTCTGGCTACCTGATCCAGTCCTTCGGCTGGCGTGAAATGTTCATTATCGAAGGGGTACCAGCGGTTATCTGGGCATTCTGCTGGTGGATGCTGGTAAAAGATAAACCTGCGCAGGCGAAATGGCTCTCCGAAGATGAAAAAGCCGCTCTGCAGGCGCAGCTGGATAAAGAACAGCAAGGCCTGAAAGCAGTGCGTAACTACGGCGAAGCATTCCGCTCACGTAACGTGATTCTGCTCTGCGCCCAGTATTTCACCTGGAGCATTGGCGTGTACGGTTTCGTACTGTGGCTGCCATCGATTCTCCGCAATGCCGGTGAAAACCTTGGCATGGTGGAAGTGGGCTGGCTGTCATCCGTGCCTTACCTCGCAGCAACAATCGCCATGATCATTGCGTCATGGGCATCGGACAAAATGCAGAACCGTAAGCTGTTTGTCTGGCCGCTGCTGCTGATCGCTGCCTTTGCCTTCATTGGTTCCTGGGCCGTCGGCGCGAACCATTTCTGGGTCTCTTACACCCTGCTGGTGATTGCGGGTGCGGCAATGTACGCCCCTTATGGACCGTTCTTTGCGATCATCCCGGAGATGCTGCCGCGTAACGTGGCAGGCGGCGCGATGGCACTGATTAACAGTATGGGGGCGCTGGGCTCGTTCTGCGGCTCCTGGTTTGTGGGTTACCTGAACGGAGCAACCGGCAGCCCGTCCGCATCGTACATATTTATGGGGGTAGCGCTTTTCGCCTCCGTGTGGCTTACTCTGATTGTTAAGCCTGCTAATAATCAACAATTACCTGTCGGCGCACGCCACGCCTGAATCCTTAAAAATCAACGGAGATTAGCATGAAGCCGTCCGTCATTTTGTATAAAGCACTGCCGGAAGATCTGCAGAAACGCCTTGAGGAACACTTCACCGTTACCCAGGTGAAGAACCTCAGCCCGGAAACCGTGGCGCAGCACGCCGATGCGTTCGCCAGCGCCGAAGGTTGCTGGTTCAAGCGAAAAAGTGGATGTCGCCCTGCTGGAGAAAATGCCGAAGCTTCGTGCTACCTCTACCGTTTCCGTGGGCTATGACAACTTCGACGTGGATGCCCTTAACGCCCGCAAGATCCTGTTGATGCATACGCCACATGCGCTGACGGAGACCGTGGCCGACACGCTGATGGCGCTGGTCCTCAGTACGGCGCGTCGTGTGGTCGAAGTGGCCGATCGCGTCAAAGCTGGCGAATGGACAAAAAGCATTGGTCCGGACTGGTTTGGGGTGGATGTTCATGGCAAAACGCTGGGCATCGTTGGCATGGGCCGTATTGGCCTGGCCCTGGCACAGCGCGCACATTTTGGTTTTAACATGCCGATTCTGTATAACGCGCGTCGTCATCACAGTGAAGCCGAAGAACGTTTTAACGCCCGCTACTGCGAGCTGGATACGCTGCTGCAGGAAGCCGATTTTGTCTGTTTGATCCTGCCGCTGACGGACGAAACCCGTCATCTTATCGGTAAAGAGGCGTTTGAAAAAATGAAGAAAACGGCCATTTTCATCAACGCGGGTCGTGGCCCGGTGGTGGATGAGAAGGCGTTGATTGAGGCTCTGCAACAGGGTGAGATCCACGCTGCCGGTCTTGACGTGTTTGAACAGGAACCGCTGCCGGTGGACTCACCGTTGCTTTCATTGCCCAACGTGGTGGCCCTGCCCCACATCGGCTCAGCAACCCATGAAACACGCTACAACATGGCCGCGACCGCGGTAGACAACCTGATCGCTGCCCTTAGCGGAAAGGTGGAAATCAACTGCGTTAACCCGCAGGTTCAGCGATAGAAATGAAAAAACCCGCCAGAAGGCGGTTTTTAAAATTTGTGCTACTGGGTTGGAAGCTTACAGGCTTACAACGTTACCAGCTGCTGGGCCTTTAGCGCCGCTTTCGATGGTGAAGGAAACTTTCTGACCTTCATCCAGAGATTTGTAGCCTTCGTTCTGGATAGCAGAGAAGTGTACGAACACGTCTTTAGAGCCATCGTCAGGAGTGATGAAGCCGAAACCTTTATCAGCGTTGAACCATTTTACCAGACCAGTCATTTTAGCAGACATAGAATTACCTTAATTAACAAATATATTGTGCCTTCCGGCTTGATGGATTGTGTTACAGATTTTTAAGCGATGAAGGAAGGGTCACTACGAAGGGTATCTATGGATAACAATCTGGACTGCTTTACTAAACTGCTTTAGGTCTGTGTAACAAACCGACCTGTATAGTTATACCGATGTGGTAGAAGAATAACAAGCGTTATTTTCGCCCGGAATAAAAAACCCCGCCTGAACGGCGGGGTTTTCCGATTTATTCTGTGGCAGCGACCGCTGCACTCCACGCCTGACTAAAGGCCTGGTGCTGGGAGGCCAGTGGCCCAATCAGCGCATTATACTGGCTTGCCTGCTGCGAGGTCGGGAACTGAATACCGTTGGCCACAAAGCTCACCTGAGTGCCCTGCTGGGAGATGAAGTCCCCCACCTGAACCAGCTGCTGCGTGAAAATTTGCGCGGCCGGGATCAGCGGTTGCATCGCTTCAGAAGGTTTCGACACCACTTTCTCATACACTTTGTCGAAGACCGGTTTGAGATCGTCGCCCTGCTTCAGCGCGGAACGTGACGCGTCCGCCTGCATTTTCGCATTCTGCAGCTGTTGGCTCAGCACGCCGAGCGCACCGTTGGACTGGCGCAGCGGTTCACGTTGCGTCATGTAATCCTGCGGGACGCGAATAGCGTTCACGCTATCCACAACCGGACGGATACCGGAATCCATCGCCTGGCTCACCTGCTGTGAATAACCATAAAGAATGGCGTAATCAGACACGAAGGGGCCAAACTGTTTTTTCTGATCCGCAGTCAGCGTCGGCAACCGTTCACCGCTGCGCATCACCGTATTCTGTAGAAAATCGATAAACGCTTTGCGCTGATCGCCTTCTTTATCAAAACACCCACTCAGGCTAACAACCATCAACAACGCCGCAATAGGCGCAAACCAGCGAGAGCAGGACTTTCCTGTCGCCATTTCATTACTCCTTTCACCCAAAAAAGCGCACACCGGCACATGCGTGCCCGACGCTGACAAGGATAGTCCAGGTCAGCCCTGCAAGATACTCTTTTCATGCAAAACGCTATTGCCGTTTTATTTCTTACTATTTACAAAAAAATACCTGGCGAAGCCGACATAAGCGTAATCAGGTAATTAGTCTCACCCTGGCAACGGCTGAAACGCATAAAGCGATCGTTACCGCACGATTAATCACATCCGTGACGATCCGTCGTTTGTATTAGGGACTATTCTTAACAGGCTCTCTGATGTTCTTGATCCCGGTATGTGATTTAAGAGGAGTCCTCAATGGAATATAAAGATCCTGAGCTTGAGCTGCTGAGCAGCCTGGAACAGATTATTTTTAAAGATGTACCGCAGACGTTAACCCTGCAACAAAGATCCAATCCCTTTAAAGAATATGAGCAATTGCGCAAAGGGACTGGATTAAAAACTGAAGAATTCGCCAGAGCGATGGGTGTCAGCGTGGCTATGGTGCAGGAGTGGGAGTCAAAACGCGAAAAACCCACCCCAACCGAGCTAAAGCTGATGCGCCTGATTCAGGCCAACCCTGCACTCAGCAAGCATATAGCATGATGCAGTAAAGTGAGTTAACGCCCCCGCCTTTGCGGGGGCTTGTGTTTTAAAGGGGGGCACACCGCCAACCCGCCTCTTCCCAGACCAGTTCATGCGTCAATGCTAACCCCCGCAAAAAAGCCTCATCGTGAGAAACCACCAGCAATGCCCCGGGGAAACCGGCCAGTGCGGCTTCAATCGCCTCGACCGAGGCCAGATCCAGATGGTTGGTCGGTTCATCCAGCAGTAAAAGCTGCGTAGCGTCTTCGCGCCACAAGACACAGGCCAGAGCAGCCTTGAGACGTTCCCCGCCGCTCAGCTCAGCCAGCGGAAGCGCCACTTTGTCAGCGCCCAGTTGAAGCTGCGCTAAACGGGTTCGCAGCACACCCTCTTCCAGAGGTGTATGACTCAGATTGAGTTGCGCCATCACCGACTGCGAAAGATCGAGCTGCGACAGATGTTGATCGAGATAAGCGCAGTTTACCGATACCTTACACGTTCCTGAGAGCGGAGCCACTTCGCCGAGAATGACTTTTAAAAGCGTCGATTTACCGCAGCCGTTTGGTCCTTTTAGCGCCACGCGCATCGGTCCGTCCATTCGCCAGTTGGTCGGCGGGAGAGTGACGTGTGGCAGCACCAGCCCCTCCATCACCAGCACCTGTTTCCCCTCAGCAATCTGGCTTCCAGGCAACGTGAACATCACCGGATTCTCCTCTTCAACTCGCTCCCGGGCCTTGTTCACCGCGGCATTCAGCGCTTCATGTTGATCGCCATGCTGTTTTTTCCAGGTGCCAATGCGCTCTTTGGCGGCCATTTTGTATCTGACCCGCTCGAACGAGGCGATATTAAGGTTATCGACCGTACGTAACGTCTTCGCCGAACGCCGCTGGCTTTCGTCATGCTCTTTTTGCATCCGTGCGCGGGTGCGTTTGCGCTCTGTTACCGCATGTTCCAGTGCCGCACGGGCTGCCTGCTGTTCGGCGTCCCGCTGATGCGTATAGTCGTCGTAACTGCCACCGTAGTGGCGAAGACCCGAGGCGCTCAGTTCAAGAATACGCGGTACCTTCGCCAGCAGTTCACGGTCGTGGGAGGCCACCAGCACGCCCCCCTGATAACGGGCGAGCTGGTCGTAGAACCACTCACGTCCCTGCCGGTCGAGATGGTTGGTGGGTTCGTCCAGCAGCAGATAATCCGCATCAGCCGTAAACGCGCCACAGAGCAACGCGCGAATGCGCTCGCCGCCGCTGAGTTCCATGGCTGATTTATCCGGGTCAAATGGTGGAAGTTTTGCGTGGAAAAACGCCTCGCTCAGACGTTCTGCTACATCCCAGTGTCCGTCGAGTAACGCCAAATCATCGGGCTGGTAGTCACCGCTGTCGATGCGCTTACGCGCCGCAAAAATCGCCTCATACCCCAGCAGCTCAGCAAGCGTGGTTCGCGGGGAGATATCGGGCTGTTGTGCCACATAAGCGTACGTTGCAAAACGTTCGATATGACCGCTGGCAGGTTCATCACACCCTGCCAGCAAACGTAGCAGACGTGTTTTACCGCTGCCGTTGCGGCCAACCAGCGCGCACAGTGACGGCGCCAGAGAAAGATTCAGCGGACCAAAAAGGGTATCGCCCGTCGCAAACTGACAGGTCACCTGATGCAAAATAAAAGAAGGGGATTGCGCAAAATGAGCCATAAGCATCCTGAATGAAATCAAAACATCCCCTGCCGACGCGGTCGCGTTTAGCAAGGATCGAAATTCATCAGTCGTGTTTGTTCATTTTCGGGATGCGCTCCTGAGGGAGAAATATAACGAGAAACAGGATAACGGTAATTTGCTGACCATTTCAAGGTGAATTTTTAGGCGATTGCACTGCGCTTACCTGGCTCACAAAAAACGAGACATAAAAAAACCCGCCGAAGCGGGTTTTTTCTCATCTGCTGGCCCGTCACCGGGCACATGCACGTTACTGCAGCAGCGAAATATCCGCCACGCGCAGGAACAGCTCACGCAGTTTTTCGAGCATAGAGAGACGGTTGATACGCAGCTCTTTATCTTCCACGTTCACCATCACTTTCTCGAAGAAGGCATCGATGACATCACGCAGTTCCGCCAGCTCCACCAGGGCTTCCTGGTAGCGGCCTTCGGCGAAATACGGCTCCAGCTTGTCACGCAGTACCACAACCTGCATCGCCAGGGCGATCTCTTCTGGCTCTTTCAGCGTCGCAGCGTTGACACGCTCGTTCAGCGTTTCGTCGGATTTCGCCAGAATGTTAGAGACACGCTTGTTAGCCGCGGCCAGTGCGGATGCAGCTTCCAGCGTACGGAAGTGGGAAACCGCCTTCATACGCGCATCGAAATCTGCCGGACGGGTTGGACGACGTGCCAGTACCGCCTGAATGGTATCGACGGTGTAACCTTCGTCCTGATACCACGCACGGAAGCGACCAAGCATAAAGTCGATCACATCTTCGACCACGTTGGCGTTGGTCAGCTTATCACCGTACAGAGTACCGCTTCTTCAGTCAGGGTCTGCAGATCCAGGTTCAGGTTCTTTTCAACGATGATACGCAGCACGCCCAGGGCAGCACGACGCAGCGCAAACGGGTCTTTGTCGCCTTTTGGATGCTGGCCGATGCCAAAGATACCTGCAAGGGTGTCCATCTTATCGGCAATCGCGACCGCACAGGCCACCGGATTAGACGGCAGCGCGTCACCCGCGAAACGCGGCTGATACTGCTCGTTCAGGCCACGGCCACATCTTCCGCTTCACCGTCGTGACGCGCGTAGTGCATCCCCATCACACCCTGGGTGTCGGTAAATTCGAACACCATGTTGGTCATCAGGTCACACTTGGACAGTAAACCCGCGCGCGTTGCGTGGTTCACATCCGCACCGATTTCACGTGCGATCCAGCCAGACAGCTCCGCAATACGGTCAGTCTTGTCGCGCAGCGTACCCAGCTGTTGCTGGAACAGCACGGTCTGCAGACGTGGCAGGTGATCTTCCAGACGCTTTTTACGGTCGGTGTTGAAGAAGAACTCGGCATCCGCCAGACGTGGACGCACCACTTTCTCGTTACCGGAGATAATCTGGATCGGATCTTTTGATTCAATGTTCGCCACGAAGATGAAGTTTGGCAGCAGCTTGCCGTCGTTGGCGTAAACCGGGAAGTACTTCTGGTCACCCTTCATGGTGTACACCAGCGCTTCAGCCGGCACGGCCAGGAATTTCTCTTCGAATTTCGCGGTCAGTACCACTGGCCATTCAACCAGAGAGGTCACTTCTTCCAGCAGGCTGTCGCTCAGATCCGCTTTACCGCCAATCTTACGCGCCGCGTCTTCCGCATCCGCCTTGATTTTGGCTTTACGCTGTTCGTAGTCAGCAATAACTTTACCGCGCTCCAGCAGGATCTGCGGATACTGGTCAGCATTGTCGATGGTGAACTCAGGCTCGCCCATGAAGCGGTGCCCACGGATCACCCGATCGGACGCCACACCCAGGATGGTAGCCGGAATAACGGTATCGCCCAGTAGCAGCGTCACGGTGTGCACAGGACGTACGAAGTGCACGTCGCTTGCGCCCCAGCGCATCAGTTTTGGAATCGGCAGCCTGGCCAGTGACGTGGCGATCATGTCAGGCAGCAGCGCTTGCGCACTTTCACCTTTCACATGTGCACGGTACAGCAGCCACTCGCCTTTATCGGTGGTCAGACGCTCAGCCTGATCGACGGTGATACCACAACCACGCGCCCAGCCTTCAGCCGCTTTGCTTGGCTTGCCTTCAGCATCAAACGCCTGTGCAATCGCCGGACCACGTTTTTCAACTTCACGATCCGGCTGAGACGCCGCCAGGTTCGCCACTTTCAGCGCCAGACGACGCGGAGCCGCAAACCATTCAATTTTACCGTGTGCCAGGCCAGCGTTATCCAGCTCAGCAGTCACGTTCGCAGCAAAAGATTCAGCCAGGCTGCGCAGGCTTTTGGTGGCAGCTCTTCGGTGCCAATTTCCACCAGGAAAGTTTTCTCAGACATGGCCGCCTCTTATTTGTTTCGGTTGCACATCGGGAAGCCAAGGGCTTCACGGGACGCATAGTACGCTTCTGCAACGGCTTTGGTCAGGGTACGAATACGCAGAATGTAGCGCTGACGTTCAGTCACGGAGATGGCTTTGCGGGCGTCCAGCAGGTTGAAGCTGTGGGCGGCCTTCAGAATACGCTCGTAAGCAGGCAGCGGCAGCGGAGACTCCAGCGCCAGCAACTGCTGCGCTTCTTTCTCGTACTGCTCGAAGCAGGTGAACAGGAAGTCCACATCCGCGTATTCGAAGTTATAAGTGGATTGCTCCACTTCGTTCTGATGGAACACGTCGCCGTAGGTGGTTTTACCCAGCGGGCCGTCGCTCCAGACCAGGTCGTAAACGCTGTCTACGCCCTGAATATACATGGCCAGACGTTCCAGACCGTAGGTGATTTCGCCGGTAATCGGTTTACATTCCAGACCGCCAACCTGCTGGAAGTAAGTGAACTGCGTCACTTCCATACCGTTCAGCCACACTTCCCAACCCAGACCCCAGGCACCCAGCGTTGGGTTCTCCCAGTTATCTTCCACGAAACGGATGTCGTGAATGGTTGGATCCATACCCAGCTCTTTCAGTGACCCGAGGTACAGTTCCTGAATGTTGTCTGGCGATGGCTTAATCACCACCTGGAACTGATAGTAATGCTGCAGACGGTTCGGGTTTTCGCCGTAACGGCCATCGGTCGGACGACGTGAAGGTTGCACATAAGCAGTCGCCATTGGCTCCGGCCCCAACGCGCGTAAGCTGGTCATTGGGTGTGAAGTGCCTGCGCCTACTTCCATGTCCAAAGGTTGAACAATGGTACAGCCCTGACGAGCCCAGTAATCCTGTAAGGTCAGGATCAGGCCCTGGAAGGTCTTGGTATCAAACTTTTGCATAGTATGTCGTGCTGGATACGTGTGGTTTTAAATGGAAGGGACCAGTATACCCGCTGCCTGCAAGATATACAGTACGAAACGGGTTTGTTTAGGGAAAATTGGGGAAATAAGCCACCACGCCAGGCAGCCGCCGGCGTCTGGCTGTTGATTATGCGAGCGGCTTAGCGCATGGAGAGATGTAAAAACTGACCGTCTGCGTCAAACGAACAGACAAAGCCCTCTTTACGGGACGTATGGCCTTTCAGCTCATAACTCCCCTGGAATCGCTCAAATCCGGTGACATCAATGTTCTGCGCATCCGAGTTATAGCGGCGCGCAGCCTGATCCTTACAGAACTGCTCCATATTCAGTGAGCGTTCCGGGCTGATTTTTCCCTGCTGTGCTTTTTGCACGGGTGCAGAGGGTGGCGTACTGCATCCTGCCAGGATAAACAGCAGAAAGAGTGACGCCGCACGCTTCATCATCATTTTTATTACCGCCCTGTTCAGTGGCTGTTATTTTTAGTAGCAAAGCTTTTATAGATTATGCCCTGGCATTCTGCGAACCTCGCGGCTTTCAAACAAGGCTGCTCAATAAAACTCAGAATTTTCCAGAGAGAGGCTTCAATACAATCGCAGTCACACTGAATTTACAAGATGATGAGGAACTGATGTCGTCAAAAATAGCAGGATTGATAATCTGCGAGGAATAGCGTGTCTGATGGTGGTCATGATCCACACGACGACTGGTATGTCACCAATGCGCACAGTATCAGCCCTGTTAACTGGGATATAGCCAATATTCTTAACTCCGCGTCGCGGGTCAGTGTGCCGTTGTTCTTTATGATTTCCGGCTTTCTCTTTTTTGGCGAGCGTAGCGCGCAACCGCGGCATTTTATCCGTATCGCCGCCTGCCTGGGCTTCTACAGCGCCGTGGCCTTGCTCTATATCACCCTGTTCACCTCGATTAACGCCGGGCTATCTCTCAAATACCTTCTGCAAAAACCCGTCTTCTACCATCTGTGGTTTTTCTTCGCCATTATCGTTATCTATCTGGTTTCCCCACTGATTCAGGTGAAAACCGTGAGCGGGAAAATGCTGCTGGCGCTGATGGTGGTCATTGGCATCATAGCTAACCCGAATACGGTCTCGCAGAAAATTGATGGTTTTGAATGGTTACCGGTCAATCTCTATATCAACGGCGATACCTTTTACTACGTGCTCTACGGCATGCTGGGGCGAGCTATCGGATGATGGACACCCAAAAACGCGGCATGAACGGGCTATGTGCAGCGTTGTTTATCATCGGCGTGATCGTGATTTCGCGTGGAACGCTGCATGAACTGCAATGGCGCGGCAATTTTGCCGATACCTGGTACCTGTATTGCGGCCCGATGGTCTTCATCTGTGCCGTATCCCTGCTTACGCTCGTCAAAAACACCCTGAACGCACGCCCTCTTCCGGTGCTGAGCGTTATCTCCCGGCACTCGCTCGTATATACGGTTTTCACGCGCTGGTGATCCACGCCCTGAGAACGAGAGGGGTCGAGTTTAAAAGCTGGCCTGTGCTGGATATCCTGTGGATTTTCACCGTCACGCTGATGGCGAGCCTGCTGCTGTCAATGCTGCTGCAGAAGGTCGACACCCGCCGCTTCGTCAGTTAACGCTGCGCTGTCGGGCACGATGATACTGGCGCGGGGAGGAAAACCCCGCGGCCAGTGAGGCCTGTTCCACGCCACGCCCTTGCAACAGCCACTGTTCAGCCACCGCCAGACGCAACTGCTCCAGATAGTCGCGAACGCTTATCCCTAAATGCGTCTGAAAAAGCCGCGTTAAATGGCGCGGGCTGACATGCGCCAGAGCGGCAATCTCGGGTAAAGCCCAGGCTTTGTGCGGCTCGGTGGTAAGCGCGTCCTGCGCACGATGAATGGCCGGGTGAAGATGATTGCGGTAGCGTAACCATGGCGACAGCTGGGGATCGTCCCCGGAGCGATGAAACCAGACCACCATTTCGCGCGCCACGGCCAGCGCTTTTTCTGCGCCACACAGGCGGTTAATCATATGCAGCGCCAGGTCGATGCCCGAGGTGATGCCGGCGCTGGTCCAGATATTCTCATCCTGCACGAAGATCCGGTTTTCTTTGATGATTGCCGTCGGAGCCGCCGTACGCAAACGGCTTATAACGTCATGATGCGTTGTGCACTGCCGGTGATTCAGCAAGCCCGATTTTGCCGCCAGCAACGCCCCTGAACAGACGCACATGACGGTGATATCCTGACGATGAATTTTTGGCTGCAGGCGCATTAACCAGTGCTGAATCAACTGCGCTGCGGCGTTGAAAACTGAAAGCGGGAGTCGCTTACCCCCGGCAGCACCAGCAAACTGCCCTCAGGCAGGCTTTCCGGCAGCGGCTGAATACCGCCCATCATCAGACCAATCGACGTCGGAACCTCTGCCTGCGGACCAATGTAATGCAGGCGAAACGCGTCCCCTGCCAGCACAAAGGTCTCTGCCGGGCCCGTCATGTCTAATGACAGCACCCCGGGCAACATCACAAACCAGACGTCGATGCTCATTACAGTGACTCCAGCGTCTCCGCAACCGTTTTAATGTCGGCAAACCGCCCGGCCAGTACCGTCTCGGTACGATGGCGCAGTTCCTCTGCGCTCAGGGTTATCCCTTGTGCGTCATTGGAAACGTGAGCGTTGCCTCGCTAACGAAGGTCACAGCATAGCCCAGATCGGATGCCACCCGCGCAGTGGTTTCACAGCATTGCTCCGTGCGAATACCGCACACGATGAGCTGATTAATGTCTCGCTCACGCAGCCAGCGGTCAAGCCGGTATCCGTGAACGCATTATGGACGTGTTTCTGGAAGACCACGTCCGACTGATGACGTAAAAAGGCCATCGGTTTGACATAGCCGCTTTGCAGTGTGAACGGACCGTCTTCATCTACATGGAAAATATCAACGACAGGAATGCCACGCGCCTGGCAGCCCTCAATCAGCCCCAGCATCGCCTGCTGAAAGGCAGGAATCTCGTCCTCCTGCCAGTAATGACGATGATGAAAAGACTGCTGAGTATCGATGTTGATTAATGCAGTACGTGACATGTTGAATCTCCTCGCCAGTGGGTATGACACCATACTGGCAAGGAAATGAAGGCCCGCACAGACCAAAAAAGGACAACCTCGTGCCTCTGACAGACAACCGTATTTACGACATCAGCGGCAGCAGCTGTTGGTAGATTTTGCGAAAGACCTCGCGTCTTTGCGCATAACGCGCATGACGTGCCGCATCAGGCAGATGCGCCTGTTCCAGTTGAAGCTGCGGTAACAGCTGAGAAAGCGGCGTTTCCGGGTTCATGGCAATCTGTGCCAGTCGCGCTGCACCGAGCGCAGGCCCCACATCACCACCGGTACGAAAATCGAGCTGCAGTCCGCTGACATCAGACAGCATCTGGCGCCAGTAGCTGCTACGCGCACCACCGCCAATCAGGGTGATACTCGCCGGCGTCACACCGCAGTCATGCACCACGTCCATTCCGTCCGCCAGGCATATCCCACGCCTTCCAGAACGGCACGAGCCAGTTCCGCCGGGCCATGCTGATGGGTTAACCCAAAGAACACCCCTTTCGCTTCCGGGTTGTTATGCGGCGTGCGCTCGCCGGAAAGATAGGGTAAAAACCAGACGGTACCCGCACTTTCATCCGCCTGCTGTGCAGCAGCAATCAGTGCCGGAACATCAGCCATCCCGGTCAGTTTCGCGGCCCAGTCAAGGCAAGAGGCGGCGCTCAACATAACCGACATCAGATGCCATTTTCCCGGCAGCGCATGGCAGAAACTGTGAACGGCACTTTCAGGATTACTGCGATAACCATGCTGACCGCAAAATAGACGCCAGACGTTCCCAGCGAAAGCATCGCCTGCCCGGCTTCCACCATCCCGACCCCCACGGCACCCGCCGCGTTGTCACCGCCACCAGCCACCACCGGGACAGCGGGCATATTCCAGCGTTCTGCGACGGCAGGCTGTAAGGTACCCGTTATCTCACTGCCCTCATAGAGCGCTGGCATATGTTCGCGAGTCAGGTGGCAGGCATCGAGCATGGCCTCACTCCAGTCACGCTTGGCCACGTCGAGCCACATCGTGCCGGCAGCGTCAGACATGTCGCTGGCGAAAGCACCCGTCATGCGAAAACGCAGATAATCTTTTGGCAGTAAAACTTTCGCCACCTGACGGAAAATTTCCGGCTCATGGCGGTGTAACCACAGTAACTTTGGTGCGGTAAAACCGGGCATCATCAGGTTGCCGGTAATACTGCGGGAGGTGGGTACTCGCTCTTCAAGGAGTGCGCACTCTTCCGCACAGCGACCATCGTTCCAGAGAATGGCCGGCCGCAGAACGTGATGCTGACTGTCCAGTAACGTCGCGCCGTGCATTTGCCCGGCAATGCCGAGGGCTTTTACGTCACGCAGACTGTGCTGTTCACCTAGCGCTTTGATTGCACGATCCGTTGCCAGCCACCACTGCTCCGGATCCTGTTCCGACCATAGCGGATGCGGACGTGAGACCTGCAGCTTTTCTGTCTGCGTTGCTAACACGTCGCCCTGCTCGCTTAACAGGATGGCTTTCACACCCGATGTGCCAAGATCAATCCCGATATACATTCGGTGACTCCTTTAACAGAAATGCCCGGTGGCGCGACGCTTACCGGGCTTACGTTATTATCTACTCGCTGTTATTTATCGAACAGGTAGTGATTAACCAGGTTTTCCAACAGCTCCTGATGCCCGCTCTGATGCTGCGGCGCCAGTTGATGTTGTTCAGCGTACTTCGCGACGTCCGCAAGCGATAACTGGCCTTTCAAAATTTGCTGACCCAGCTCACTGTTCCAGCCGCTATAACGTTTCGCGACACGTTTATCCAGTTCACCGTCTTCAATCATACGGGCGGCGACTTTCAGCGCCAGCGCCATGGTATCCATTGCGCCAATATGGCCGTAGAACAGGTCGTATTTGTCGGTGCTCTGACGGCGCACTTTGGCATCGAAGTTCAGCCCGCCGGTGGTGAAACCACCCGCTTTGATAATTTCATACATCACCAGCGCATTCTCTTCCACGCTGTTCGGGAACTGGTCGGTATCCCAACCCAGTTGCGCATCGCCGCGGTTAGCATCAACAGAACCGAAGATACCCAGCGCGATAGCAGACGCGATCTCGTGATGGAAAGAGTGGCCGGCCAGCGTGGCATGGTTGGCTTCAATGTTAACTTTGATCTCTTTTTCCAGGCCGAACTGTTTCAGGAAGCCGTACACGGTAGCAACGTCGTAGTCGTACTGGTGCTTCGTAGGTTCCTGAGGCTTCGGTTCGATCAGCAGCGTACCGCGGAAACCGATTTTGTGTTTATGGTCGACCACCATCTGCATAAAGCGGCCAATCTGCTCGCGCTCCTGACGCAGGTCGGTGTTGAGCAGGGTTTCATAGCCTTCACGACCGCCCCACAGCACATAGTTTTCGCCGCCCAGCTGATGCGTGGCGTTCATTGCGGTAACCACCTGCGTTGCCGCCCAGCTAAACACTTCCGGATCAGGATTGGTTGCCGCACCCGCGCCATAGCGTGGGTTGGTAAAACAGTTGGCCGTGCCCCAAAGCAGCTTCACGCCGCTTTGCTGCTGTTTAGCCGCCAGCACATCCACCATCTGCGCGAAATTGTTCAGATACTCTTTCAGTGAGGCGCCTTCCGGCGACACATCCACATCATGGAAGCAGTAGTACGGCACGTTCAGTTTGTGGAAGAATTCAAAGGCGACATCGGCTTTACGCTTCGCCAGCTCGATGGCCTCACCCGGCTGCTGCCATGGACGGTCAAAGGAACCCACGCCGAACATATCGGCTCCGTTCCAGCAGAAGGTATGCCAGTAACAGGCGGCAAAGCGCAAATGATCTTCCATGCGCTTACCCAGCACCAGCTCATCCGGGTTGTAGTGACGAAATGCTAAAGGATTGGTTGTTTTCGGGCCTTCGTAACGAACACGATCGAGTTGGTCGAAATAAGCTTGCATATTGAGCTCCATAATCAGGGTATGCGGCGAGTCGTTGATACAGGAGTAATAGTGAATAGACATTTTGGCTTGCTCAATTACGTTATTTCACACTGCTATTGAGAGAATGCACAACTGTGCGCTGGCTCGCAAAATAATGTGCAGGCAAACTATTTTTCGGTCCCTCTTCCATAATCAAATGTAATTAAGACGTTACGGATTTTAAAATTCGATCGCGGTCATAAATTCAGAAATAAACCAAATATCATAATGCGAAGATAAAAATCTGTAATTGCCAGCCCGCCTTTCCCCGTTAAAAATTTGCTGCGTCCCAGCAGTGAATGTTTCTTTTATCTCAGCAACACATACCCCTACAAAAAGGCCCTATAATTATGAAGATAAAGAACCTGTCCCTTACTCTCTGCACTACGCTCCTCCTTGCAAGCTTTGCCGGACATGCCAAGGAAGTCAAAATTGGCATGGCGATTGACGATCTGCGTCTTGAACGCTGGCAGAAAGATCGCGATATTTTTGTGAAAAAAGCGGAATCACTTGGTGCGAATGTGTTTGTGCAATCCGCGAACGGCAACGAAGAAACGCAAATGTCGCAAATTGAGAATATGATCAACCGTGGCGTCGATGTGCTGGTCATTATCCCTTATAACGGCCAGGTATTAAGTAACGTCGTTAAAGAAGCCAAACAAGAAGGCATAAAAGTCTTAGCCTATGACCGTATGATTAATAATGCGGATATCGATTATTATATTTCGTTCGACAATGAAAAAGTGGGTGAATTACAGGCTAAAAGCCTGATCGACAAAGTACCTCAGGGCAATTATTTCCTGATGGGCGGCTCGCCGGTTGATAACAACGCCAAGCTGTTCCGCGAAGGGCAAATGAAAGTCCTGAAGCCGTATATCGACAGCGGTAAGATTAAAGTGGTCGGCGATCAGTGGGCGGATGGCTGGCTGCCAGAAAACGCGCTGAAAATCATGGAAAACGCCTTAACCGCCAACAACAACAAAATCGATGCTGTCGTCGCATCCAACGATGCACCGCAGGGGGCGCAATCCAGGCACTCAGCGCCCAGGGGCTGGCAGGAAAAGTGGCTATTTCGGGTCAGGATGCCGACCTCGCGGGCGTCAAACGCATCATGGCAGGCACACAAACCATGACCGTCTACAAACCGATTACCCAGCTTGCGAATACGGCGGCGGAAATTGCCGTGGAGCTGGGAAATGGTAAGCAACCTAAGGCAGACGCGACGCTGAATAACGGGCTTAAAGATGTTCCGGCTCGTCTGCTCACCCCCATTGAAGTCAATAAAGACAACATTGACGCCACCGTCATTAAAGACGGTTTCCACAAGAAGAGTGAACTGTAATCCAGCGCGCCCCTGCTCTGCGGGGGCGCATCGAGTTGTACTGTTCTTCCCTCGGGTCATGTGGAGCAGTTATGCCTTATTTACTTGAAATGAAAAGCATCACCAAGCGCTTTGGCGCGGTGAAAGCGGTCGACAACGTCAGTCTGCGGCTCAATCCCGGCGAAGTGGTCTCGCTGTGTGGCGAAAACGGATCGGGCAAATCGACGTTGATGAAAGTGTTGTGTGGGATCTACCCGCACGGCAGTTACGAAGGCGAAATTGTCTTTGCCGGTGAAGTGATTCAGGCGACACACATTCGCGATACCGAACGCAAAGGCATCGCCATCATCCACCAGGAGCTGGCGCTGGTGAAGCACCTCACCGTGCTGGAGAACATTTTTCTGGGGGCCGAAATTTCACGTCATGGCGTACTGGATTACGACACCATGACGCTACGCTGTGAAAAACTGCTGGCCCAGGTAAGTCTCGCGATTTCCCCGGATACGCGCGTCGGTGATCTTGGCCTCGGGCAACAACAGCTGGTTGAAATCGCCAAGGCGCTGAACAAACAGGTAAGGCTGCTGATCCTCGATGAGCCAACGGCCTCCCTCACCGAGCAGGAAACAGCCGTCCTGCTCAATATCATTCGCGATCTGCAAAACCACGGCATTGCGTGCATCTACATTTCGCACAAGCTCAATGAGGTAAAAGCCATTTCGGACACCATCTGTGTGATCCGCGACGGTCAGCACATCGGCACACGTGAAGCTGCCGGCATGAGTGAAGATGACATTATCACCATGATGGTGGGGCGCGAGCTCACGGCGCTCTATCCAAACGAACCGCACACCACGGGTGACGAAGTGTTACGGGTGGAAAACCTCACCGCGTGGCATCCCGTTAACCGCCACATCAAGCGCGTTAATGACGTCTCGTTTTCCCTTCACAGCGGCGAAATCCTCGGTATTGCGGGGTTAGTCGGGGCCGGGCGAACTGAAGCCGTCCAGTGCCTGTTTGGCGTATGGCCGGGTCGCTGGGAAGGCCGTATTTTTATCGACGGAACAGCCGGTAAAAATCGAGAACTGCCAGCAGGCGATTGCCCACGGTATCGCCATGGTACCGGAAGATCGCAAGAAAGATGGCATCGTCCCGGTCATGGCGGTGGGTAAAAACATCACGCTTGCCGCGCTCGATAGGTTCTCCGGTGCGCTGAGCAGCCTCGATGATGCTGCTGAGCAGCAGTGCATTCTCCAGTCGCTCGCCAGACTCAAGGTTAAAACATCCTCCCGGAACTGGCCATTGGACGCCTGAGCGGGGGCAACCAGCAGAAGGCAATCCTGGCGCGCTGCCTGCTCCTCAACCCACGCATATTGATCCTGGACGAGCCGACGCGTGGGATCGATATCGGCGCCAAGTACGAAATCTACAAACTGATTAATCAGCTTGTACAGCAAGGGATTGCCGTCATTGTCATCTCGTCTGAGTTACCCGAAGTGCTCGGCCTGAGCGATCGCGTGCTGGTCATGCACGAGGAAAACTGAAAGCCAATCTGATTAACCAGAACCTGACGCAGGAGCAGGTGATGGAAGCCGCTTTAAGGAGCGAACGTCATGTCGAAAAGCAATCCGTCTGATATTAAAGTCGCTGTTCCGACGCCCGGCGCGTTTGCCGGGCTAAAAGCGCTGAACCTGCAGGTTTTCGTGATGATCGCGGCGATTATTGCCATCATGTTGTTCTTTACCTGGATGACCGATGGCTCGTATTTAAGCGCGCGTAACGTCTCTAACCTGCTGCGTCAGACCGCCATTACCGGCATCCTCGCGGTGGGCATGGTATTCGTGATTATCTCGGCGGAAATCGACCTGTCGGTGGGGTCGATGATGGGTCTGCTTGGTGGCGTGGCGGCCATTTTTGACGTCTGGCTTGGCTGGCCACTGCCGCTGACCATTGCGGTTACGCTGGTGCTGGGCCTGCTGCTGGGCGCCTGGAACGGCTGGTGGGTTGCTACCGTAAAGTCCCGTCGTTCATTGTCACGCTGGCGGGGATGCTGGCCTTCCGCGGGATCCTAATTGGCATCACCAACGGCACCACCGTCTCCCCTACCAGCGCAGCCATGTCACAAATTGGTCAGAGCTACCTCGCCGATAGCGTCGGCTTTACGTTCGGTGTGATTGGGTTGCTGGCGCTTGTGGCCTGGCAGTGGCGTGGGCGAATGCGCCGTCAGGCGTTGGGTCTGGCATCGCCAGCGTCAACGTCCACAGTCGGTCGTCAGGCACTCACTGCGGTCATTGTGCTGGGCGCAATCTGGCTTCTGAACGACTATCGCGGTGTCCCGACGCCGGTATTGCTGCTGGCACTGTTGCTGCTGGCCGGGATGTTTATGGCCACGCGTACCGCGTTTGGTCGCCGTATTTATGCCATCGGCGGCAACCTTTGAGGCTGCCCGCCTTTCAGGGATCAACGTCGAGCGCACCAACTCGCCGTCTTCGCCATTAACGGCCTGATGGTTGCTATCGCCGGGTTGATCCTCAGCTCGCGTCTGGGGGCGGGTTCTCCCTCGGCCGGGAACATCGCCGAGCTGGATGCTATCGCCGCCTGCGTCATTGGCGGCACCAGCCTCGCAGGCGGTGTCGGCAGCGTGGCAGGCGCGGTGATGGGGGCATTTATCATGGCTTCGTTGGATAACGGGATGAGTATGATGGACGTCCCGACGTTTTGGCAGTATATCGTCAAGGGGGCCATTCTTTTGCTGGCAGTCTGGATGGACTCTGCAACCAAGCGACGAGCCTGATAACAATATTGTGACTTATTTGGGAAGTTAGCCATGTTTGAAAAGCGTCACCGCATCACGTTGTTATTCAATGCCAACAAAGCCTACGACCGTCAGGTGGTGGAGGGCGTTGGTGAATATTTGCAGGCGTCGCAATCCGAGTGGGATATTTTTATCGAAGAAGATTTCCGAACCCGTCTCGAAAACATCAAAGAGTGGCTGGGCGATGGGGTCATCGCTGACTACGACGACCCCGTCATTGAGCAATTGCTGACTGACGTCGACGTTCCGATTGTTGCGTCGGCGGGTCTTACCATGCGCCCGAACACTATCCGCCGGTCCACTATATCGCCACCGATAACCATGCGCTGGTTGAGACCGCCTTCCTGCATTTGAAAGAGAAAGGCGTCCATGCTTCGCGTTTTATGGTTTACCGTCAACCAGCGGCAAGCGCTGGGCAGTTGAGCGCGAACATGCTTTCTGCCAGCTTGTCGCGCAGGAGAAGTACCGCGGCGTGGTTTATCAGGGCTGGAGACCGCGCCGGAAAACTGGCAGCACGCGCAAAACCGACTGGCGGACTGGCTGCAAACCCTGCCGCCGCAAACCGGCATCATTGCCGTTACGGATGCTCGAGCCCGCCACGTCTTGCAGGTCTGCGAACATTTACACATTCCGGTGCCGGAAAAACTGTGCGTCATTGGCATCGATAACGAGGAGCTGACGCGTTACCTCTCTCGCGTGGCGCTCTCGTCCGTGGCACAGGGTACGCGTCAGATGGGCTATCAGGCGGCGAAGTTACTGCATCGTCTGCTGGATAAAGAAGCGTTGCCGCTTCAGCGCTTACTGGTTCCCCCTGTCCGTGTAGTCGAACGCCGTTCAACGGATTACCGCTCCTTAAGCGACCCGGCAGTTATTCAGGCCATGCACTACATTCGCAACAACGCCTGCAAAGGGATTAAGGTCGATCAGGTGCTGGACTCGGTGGGCATTTCCCGTTCGAATCTGGAGAAGCGGTTTAAAGAGGAAGTGGGCGAAACCATTCATGCGGTCATCCACGCCGAGAAACTGGAGAAAGCACGCAGCCTGCTGATCTCCACCTCATTGTCGATCAACGAAATCTCACAGATGTGCGGTTACCCGTCGCTGCAATATTTTTATTCGGTGTTCCGAAAGGAGTATGAAAGTACGCCAAAAGAGTACCGGGAGCGTCACAGCGAAGTGATGATGTAGAAAAAAGAGAAAAGAAAACGCCTTCCGATGGAAGCGTTTTTTGAATTACATATGTGCGGCGATTAAGCGCTGGTTATCCTGGTACATCGCGAACAGATAGTTGTTATAGCTCTGTCCCTTGGTCGAATAACCTTTCAGCTTGTGGATCATCGTGCTGGCCGTCACTTCCTGATCCGCTTTACGCAGCTGAGCGCGCGATTTACGGAACGATGAGTAGGCCGGATGCGTGTTCAGATTCACCACGTAGGCATTCACGGAATCTTTCACCGATTCAAACTGAGAATAGCCTTTCACCTTACCTGGGGCATTGTTACAACGACCCTTGATACATTTCATACCAAACAGGTTGTTGTTGTTACGCGCCAGTTTCGAGGTGCCCCAGCCACTTTCGGCTGCAGCCATGGTCGCAACCATGCTCCCCGGGATAATGTCGACACGCTCTAAGAGAGAGTTCCACGGCACAGGCGCGTGTTACCGTTCCAGCTCACCTTGTAGCGTTTGGTGATATCTTTCAGGCGCGCGCGTTCTGATGGCGACCAACGGCTGTCGTACTGTTTGGCAATCAACCAGTTACGATCCGCAGTAATCGCGGCGTTTTGACTTGTGATGTAAGGCATTACCGTCCGGAGAAACGCTTTTTTCCTTGGTGTTCCGGAAGGGTATTTTCGCAAATCAGGAAGTGAACTACTCTTTGCACTATTGCGAGAATACTCTTGTTTACTGCTAACCTTACTACTTGTCGTCTTTATTACGTGGGCTTTCTTACTCGTTGTATCCGTGTGCGTCTTCGCAAGCACCTCACCCGAAAATGCCATGGTGAGTAACATGAGTATCGCGGCCCCATATCGTCGAATGGGAGTCGATATCATTAGGTCTCCTGGTCGGATATAAACATTCCAACACCTTATTTTTTTCACAAATTTGAGAGCGGAATCTCAAATCATAACAAAAATAGACTGCAAGAGCACGTATAGAAATAGTCCAATTCCGAAACTATGTCACCTGAAACCTGCTCACATAAGCATCAATTCTGAAAAATTGTGCGCGAACTCGCAGATAACTTCCTAATTTTGCGCGGGATCACTCATCCTCACGCGTCATCCTTGCAGAAAGCCCCGGGGGATGAGTTTTTACCCAACACCTGATGGCACACTGGTCAAAAATGCCGCGACAGGAAAATGGAATGAAACGCACCGCATTAGCTTTTCTGATGTTACCCGCACTGGCTCATGCTGACTGGTCATCACCGGGTTCAACGCCTTTAGCGTCGAAGGTACCGGGATATTCACCAGCCAGGCAAAGCTTGCGAAGGGTACTCGCCCTCTTACGCTGAGTTTTGACAACACGTGCTGGCAGCCAACGGATGCAATAAAACTCAATGAGATGCTGTCGCTTAAAAAATGTGACGGCACGCCGCCGCAGTGGCGACTGTTCCGCGACGGCGAGTATCAGATGCGTGTCGATACCCGCTCCGGTACGCCCACACTGATGCTGACTATTCAGAGCGCAGCAGAACCGTCGGTTGCAAACGTTACCCGCCAGTGTCCGAAGTGGGACGGTAAGCCCCTGACGCTTGAAGTTGGCAACGATTTCCCGGAAGGATCGGTGGTCCGTGATTTCTACAGCAAACAGACTGCAACAGTGCAGAATGGAAAAATCACCCTGCAACCCGCCGCCAACAGCAACGGTCTGCTGCTGCTTGAACGCGCCGAAACCGACAAACCCGCGCCCTTTAGCTGGCAAAACGCCACCGTCTATTTCGTGCTGACTGACCGCTTTGTCAACGGCGATCCCTCTAACGATAACAGCTATGGACGCCACAAAGATGGCATGCAGGAGATCGGCACCTTCCACGGTGGCGATCTCAAGGGGCTTACAACCCGGCTCGATTATTTACAGCAGCTGGGCGTGAATGCGCTCTGGATAAGCTCCCCGCTGGAGCAGATCCACGGCTGGGTTGGCGGTGGCACCAAAGGTGACTTCCCCCACTACGCCTATCATGGCTACTACACCCAGGACTGGACCACGCTTGATGCCAACATGGGCACCGAAGATGATTTACGCCACCTTGTCGATGAAGCGCATAAACGCGGTATCCGCATCCTGTTTGATATCGTCATGAACCACACGGGTTACGCGACGCTCGCAGACATGCAGGCGTTCCAGTTTGGGGCCCTTTATCTGCAGGGTGATGAACTGAAAAAAACGCTGGGCGAGCACTGGACGGACTGGAAGCCGGGAGCAGGCCAAAGCTGGCACAGCTTCAACGATTACATCAACTTCAGCGACAAAGCCGCCTGGGAAAAATGGTGGGGTAAAAAGTGGATCCGCACCGACATTGGCGATTATGACAATCCCGGCTTCGACGATTTAACCCTGTCGCTGGCGTTCCTGCCGGACCTGAAAACGGAGTCGACGACCCCTTCCGGTTTACCTAATTTCTATCAACATAAACCCGATACCCACGCGAAGGCCATTTCGGGCTACACCCCGCGTGATTACCTGACCCGCTGGCTCAGCCAGTGGTACGTGACTATGGCATTGACGGTTTCCGTGTGGATACGGCAAAACACGTGGAACTCGAGGCCTGGCAGCAGTTGAAAGATCAGGCAAGCCAGGCGCTGGCAGCTGGAAAGGCGCGAACCCCGACAAAAAACTCGACAATACCCCGTTCTGGATGACCGGCGAGTCATGGGGCCACGGCGTGATGCAAAGCGATTATTATCGCCACGGGTTTGACGCGATGATCAACTTTGATTATCAGGAGCAGGCAGCAAAAGCGGTCGGTTGTCTGGCGGACATCGACCTGACCTGGCAGCAGATGGCGGAAAAACTGCAAAGCTTCAATGTCCTGAGCTATCTCTCGTCGCATGACACACGTCTTTTCCGTGAAGGCGGCCAGCGTGCCGCAGAGCTGCTCCTGCTCGCCCCGGGCAGCGTACAAATTTACTACGGAGATGAATCCGAGCGGCCATTCGGACCGACAGGGTCCGATCCATTACAGGGCACCCGCTCGGATATGAACTGGCAGGACGTGACGGGCAAGCAGGCATTAACCGTCGCCCACTGGCAGGTTCTGGGCCAGTTCCGCGCCCGTCATCCCGCAATAGGTGAAGGCAAACAAACCACGCTGTCGCTGAAAGAAGGCTACGGCTTCGTTCGCGAGCACAATGGCGATAAGGTCATGGTGGTGTGGGCGGGTAATCAATAACGACGCAAACCGGTTCCCTCTCCCCCTCCGGGAGAGGGATATTTCACCAGAACAATCCACTACCTAAATACCTTCCCACCACATAAAACAACAATCCCGACCGCATCTCTCGATTTGCACCAGCACGGTGCTAGCGTTATGGTTACCCACTTTCAAAATAAGCTCGACAGATCACCTGCTATGACGTTTTCACTTTTCGGCGACAAATTCACCCGCCATTCAGGCATTACTCGCCTGATGGAGGACCTCAACGACGGGCTGCGCACACCAGGCGCCATCATGCTCGGCGGCGGAAACCCGGCTCAAATCCCGGAGATGAACACCTATTTTCAGACGCTGCTGGCTCAGATGCTGGAAAGCGGGAAAGCAACCGATGCGCTTTGCAACTACGACGGCCCACAGGGTAAAACCGAACTGCTGACACTGCTTGCTGAAATGCTGCGCAAAGAGCTGGGTTGGGATATCGAACCACAGAATATTGCACTGACAAACGGCAGTCAGAGCGCATTTTTCTACTTGTTTAATCTGTTCGCAGGCCGTCGTGCCGACGGCACTACCAAAAAAGTGCTGTTCCCGCTGGCGCCAGAGTACATCGGCTATGCCGATTCCGGCCTCGAAGAGGATCTGTTCGTCTCGGCGCGCCCGAATATTGAGCTGCTGCCAGAAGGCCAGTTCAAATATCACGTCGACTTTGAACATCTGCATATTGGTGAAGAGACGGGCATGATCTGCGTATCACGTCCAACCAACCCAACGGCAACGTCATCACCGACGACGAACTGATGAAGCTGGATGCGCTGGCGAATCAGCACGACATCCCGCTGGTGATTGATAACGCTTATGGCGTGCCGTTCCCGGGGATCATCTTCAGCGAAGCACGTCCGCTGTGGAACCCGAACATCGTTCTGTGTATGAGCCTTTCCAAGCTGGGTCTGCCGGGCAGCCGTTGCGGATCATCATCGCCAATGAAAAAATCATCACCGCCATTACCAACATGAACGGCATTATCAGCCTTTCCCCGGGGGGAATCGGCCCGGCGATGATGTGTGAAATGATCAAACGTAATGACCTGCTGCGCCTGTCGAACGAGGTTATCAAGCCGTTCTATTACCAGCGGGTACAGGAAACGATCGCCATTCTTCGCCGCTACTTACCGGAAGAACGCTGCCTGATCCACAAACCTGAAGGGGCAATTTTCCTGTGGCTGTGGTTTAAGGATCTGCCGATCACCACCGAGCTTCTCTACCAGCGCCTGAAAAAGCGCGGCGTGTTGATGGTGCCGGGTGATTACTTCTTCCCGGGTCTGGATAAGCCGTGGCCGCATACGCATCAGTGCATGCGCATGAACTACGTGCCCGATCCGGAGAAAATCGAAGCGGGCGTGAAAATTCTCGCCGAAGAGATTGAGTACGCCTGGCGCGAAGATAGCCAGTAACGCGTTACGCCAGATTATGCAGCCGTTCGGTGCGTAATCTGGCGGGGTCAACGCAGCGCAGCGCGTGGGTTGGGCACGCCTTCACACAGGCAGGTCCAGCCTCGCGATCTGCGCACATATCACATTTCACCGCCTGAACGCGGTTCCCCACTCGCTGAACCTGCATCGCCCCAAACGGGCACGCTACCACACAACTTTACAGCCAATACAGCGCGCCGGCTCCACCCGCCAGGCACCCGCGGTGTGGCGAATCGCCTGTGTCGGACAAACAGTGCACAAGGGGCATCTTCACACTGATGGCAGCCCACAGCCGTAGTGAATGCGCCGCCTTTGACCACCCGAATGCGGGGCGCAAACGCGCCTGCAGAAAGCATTCCCTGATGCGACACCACGCAGGCCACTTCGCAGGTACGACAGCCAATGCATTTTTCCGTATCAGCCAGGATAAATCGGTTCATCTGTCACGCTCCGCGCACGTTAAAACCCAGCTCTTTTGAGATAGCCTCTGCCGTTTCCCGCAGCGGTTTCAGCAGGTTTTTTTCACCAATTTGCTTCATGCGGGACGTCGAGAGCGAAATGGAGATCGCGTACGGCACGCGGCCATGAATATCAAACACCGGTACGGCAAGACAGGAGACGCCCAGCTCGTTCTCTTCTTTATCCATCGCCATGCTGTGCTCGCGGATTTCCGCCAGCTCGTCATACATCGCGCTCAGCTCGGTAATCGTGTTGCGGGTGAGCGGCTGGATCTGCTCCTGATGGCTCTGCCAGTAGCTCGCCACATAGTCCTGATGACCAAACGCCATGTAGATTTTGCCCATCGCCGAACAATAAAGCGGCATATGCTGACCGATGTAAGCGCGCGTGCGCAGCATACCGGTGGTGGGCTCCAGCTTATAAATCAGAATCGCGTGATCGTCCTCGCGGCTTGAGAAGTTCACCGTCTCACCGGTGGCGATATTCAGCGTCTCAAGGTGCGGGGCCGCCACGTGAATGATATTCAGCGACGACAGCGCCTTTTGCCCGACGGCGATAAATTTGGTGGTCAGGCGGTAGCTGCCCGCCGCAGCGCCGGGGTAACGTACCCGCACGACTGTAATCCCTGCAGTAAGCGGTGCACGGTGCTTTTATTCAGCCCTGCCAGTTCCGATAAATGGGCCAACGGACACCCGTTCGGGTAGTTGCTGAGGATCTCAATCAGCATCAGCCGCGAAACAAGCTCTGGCTACCTGCTGGCCTCTCTTTTTCTTGCGTCATTTCGCTCTCTTTCGTGCTCATCCAATGGCTCCTTTTTATCGCGTCCTGATGGTAGCGCAAAGTGTGGTTCAGTTCACGATCTCAACAGAAAAAACACAACCAGTTGATTTTAATCGATTTTGAAAATCATGAATGTCGTTGATCTGGCAAAATTTGATCGCTATATTTGAAATCAGATTTCGCATAGTGAAATTTAGCGATAAAAAGCACTCGCACTTGCCCCGACAAAAACAGGAGAACAGGGATGAAAGTGACCTTTGAAGAGTTAAAAGCGGCGTTCAGGCGGGTCCTGGTCGATCGCGGCGTAAAAGCGGACACCGCCGACGCCTGCGCGGAGATGTTTGCCCGCACCACGGAATCGGGCGTCTATTCACACGGGGTTAACCGCTTCCCTCGTTTCATTCAGCAACTTGATGCCGGCGACATCATTCCTGATGCCCAGCCAACACGGGTGACCTCGCTGGGTGCCATCGAACAGTGGGATGCCCGACGTTCCATTGGCAACCTGACGGCGAAAAAGATGATGGATCGCGCCACTGAACTGGCTGCCGACCACGGTATCGGCCTGGTGGCACTGCGAAACGCCAACCACTGGATGCGCGGCGGCAGCTACGGCTGGCAGGCTGCAGAGAAGGGGTACATCGGGATCTGCTGGACTAACTCCATTGCCGTCATGCCAGCCTGGGGCTCGAAAGCGTGCTGCATCGGCACTAACCCCCTGATCGTGGCGATTCCGTCTACGCCGATCACAATGGTCGATATGTCGATGTCAATGTTCTCCTACGGCATGCTGGAAGTGAATCGCCTGGCCGGACGCACGTTGCCGGTGGATGGGGGCTTTGATGATGAAGGGCACCTCACCAGAGAACCTGGCGTGATCGAGAAAAACCGCCGCATTCTGCCGATGGGCTACTGGAAAGGATCGGGCTTATCCATCGTCCTCGACATGATCGCAACCCTGCTCTCCAACGGATCCTCCGTTGCGGAAGTGACCCAGGACAACAGCGACGAATATGGCGTGTCACAAATCTTTATCGCCATCGAGGTCGATCGTTTGATCGACGGACCCACCCGCGATGCCAAACTGCAGCGCATCATGGACTTTATCATCAACGCCGAGCGGCTGATGACAACGTCGCGGTTCGACTGCCGGGTCATGAATTCACACGTCTGCTCGAAGAGAACCGCCGCAACGGCATCACCATTGACGACAGCGTGTGGGCGAAAATCCAGTCTCTGTAAGGAGTGGGTCATGATTTTAGGACACATTTCGCAGCCAAATCCGTGTCGCCTGCCGCGGGCGATAGAGAAAGCGCTCGATTTTCTGCGCACCACGGATTTCACGGCGCTGGCACCTGGCGTGGTGGACATTGACGGACGTAACATCTTTGCTCAGGTGCTCGACCTCACCACCCGGACGTGGGATGAGAACCGTCCGAAGTGCACCGTCGCTATCTGGACATTCAGTTTCTGGCATGGGGTGAAGAGAAAATCGGTGTCGCCATTGATACCGGCAATAACGAAATAAGCGAATCACTGCTGGAACAGCGGGATATTATTTTTTATCACGGCAGCGAAAATGAATCATTTATAGAAATGACGCCCGGCACGTACGCCATATTTTTTCCGCAGGATGTTCACCGTCCTGCCTGCATTAAAAATAAGGCATCGGCAATTCGTAAAATTGTGGTGAAAGTAGCAATCAGCGAAATAGATTAATTTTCTGAACTCTATTGGGAATGCGAAATGACTAACACCGGTTTTATAATTGGTGCGTACCCCTGCGCACCCTCGTTTCATCAGCAAGGGGAACAAGAAGAGCAGGACTTCTGGCGAGAGCTTTCCGACACGCCAGACATTCGCGGGCTGGAGCAACCGTGTCTTGAGGATCTCCATCCGTTGGGTGACGAATGGCTGTTCCGCCATACGCCGGGAGACTGGCAAATGGTGGTTACCGCGGTGATGGAAACCATGCGCCGCCGCGGCACAAATGGCGCGTTTGGCCTGGCCTCTGCCGATGAAGAACAGCGCAAAGCCTGCGTTGACTATTACCGCCATCTGCTGCGAAAGATTGATGCCATCAATACTCGCTTTCCAGGCAAAATTATCGCTCTGGAGATGCAGGCCGCGCCGCAGGCGGGAAACCCGTCTGTTGAACAAGCTACCGCTGCGTTTTCCCGTTCTGTACGTGAAATCACCTCATGGGACTGGTCATGCGACCTGGTGCTTGAACACTGCGATGCCATGACCGGCCCCGCGCCACGCAAGGGGTTTTTGCCCTTAGCGCAGGTGCTTGAGGTGGTGAAAGAAACGGATATCAGCGTATGCATTAACTGGGCGCGGTCGGCTATCGAAGGACGCAGTGCCTTGCTGCCGCCTGAACATGTTAAAGCCGCACTGGAGGCCGGGAAGCTGGGCGCACTGATGTTCTCCGGAACCTCCGTCCGCGGAGCGTACGGCGAATGGCAGGATCTGCACGCGCCATTTTCCCCGTTCTGCGCTGACAGTTTAATGACCACCGAACAGGTAAAAGCACTTTTTACTGCGGCGAGCGCCGCAACATTGAAATTCTCCGGTATTAAATTACTGGAAATAAATGCTAATGCTAACGTCAGCCATCGTATCGCTATTTTGCGCGACGGCATTAGTGAAATGAAAAAAGCAACGCAATAACAATAAAAATCTTATTCCGGTTACATTCACTGAGATATTAAATATGAATATTTCTACTCATGCTCTACAAGCGGATATTCCGCGTCAGCGCTGGTTAAGAATCATTCCGCCTATTCTTATCGCCTGTATTATTTCATATATGGACCGCGTGAATATCGCATTTGCGATGCCAGGCGGTATGGATGAAGAGTTAGGTATCTCTGCCACCATGGCAGGCCTGGCGGGTGGGATCTTCTTTATCGGTTATCTGTTCCTGCAGGTGCCCGGCGGCAAGATTGCCGTGCATGGCAGCGGTAAGAAGTTTATTGGCTGGTCACTGGTTGCCTGGGCGGTGATTTCGGTCCTGACCGGCGTTGTGACCAACCAGTATCAACTGTTGGCACTGCGCTTCTTACTCGGTGTGGCAGAAGGCGGGATGCTGCCTGTGGTGCTCACGATGATCAGTAACTGGTTCCCGGACGCCGAACGCGGCCGCGCCAATGCGATTGTCATCATGTTTGTTCCCATTGCGGGGATCATCACCGCGCCCCTGTCGGGCTGGATTATCACCGCACTCGACTGGCGCTGGCTGTTCATCATTGAAGGGCTGATGTCCATTGTGGTGCTGGTGCTCTGGGTATTCACCGTCTACGACCGCCCGCAGGAGGCTCGCTGGATCTCCGAGGCCGAGAAAAATTATCTGATACAAACGCTGGCCGCAGAACAGCAGGCTATTGCCGGAAAAGCGGTGAAAAATGCCTCGCTGAGGGCGGTTCTGTCCGACAAAACCATGTGGCAGCTGATTGCCTGAACTTCTTCTACCAGACCGGGATTTACGGTTACACCCTCTGGCTGCCGACCATTCTCAAAGAGCTGACGCATACCAGCATCGGCCAGGTGGGAATGCTCGCCATCCTGCCTTATGTCGGCGCCATTGCGGGCATGTTCCTGTTCTCCTCACTGTCTGACCGTACCGGCAAGCGCAAGCTGTTCGTCTCCCTGCCGCTGATTGGCTTCGCGCTCTGCATGTTCCTCTCCGTGGCGTTGAAAGAGAACATCTGGCTGGCCTATGCCGCGCTGGTGGGCTGTGGCTTCTTCCTGCAGTCCGCTGCGGGTGTGTTCTGGACGATTCCGGCGCGCCTGTTCAGCGCAGAGATGGCCGGTGGCGCTCGCGGCGTGATTAACGCCCTGGGTAACCTCGGTGGGTTCTGCGGCCCTTACGCGGTGGGCGTGCTGATCACCCTCTACAGCAAAGATGCTGGGGTGTACTGCCTCGCGGTTTCGCTGGCGCTGGCCTCGCTGCTCGCCTGATGCTACCGGCGAAATGCGATGCCGGAGCGGAACCCAACCCCGGCGTGAACCCGCATAAGCACGCAGCCTGATCCCCCCGCCCTCTCCTGAAGAGAGGGCGTAAGACAAGAGAGTCAACGATGAGTGAAAAAGAGCCTTCTGGCTGGGTATCGATTGTGGCGGAACGTATCTGAAAGCCGGTCTGTACACCCGCCAGGGCCAGGAAGTCTGTATTGAGCGCCGCGCGGTTGCCACACTCAGCCCACACGCAGGCCACGCTGAGCGGGATATGCACCAACTCTGGCAGCAGTGCCACGCCACCGTCGCCCTGCTGCTTAAGAAGGCCGGCATCGGCGGCGCACAAATCAAAGGCGTCGGGATATCAGCTCAGGGTAAAGGACTGTTTTTACTGGACAAGTATGACCAGCCGCTCGGCAACGCCATGCTCTCCTCTGACCGCCGGGCGCTGGAGATTGTACAGCGCTGGCAGCAGGACGGTATTCCTGAAAAGCTTTATCCGCATACGCGCCAGACGCTATGGACGGGGCATCCCGCCTCCCTCCTGCGCTGGGTGAAAGAGAATGAACCGCACCGTTATCAGCAGATTGGCTGTGTGATGATGGCGCACGACTACCTGCGCTGGTGCCTCACCGGCGTTAAAGGGTGTGAAGAGAGCAACATCTCTGAATCCAATCTCTACAACATGAACACCGGGCAGTACGACCCGCAGCTCACACGCTGGCTCGGCATCGACGAAATTGACGGCGCGCTGCCGCCGATCGTCGGTTCAGCAGAAATGTGCGGGGAAATCACCGCTCAGGCCGCCGCCCTGACCGGTCTCGCAGCGGGTACACCCGTTATGGGGGGACTGTTTGATGTGGTTTCCACCGCGATCTGCGCCGGGTTACATGACGACAGCACGCTCAACGCCGTGATGGGCACCTGGCTGTCACCAGCGGGATCGCCAACGGTATAGGCCATAACGAGCCGTATCCCTATGTGTATGGGCGCTACGTTCATCCGCAGCACTACATCGTTCACGAAGCCAGCCCCACCTCGTCCGGTAACCTCGAATGGCTGACCACACAGTGGGGCGACATGTCATTCGATGCGATCAACCAGGCCGTGGCCAGCCTGCCGAAAGCCGGAAGCGATCTGCTCTTCCTGCCGTTCCTCTATGGCAGCAACGCCGGGCTGGAGATGACCTGCGGGTTTTACGGCATGCAGGCCCTGCACACCCGCGCGCATCTGTTGCAGGCGGTCTATGAAGGTGTGGTCTTCAGCCACATGACCCATCTTAACCGCATGCTACAGCGCTTCACGCACGTGCAGGCATTGCGCGTAACCGGCGGCCCTGCCCATTCGGATGTGTGGATGCAAATGCTCGCGGACGTCAGCGGTCTGGCAATAGAACTGCCGCAGGTCGAAGAGACCGGCTGTTCCGGCGCGGCGCTGGCCGCGCTGGTGGGTACCGGCGTTTATCCCGATTTCCGCACCGCGCAGCAGGCTGTCAGACATCACATTCGCGTCATCACACCCGACAAGCATGCCCATGCGGCCTACCAGCGCAAGTATCAGCGCTACCAGCTACTGATTTCAGCACTACAGGCTATCACGCCCATGTTAAGGAGCACGACCTATGAGCCGACCATTACTGCAGCTGGCGCTCGACCATACCTCACTTCAGGCCGCACAGCGCGACGTCGAGCGGCTTGCGGATCACGTCGATATCATCGAAGCAGCACATTTGTGTCTCACCGAAGGGTTAATGCCGTACGCGCACTGCGCCAGCAGTGTCCGAAAAAAACGATCGTGGCTGACTGGAAAGTGGCCGATGCCGGAGAAACGCTGGCTGAACAGGCGTTTGGCGCAGGCGCGAACTGGATGACCATCATCTGCGCCGCGCCGCTGGCAACCGTCGAGAAGGGTCACGAGGTGGCTCTGCGCTGCGGCGGGGAAATTCAGATGGAGCTGTTTGGTCACTGGACGCTGGATGATGCGCGAGAATGGCACCGTATCGGGGTCACACAGGCCATTTATCACCGTGGGCGCGACGCACAGGCCAGCGGCCAGCAGTGGGGCGAGGCGGATCTCGCCAGCATGAAAGCCCTCTCGGATATCGGCCTGCAGCTCTCGATCACCGGCGGCATTACCCCCGCCGACCTGCCGCTGTTTAAGCAAATCAATGTGAAAGCGTTTATTGCCGGACGGGCACTGACTGGCGCGGCTAACCCACCGCAGGTGGCCCATGCATTCCATTCACACATCCGCGACATCTGGGGGGAGTAACCATGCGTCAGCATCCGTTAGGTATCTACGAAAAAGCGCTGCCGAAAGCGCTCACCTGGCCAGAGCGCCTGGTGCTGGCAAAAAGCTGCGGATTTGATTTTGTCGAGATGTCGATCGATGAAACCGATGAGCGTCTGTCCCGCCTTGAGTGGAACACCGCGCAGCGCGCCTCTCTGGTTGAGGCGATGCTGGAAACCGGGGTCGCGATCCGTCGATGTGTCTGTCTGCCCACCGCCGTTTCCCGTTTGGTAGCCGGGACGAGACCGTCCGCGAGCGCGCACGCGCCATCATGACCAAAGCCATCCGTCTGGCGCGCGATCTCGGTATTCGCACCATCCAGCTTGCCGGGTATGACGTCTATTACGAAGAACATGACGAAGGTACCCGGCAACGCTTTGCCGAAGGGCTGGCATGGGCCTCCAAACAGTTCATTGCACGTGTGATATTTGGCTGGCTGTTATTCAGAACATGGGCAGCTTTAGTAAAATTATTGTATTTTGCCACATAATAAAAAATTTTATAATATTCAAAATTTACATTCATATGAAAACTCCTTGACATATCAAAAAAATATTTCTATTATATCAATGATATCTTTTACTTATTCCTGATATGAAATTATAATCTTTTTAGAATAAAAAAACAAGAGAAATATAGGGAGATGGTGTTATGTCATTAGTATTACCAAGAGAAGAAGAGGTTGAAAATATATTTTCGAGGATTCTTTCTTCAAAACAATCCTGTGAAAGATTAATGGAGACATTTTATGATCATTTATGTGATGACAATCGATATATGGATCCAGATCCGCATCATTTTGCGGAAGTTTTGCTGAATGCATATAAAAACGGAGATGTGAGTGCCCTTTTGCTTGAACTTTGTAATCGCAGTATGTTTGATTTGTTAAAGGAGTCTTATTTAATACCGAGACGGTTCCATGGAAAATGCGGGGAGAATCCCGTTCTTCTTACCGATGTGGACGGAGAGTTATTAGAAGAAGAAAAATCAGTTGTTCAAAACATGAATATAAAAAATTTCGGGAAATTTATCAGATGCATAAAGCAGCTCCGCGTTCCAAATTATATCTGGCAGATGGATATAATCTGGTCAGATATTACACTTCAGGTATGAATATTTGCGAGAAACAGGAAAATAAAGAGAGAGGAATTCTCATCTTATATGCGCTTCCGGATACAAAGAAATTGAATCTGACCGAAGCACAGGCATATGATATTATCTGGTCTGTTTTCCACAAAATACAAAAAGAAGCATTTTCAGCTGTAGTATATTATGGTCAGGAAACAGGCAGTAAACCCGGAAAATCGTTTGATGAATTAGGCATTCTTTTGCCAATCCATCAGTTGAATCAAAAATGCTTCAGCATCTTGAAGTAATAGATGGACTGGTGCTGACATGTCGAGAAGAAATGATAAAAATGGCAGGAACAGACAGCTTTGATTTATAGGTGAAAAGAGGGAAAAATATGAGGACAAAAAAGAATGAAGCAACAATTAAGAAAAATCATATGGATGTCCTCTGGCATGAATATACAGATAAAAAAGATTTAACACCAATTACAGGGGCGAGTCTGTCAGAAAAGGCATCTGTAATTGGAAGAGTTGGAATTATGATGCTTGCCTGTGGCACAGGAGCATGGCGTGTCCGTAGTTCCATGAATGAATTATCGGAACTTATGAATGTTACTTGTACAGTTGATATTGGGTTAATGTCAATCAATTATACATGTTTTGATGGAAATGATAGTTTTAGTCAGTCTTTATGTCTGACCAATACAGGGGTAAATACGTCGCAGCTGAATCGTCTGGAAAAGCTGGTAAGCAATTTCGCAACAGATGAAATCGGGCAAAGTTGTGAAAAAATTCAATTCAAAACATGGATAAAATTGAAAAAATTTCAATGGCCTCTATTCTCCTGTTATGTTAGCTGTATTCGCAGCATTGGCTTGTGGCGCATTTACTTTCCTTCTTGGCGGAGGAATTGTAGAAATGCTATGTGCATTTGCAGGTGCAGGAATAGGAAACTATATCAGGTGTAAACTTTTAAAACATCATTTTACGCTGTTTTTATGTATCATTTCTTCGGTATCCACAGCTTGTCTTACTTATACGGTTTTGTTAAAATTATTGGAGCTTATTTTTGCTGTGAATTTACAGCATGAAGCAGGGTATATTTGTTCAATGCTGTTTATTATTCCGGGATTTCCATTTATTACAAGTGGAATTGATCTTGCAAAGCTGGATATGCGTTCGGGAACAGAGAGGCTTGCTTATTCAATGATTATTGTAACGGTTGCAACGATGACAGCATGGATACTTGCTATGGTACTGGGGCTTAAACCAATACCATTTTGCCTTTAGAGTTTGCCTTATGGCAGTGGATTGTGTTTCGTTTACTTGCCAGTTTCTGTGGGGTTTTAGGATTTTCTATTATGTTTAACAGCCCTATTCGTCTTGCTGCTGCCGCTGGTATAATAGGTGCGATATCAAATACAATCGAGATTGGAGTCTGATTCGATCTCTTATTCTCTTGCCCCGGCATGCAGCAGCTTTTATTGGTTGCCTTTTTTGCGGGGATTCTTGCTTCAACGTTAAAAGGTATGGCAGGTTATCCAAGAATTTCCATTACAGTTCCATCAATTGTAATTATGGTTCCCGGACTATATCTATATAAAGGATTTTATAATCTTGGAATTATGAATCTGACAGCGGCAGCTTCGTGGCTTGCATCGGCACTGCTTATCATTTTAGCATTGCCTTTAGGACTTATATTTGCAAGAATTATTACGGATAAAACATTCAGGTACTGTACTTGAGTGAAAGAATAATAAATTAATTGGGGAGATAAAATGAGAACTTTAAATTTTCAACATGTAGGAAGACAGATGTCAGAATCATTTTTGACGGCCGCTGTACTGTCCATATCCGGCGGGCTTCAGGATGTGTATACTTATGTTTCACGAGGTGAAGTATTTGCAAATGCGCAGACAGGAAATATTGTATTATTTAGCCAGAATGTATTTGCATGTAACTGGGAACTTACGATTCGTTACCTGGTTCCGGTTTTGTTTTTTGCATTTGGAGTGGCAGTTGCGACGTGGATTCGTCAGTCTTTTCAAAATGCCCAGAGACTTCATTGGAGACAGATTATTTTACTGATTGAAATTGTTTTGTTGTTTTTGGTTGGATTTATGCCGGAAGAACAAAATCTGATTGCCAATGCACTGGTGTCCTTTTCCTGTGCAATGCAGGTTCAATCCTTTAGAAAAAGTTGCCAGCTATGCATTTGCCAGTACAATGTGTATTGGCAATCTGAGAAGTGGAATGGAGCATTATGTTCTTATCGGCAGAATCATAATAGACAGATGCTTTATAAATCATTCCATTATTTTGGAATCATTTTTTTGTTTGCATTAGGTGCAGGAATTGGAAGCAGGTTTATTCCAATATTAGGTATGCATACAATTTGGATTTCCTGTTTGCTATTGCTTGTCGGATTTATTGTAATGTTTAAACAGGAAGAACGCTAATAAGAAATGCCAGACAGCTCTGAAAATATGGCTGTCTGGCATTTCTTTTATTTAGTTACATAAAGAGAGAAACATTTCGTGGATTCTTAAATCGTTATCAAGTTCCGGATGAAAGGCAAGGGCAATCTGTTTTTGATAGCGGACTGCTACGATTCGTTCTTCTACAACAGATAAAATTTCGACTTCATCAGAAACCTGGGAAACGTAAGGGGCACGGATAAAAGTCATTGGAACTTCTCCGATTCCTTTTATCGTTGCGTTTGTATGAAAACTTCCAAGCTGGCGACCGTAAGCGTTTCGTTTTACGGTCATCGGAATCGTCTGAAGATGTACTTTGGAGTCTGCTTCCAGTTTATCGGCAAGCAGAATCATTCCGGCGCAGGTAGCAAGAACCGGCATGCCATTTTTAATCTGGGATTTTATGATATCGAACATACCAAGTTCTTTCATTAATTTTCCCTGAACGGTACTTTCTCCTCCGGGCAGTACAATTCCATCATAGTGCTGATTTAAGTCCTCTGCTTTTCTCAGTTCAATACAGTCTGCACCAAGATGTTCTAATTTTTTTTCGTGTTCAATAAAAGCGCCTTGAACGGCGAGTACTGCGATTGTCATTATTTGCCTCTTTCTGCCATCAGTAATTCAATTTCCTGTTCGTTGATTCCGACCATGGCTTCTCCTAAGTCAGCGGACAGTTCAGCAATCATTTTTGCATCGGTATAGTTTGTAACCGCTTTTACAATTGCGTTGGCACGTTTTTTCGGGTCACCGGATTTGAAGATACCGGAACCGACAAAGACACCTTCTGCGCCAAGCTGCATCATAAGTGCGGCATCAGCAGGAGTTGCAACGCCGCCTGCTGCGAAGTTTACAACCGGCAATTTGCCGTTTACATGAACATATTCAATTAATTCGTAAGGAACCTGCATCTGTTTTGCAGCTTCAAATAATTCATCTTCACGCATTCCTTTAATCTGAGCAATCGCACTGTTCATTTTGCGCATGTGGCGGACTGCCTGGACAACATCACCGGTACCAGGTTCGCCTTTGGTACGAATCATGGAGCTACCTTCATTAATTCTTCTTAATGCTTCGCCTAAATACCTTTGCAACCGCATACAAAAAGGAACTTTAAAGTTTCTTTTATTGATATGATAAACATCATCTGCAGGAGATAATACTTCACTTTCATCAATGTAGTCAATTTCAATTGCTTCAAGAATCTGTGCTTCTACGAAATGTCCAATACGGCATTTTGCCATAACCGGAATAGAAACCGCTTCCTGAATTCCGCGAATCATTTTTGGGTCACTCATTCTTGAGACACCGCCTGCTGCACGGATGTCTGCCGGAATTCTTTCCAGTGCCATAACGGCACAGGCACCTGCCTCTTCTGCAATTTTTGCCTGTTCCGGTGTAGTAACATCCATGATAACGCCACCTTTTAACATCTGTGCCAGTTCTTTATTTAATTTATATCTGTTTTCCATTTTGAAAAGCCTCCTAAAAAATCATTTACGAAATCGCATGGGTAGATTATAATTCTAAAGTGATTCTATTTAAATTGCCAAAATAAATATATTCAGTAAGGTCAGATTGGAGAGATAAGACAATATGCTTACTTATAATTTTACAAATATAGGGTCAGATTCCCTTTATGAATATCTGTATAAATGCATCAAAAATGATATTTTACTGGGAAGTATTAAGGCAGGGGAGAAACTGCCGTCTAAGAGAAGTTTTGCAAAAAATCTGGGTATCAGTGTCATTACGGTGGAAAATGCTTATGAACAGCTGATTGCAGAAGGTTATATTTATTCCATTCCGAAAAAAGGATTTTATGTTACGGATTTTAAGCAGGTCATTGAAATTGAAAAGAAAACCTTTGTAAAGGAAATGGTACCGCTTACCGGAGGGGAAAATTCATATCTGGCAGATTTTACAAGTAATCAGACAGAGAGTGAATTATTTCCATTTACCATCTGGACCAGAACAATCCGGGAAGTTTTAAATGAAAATCAGATGCAGCTTATGATTAATCCTCCTGCGGCGGTGTGTTTTTTCTAAGAGAAGCTATTGCAAAGCATTTAAAAGAGTTCCGTGGCATTGGCGGTGTTACCGGAACAGATTATTGTAGGTGCTGGAACAGAATATTTATATGGCTTGTTAATCCAGCTTTTGGGAAATGAAAAGATTTATGCTGTGGAAAATCCGGGATATCGGAAAATTGGAAAAATCTATCAAAGTTATAAAGTGCTCTGTAAGTATATTGATATGGATGAGGAAGGCGTGGAAATTTCTAAGCTGGAAGAAAATCAAGTCGATATTGCACACATTTCGCCATCTCATCATTATCCGACAGGAATTGTGATGCCGGTCAGCAGACGCTATGAACTGCTCGGCTGGGCTTCAAAATCAGAAAATCGTTATATTATTGAAGATGACTATGACAGTGAATTGCGCTTAAGTGGTCAGCCGATTCCAACGCTGCAAAGCATGGATGTGTCTGACAAAGTGATTTATATGAATACCTTTACAAAAACACTTGCGTCCACCGTGCGTATCAGCTATATGATCCTTCCAAGAGAACTTTTTCAGCAGTATTATAAAAAACTGTCTTTTTATTCTTGTACGGTTTCTAATTTTGAACAGTATACGCTGGCAAAATTTATTGAAGAAGGTTATTTTGAAAAGCACATTAACCGGCTGCGAAATTATTATCATAATAAACGAGATACCATTGTAGAGACCATTAAAAAAAGTCGTTTGAACCAATATGTTTCCATTTCCGGAGAAGAGGCAGGAGCTCATTTTCTGATGAAGATTGAAACGAAAAAGCCACAGGAACAATTAATGGAGAACGCAAAAGCGCAGGGAATTAAACTGTCTCCATTGTCTGCATACTATAAGGAAAATCGGGAAGAAATCCAAAACACTTATGTCATGAATTATTCTTCGATTGAATTGGAGAAGATAGAAATGATAGTGACTCGTTTAAGCAAAATGTTGTGAATAAAACATCCGGCATACAAGAAGCATGCCGGATGTCTTTTACTACAGTTTCGGACCAGACTGACTGCGATTTTTTAAGTATTCTTTTACACCCTCTACATCGCTGTAGGAAAAATGACGCAGTTCTTTGTCTGTCATCTGGCCAAGTTCTTCTAAGTCATAGCTTCCGGTGGCTGGACAGCTTGGTTTTAATTCTTCTGCGGTAAATCCAAATTCTTTGACTTGTTCCGGAGAGATATACTGGGTGACTTCGATTTTATTGCAGGATTTGCAGTGATAAACAGAAAATAATTCATTACTCATAATTGAGAGCTCCTTTAATAGTCTTAGTTTTTTTTTATTAGTTTTAAAATATAATATTAAGTATAAATTGCTTTTTGTGCAAGCACAACCGCAATTTATACTTTTGACACTTACATCATATTATACCATGAGAAGAGAAAAAACACAGCTAATACTTGCAAAAAAGAAGAAAACGTTAGATAATCACATCTCTGACAGTTGTAAAGCAACAAAACGGCTACAAGCCAGTAAACTAAGTAGCAAGAAGACAGATTTGCAATGAATTACCAACTCCCATGCGGTGCATAGATCCTATGGAAGTGGTATCTGGGTGGCAGCAGGACACTTTATAAGTCGTCTTTCGAACCTAAAAATAAGCTGTCCACCACCTGCCGAGGCCGTTCACGCGGCCGCTATCCCTTTTACGGAAATACTTA
>ENA-OQHY01000057-OQHY01000057.1-human-gut-metagenome-genome-assembly--contig:-NODE-57-length-60387-cov-7.747776_pt1 | contig 60387 bp, 63 predicted proteins | sample MGYA00242570_ERZ504733 | MGnify/ENA primary metagenome ERZ504733 (study PRJEB26092, sample SAMD00036219) | human gut metagenome | host: Homo sapiens | study: EMG produced TPA metagenomics assembly of... | reverse complement strand
TTACCATTCTTACCATCAGTACCGTTTTGACCGTCTTTTCCGTCCTGACCGTTAATTCCTACAACTGTACCAAGATTTGTAGATGTTCCGTCTGAATACTTAATAACAAGTTCACCGACAGAATTTACTGTTGTTTCAGTAATTCCGATGCCGTCCTTTCCGTCTGCGCCATTTGTTCCGTTAGTACCATCTTTACCATCAGCACCGTTTTTACCGTCAACACCGTTTGTACCATCTTGCCGTCCGCACCCTTAATATTGCCGAGATTTAATTGTGTACCGCTTGTTAGAGTAATTTCGAGTTCATTATCTGAATTGATTATTATATTCTGAATACCAACTCCGTCCTGACCGTCAGCACCGTTGACACCATCTTTGCCGTCTTTTCCGTTAAGACCATTTTTACCGTTAGCGCCGTCCTTACCATCTATTCCATTTTTACCGTCTTTACCATCAGCACCATTGATACCGTTTTTGCCATCAGCACCAACTACAACACCAAGGTTAGAAACAGTATTATCTGAATAGGTTAAAACAAGTTCGCCCTTTGAATTGATTTCCGATTTTACAACACTTATACCGTCTTTACCATCAATACCGTTTGTGCCATCTTTACCATCCTTGCCATCTGTGCCGTTAGTTCCGTTGACGCCATCTTTTCCATCCTTGCCGTCAAGTCCGTTTGTACCTATTACATTTCCAAGATTAGAACGTTGCCCGTTCGAATAGGAAAGTACAAGCTCACCGTTTGAATTGATTTCAGCGTTAGTTACACTGACGCCGTCTTTACCATCAGTGCCGTTAATGCCGTCAACTCCATCTTTACCATCAGCGCCATTGATACCGTCTTTGCCATCAGCACCTACTATAATGCCAAGATTAGCAACTGCATTGTCTGAATAAGTTAAGACTAATTCGCCCTTTGAGTTGATTTCGGACTTTATAACGCTAATACCATCTGTACCGTTTTTACCATCAATACCGTTAGTACCATCCTTACCATCTTTTCCATCTTTGCCATCAACACCGTTAATGCCGTCTTTTCCGTCCTTACCATCAACACCGTTAATGCCGTCTTTTCCGTCCTTACCATTAACACCGTTAGTGCCATCTATGCCATTTTTACCGTCTGTTCCGTTAAGTCCGTCTTTACCATCAGCACCGACAACTACACCAAGGTTTGAACGCTGTCCGTTTGAATATGTAAGAATCAACTCACCGTTAGAATTGATTTCAGAATTTGAAACACTGACGCCGTCAGTACCGTTCATCCCGACAACCTTGTCAAGATTAACAGTTTTTCCGTCTGAAAAGTTTAGTACAAGCTGACCGTCAGAATTGATACTTGCATTTGTAATGCCAACACCGTCAATACCATTTGTACCGTTCTTTCCGTCTACACCGTCTTTACCGTTAGTACCGTTAATGCCGTCAGCACCATTTAAACCGTTTGCTCCGTCTTTACCGTCAACACCATTTTTACCGTTAGTTCCGTTTTTGCCATCTTTGCCATTAGAACCATTGACGCCATCCTTACCGTTAATGCCGTTAATTCCGTTTGTACCGTCCTTGCCATTAGCGCCATTCTTGCCGTCAGCACCTATAGCTTTGCCGAGATTTAAGACAGAATTGTCGGACAAGGTTATAAGCAATTCACCATCCGACGAAAAAGAAGCGGTCTTTATGCTTGCACCATCCTGCTTTGATGAAGCTTCAAGTGCAGATATCCATTCTTTTTCAGTGCCTGAATAGCCATTATCTACCGCAATATCATAGGCAGATTTGCCTGAAAGAGAATCAAGCCATTCCTGCACAGTTCCCTCATAGCCGTATTTTACAGCCAATTCATATGCAGAAAGTCCGTTTTCTACTTTTGAATCACCCTTAAACACAACAAAACCTATTGTGCCAAGCAAAAGTAAAATAATCAGAATAACACTTAGTATCTGAAAAAATTTGCTGTTCTTATTCTTTACTTTTTGATATTCATTTGTTTGCTGTTCTGTTTGTTGCCGTAACATATTCATACCTCCGTGTCAATATAGTATATTAGTTTCATTATATTACTCGTTTCGTAAACTGTCAACGCATTTCGTGTTATTATCTAAAAATTTTTGTCAATACCATATAAGATATATACGAGGTGATTTAATGAATTTTGGTGATAGATTAAGGATTTTAATTGACGAACGAGGCATTACACAAAAAGAATTAGCTTCACAATTAAATATAGCTCCCTCAACAGTAAGCAGTTATGTTCAGAATACCCGTGAACCCGATTTTACTACATTAAAATCTCTTGCAATTTATTTTAGTGTTTCAATAGATTATCTTTTGGGGTGTCGAACCAACAAAGCCTCTTCTCGTCAGGAGGATGAACTATTAAGAGTATTTCGCAGTCTTACAGCAGAGCAAAAAGAAGTGTGTATTGAACAATGCAAAGTGTTTGTAAGGCTTAATCAAAAAGCAAGAGCAAAATCATCGTAATCGATTTTGAACAAAATAATTTGTAAAAATAAAACTGCCCTTGACTAAATTATAATCAAGGCAGATACTTTGTCCTGTGACCCGACCCCCAAAAGTTAGATTTTTTAGGTCTACTTTGGGTCGGGTCAGTCATATCGGTGCTGTTTTTTGTTTTTATTATAAAGTTTTTGGCTGAATAATCAAAGCTTAATGTTATTCATCTCGTCACCGAGGACATCGGCTATTTCTTTCAGGTGGCCTGTGCGTTTGCCTTTTAGTTTATAGAACTGCAAAAGTCCGTAGCCGGGTACTCGTTGCCCTCAACCATAACGGGACCGTTCTTTGAAAAGGCGATATCCCAACCGATATATCTCACCTGCGGAATCTTTTCCGCTGCCTCAACAACCATGTCAAGAGCCTCTCGAACGCCTGCAATCTTAACCTCGGAGAACTTTTTGCCTGTCATCGGGTGTTTGTCATAAACATTGCCGTAATCGTCAATTACATTACTGTCGATTCTGCCGTCTGCATCAAGGCTGAGGTAGAGGTCATTTGTACAGCCGATAACATTCGACTCGTCCTGATTGATACGGAGAGCGTTATTTATTATATGAGCCTTGCCGTCCTTATAGAGCGTAACAACTCGCCATGAATTTACAACGCACGGATTGATTTCGTTGAGGTCATCGCTCTGAACGATTGCCTCTTCAACAAGAAGCTGACCGTTTGCCTTGAGTTCATCATAAAGCTTGTTGCTGTCCTTTACATCGGCAACGGTGATTTTTGAAATGCCATGACCGCCCTCGCCTGTCGGATCTTTTGCAAAAACGGTTTCTCTGCCGTCAAGGAACTTCCTGAAATCTTCCTTACTGCCTGTGCGAAGGTTGATGAAATCTCTTTTGAGATACTTTTTGAAAAGCTCGTCAAAAACAAGCTTGTCACGAAGAAGAACGATATATTCCTCATCGTTGAGATATTCAAGAATTTTGTAGAAAGTTTTTGCAGTTACAAAGGTTTTTTTCTCTTTAGCCGAAAGGTTGATAAAATCGCAACGGAAATAGTCCGTGTAGCCTGTGCCTCTGATGAGAAAGTTGCGGATTATGTCGAACTTGATATAGGCCTTTGACTTACCGCTGTTCTTGGCGATAATGTCAATGTGCTTATCCATTCTGCTGTGGTTAATATCTCTGAATTTATTCAAAAGCCATTTGTGTACCGAAACTGCCATCTTACTTCTCCTTTACAACCTTACCGTCTTTTACATAAAATCTCGGATTGTTCTTGCCTATATTCACAAGCGCCTCGCATTGCCCATACCCGAACTTCTGCCGAACATTCCAACTGTTATGCCGTCACCGAGGAGTGTTACCTCGTCATCAATTTTTACCGATGAATCAACCTTAACAGCCGTCATATTCATACACATCTCACCGACAACAGGATATTTTTTGCCGTTGATAACAACCCTTCTGCCGTGATTTGCGTGACCGATGCCGTTGTTGTAGCCGACAGGAAGAATTGCAAGAATAATATCCTCATCTGCCGTATATGACGCATTGTATCCGAACCACTCGCCCTTGTTCACCTTTTTAAGCTGAAGAATACGGGTTTTCATCTTCATAGCCGGCTGTAAATCTATCTTTACATCAAAATATGTTTCGCTGATGTTGTACTTCTTAATGAAGTAATTGTTTCGCATTTTGCGGAGTTTGTCCTTTGGCGAATTTGAAAGAGAATCGGGGGCAACATTGTAGCCGTAGATTGCAATGCCCATTCTCACGCCTGTTGTAAAAGGCTGTTTCGGGTGGGTGAGCATTGAAACGGAACTGCCATATGGACAATCGGGATTTTATTCAAATCAATAAGCGATGTAAGCTCCTTGAAGTTTCTGACCTGCTCGTCCCAATGGGGATCAAAAATTCCGGCTGTTGCAAAATGCTGATAAATTCCCTCAAGAACAAAATTTGAACCGTTAATCATATCAACGGCAGTTTTAACCTCGTTCTTATCCTTGAAGCCGAGGCGGTTAAAGCCTGTATCAATCTGGAGATGAACCTTGAAATTGCAGTCAATGTTCAAATCAAGCAACCTTTTGAGGTAGTCAAGCTCATTCACGGCAATGGTGAGATTAAGCCGCTTTGCCTCCTCAATTCTCGAAAGATGAACCGGATGCAGGCACAAAAGCGGAGCGTCTTTGTTGACCTTGCGAAAGCTTTGAGCCTCCTCAAGAGAAGACACGGCAAAATAGTTAATGCCGTTTTTGTACATTTCATTTGCCACTTCCATACCGTGACCGTAACCGTCACCCTTGAGAACGGCAATAAAATATTTGTAGTCGCTGTATTTTTGTGTTATCGCACGGGCATTTGCACCGATTTTGTCAAGGTCAATTTCAACATATGAATCCAGCATTCCAAAGCCTCCGTTAATACACTATATCCTTAGAATTATAGCATAATTGCATGGGTAAATCAATAGCGATATTGAACAGTAACGGTGTACGGTTCGGGCATAAAATTGAAAATTGAAAATGTAAAATGGAAAATTATGGTCGGGAAGACAATTTGCAAGAGTGAAAAACATTGTTGCCCGACCGTTTTTGTATATATGGAAGTTGTTGCAAATTTGTATGTGCGGATATTATACGCCTGTAGATAGCCACGCAAAGATTTGTACAAATTAAAATTATATAAATAAAGCAAAAATTGCATCAATGCCGTATCGGGCATTGGTGCAATTCCTTTATCTAACTATCTTCCGGAAAGGGCTGCGGTGTGCTACCGCAGTCCTAAATTTTCCATTTTCAATTTGCCAACGGCTTGCCGTTATATAAGTCTTACAATATACATCTGAATTGTGGTTGCATCAATGACGGTAATATCGGAATCAAAGTTTACATCAGAGTTTATACGCTCTATCTCGTTCTGATTGACGATACCCACAATTGCTTTCTGAATTGCGGTTGCATCGGCAATATTGATTTCGCCGTCACCGTTTGCGTCACCGTAATATGCCTTTTCGGCTGAATTGGTGCTTGCAGTCATAACATAGTTTGTCATACCGATTGCAAGGTTGCCCTTGTCAACTCTTTTTACATACTGCAAAGTTGCCTTGTTGTTCGGAGAATCCGACACGGCAACATACATTGCGTCGCCCTTGAGAACCATACCGTAGCAAAGCTTGCCTGATGATGCGGACACACCGCTGATGTCGGATGCGGCAACTGCCTGTCTGCCTGTTTCAACATCGTATGAATACACGGCGTCGGAGGTATTAAAATACAGAGTATCGTTGTATTTTTCAAGGCTCATAAATGTATTTATCCAGTAGGAATTACCGCCTGCGTTCCATCTTTCGTTCAATTTCAGCTTTTCCTCATATGTATTGCTGTCAAGCTTGTATTTTAACAATGCACCCTTGTTAGCTGAAGAATTGTTGTTGACAAAGCCGTAAAATTCACCGTTAACCTCGCAAAGCCTTGTGTCGAAATTATGGATTTCGTAATTATCATATTTTGTCGAATTTGCACCGTAGCTTATTGTGTAATCATAGTGCTTTGACGGAAGATTCTGAATGGCATTGTCGCTTAAAAGAAAGTATGTATGCTGAGCGTGTCCCGGTCGGTCATTAAGAGGATCATCCCATGTAACATCAACATTATACCAAGCGTTGCCGATATGAACCTTGTTCCACATATGGTTCATTGAGTTTGAATCAACAAGTTCGGAGTCTATTCCGACAAGTGAAAGTATGTAGGAATACGCAAGCGCATAGCCCTGACATACGGAAGTTTTTTCAACAAGCGAATTGTAAATATCAGCCTTGTTGTAATCTGATGTGCTGTACTCGCTCATAATGGCAAGCTCATCGTGAATTACGAGTGCCTTTTCGGAATCGGTCATATCCTCATTCACAAGTGAAAGTATTCTCTCAACCTCTTTATCAAGCGACTTTTTCTGTGTTGCATACTCGCTCTTGCTGATTGTGTACTCGGGATAGATTGACGCAATCTTATCCTCTGACGGATAGTAGGAGTACGAAAATCCCTGATTCACATAGTAAAGCTCCGGATGAGTCAAGGTCAGCACCTTAAAAAATTCCGCAACATCGCTTCTCGGAACATTTAGACTGCTAATATCAATTTCCTCGTCAAAATTTTTAAGGCTGTCAAGAACCATACCCTCAGCCTTACCGTATTTGTCGTACATTGTTTTGTTATAAAAAATTTTGCCTTCTTTCGGCACAGTGTATGCCGAAGCTGTAAAAATGCCCGTTGACACCACACAGGATACCGAAACCGTCACTGTGAGCATCAGTGCAAAAAATTTACCTGTTAATTTTTTCATGTATATTTCCCCTTCTTGAGTCAAAGATGCAAAATGTACAAAAAAAATTGATTTTCTCTGACTTTTACAACTAAATTATACCATTCACAGGCACAACAATTCAATTCACATAAACACCGAAGTTATGAACACTAATTTGTCTGTTTATACAAAAATTTAGTTTAATTACAGATAAAACGCAATAAAGCACAATAAAACGCAATAAAATACACCAAGCTATACCGTCATACAATCCGCTGCCTGCACATACAATCTATTACAGATGTCCCCCTAAGGAGGACAGACAGGAGGGCTGTATGTGAAAGGTATCGTAGAAGAAAGAGCGGCAATGCTCGGTGAATACATAATCGAAAGCAAGGCAACCGTGAGAAGTACGGCAAAAAAGTTCGGTGTGAGCAAAAGCACCGTGCATAAGGATGTCAGCCAACGGCTAAAGGTACTTAACCCTGCACTTTACCGACAGGTGAGGGAAATTCTTGACACCAACAAAAGCGAAAGGCACATAAGAGGCGGTCTTGCAACAAAAAAGAAATATCTGCAAAAGAAAGCATCCGAAAGCGAAAAAAGCTGAAAATCAACTGCAATACGGCTCATACACCATACAAAACCGCATTTTCAGAGTATATTTTGGGTATTTTGGAACTTTACTTTTTATGACTTGCGTTGTATAATTTAATGTATGTGTCATTTGCCCGTTTGGCGATTGAAACTTAGAATTTCAGTAAAGATTTAACCTTTTGCCGAAATTCCGATGAGCTGACGCACCTTTGTACTGCTTGCAATCGGTTGCAACTTTTGTTTCGGTTAAAAGAGTGCAATATTTTCAGATTTGTCTATAGTTTGTGTGCGGCAACGCTTAACACAGGCTGTATCCGAGGAGAAATTTAAAATGAGAAAAATTCCCTTTTCGCCGCCTGACCTTTCTCAGGCAGAAATTGACGAAGTTATAAAGGTTCTGAAATCGGGCTGGATTACAACAGGTCCCGAAACAAAGCTTTTTGAAAGCCGTATTGCAGAAAGATGTCACACGGAAAAGGCTGTCTGTCTTTCATCGCAGACCTCTTGTGCCGAACTTACTCTGCGTATTCTCGGCATCGGTCCGGGAGATGAGGTTATCGTTCCGGCATACACCTACACGGCAACCGCATCAATCATCTACCATGTGGGCGCAAAGCTGTTATGGTCGACTGCAAAAGCGGCAGCTTTGAAATGGACTATGATAAAATGGAGGCGGCAATCAACCACAATACAAAGGTTATCATTCCTGTTGACCTTGCAGGTGTTGTGTGCGACTATGACCGTATTTTTGAGGCTGTTGAAAGAAAGAAAGGCGTTTTCAATCCACGCAACGAGCTTCAGGAAAAGTTCGGCAGAGTTATTGTTATGGCTGACGGCGCTCACGCATTCGGTGCGCAATGGCACGGTAAAATGTGCGGTGAAATTGCCGACTTCACAAACTTCAGCTTTCACGCTGTAAAGAATATGACAACCGCCGAGGGTGGTGCGGCTGTTCACCGTTCACATGACGGAATTGACGAGGAAGAAATGTACAAGCAGTATATGCTTCTCTCACTTCACGGTCAGACCAAGGACGCATATCAAAAAAACAAAGTCGCATCGTGGGAATATGATGTTGTTGACACTCAGTACAAGTGTAATATGACCGATGTGCTTGCCGCAATCGGTGTGGCTCAGCTTGAACGCTACGATCAAATGCTTGAGCGCAGACATCAGCTTATAAAGCTTTACAACGAAGAATTTAAAGATTTGCCCGTTCAGGTGCTTAATCACTGCGATGAAAACCACCGCAGCAGCGGTCACCTTTACTTTGTAAGATTTATCGGCAAAGACGCAGAATACCGTAACAAGTTCTATAATATGATGGCTGACCACGGCGTAATGTGCAATGTCCACTTCAAGCCATTGCCGTTGCTTTCGGCATACAGCAAGCGTGGTTTCAAGATTACCGATTATCCGAATGCGTATAATATGCACAAAAACCAGCTCACCCTCCCGATGAACTCAACTCTCACAGACGATGAGGCATGGTATGTAATCGAAACATTCAAGCAATGTATGAAAACACTTAAATAACGGCGAGTAGCGTTCCCAGTTTATAAATTGAAAATGTAAAATGGGAAATTGAAAATTAAGGTTGGTGGTGTACCACCGCCCGTAATTTGAGAAGACAGTCAGATAAATAAAATGCATCAGATGCCCGGTAAGGCTCTGATGCATTTTTGTTTTGTAAGGAATCTGCCCCTACAAATAAACAGCAACTTTCATATAAAATAAATGGTCGGGAAATACAGCTTTGCATTTTGCAATGTATCTTCCCGACCGTAACTTTTCACTATTAACTTTTACCTGCACGTCAGGGCTTGCGCTGTCCGTCAGGACAATTTAGCTATCCGTAGGATAATTTAGCTTGCATAGCAAATTTAGCTCACGCTTGCGTGAATTTAGCTGACAAAATCAAAGATTTTCGTCAATACCCCCACCTGTCAAAAAATCTGACAGTCTGATATGTCAGGATATAGTTCTGACTTTCGTGGAAAGCGCTCTGAACCATATCGGGATTATACATATACATAATGCGGTGCTGAACGGCATCCTTGTTTTCGTCAAAGATATAGCTTACCGCCTGAATACATTCCTGATTTGTGCCGATTTTGGTACTGCCGGTATAATGGCAGTTCTCGATAACCGAGGCAACTGTCGGATAACCGTCAAAGCACATTGCATCTTTTACCGACTGAGCAATGAGCGCCGCTCCTATAAAACCGCCCGAACCGAATTCGCCCATGCAAAGCCTTTCAAGAAGATCCCTGTCCTCATCGGTAAGCGTTACCTTGGAGCATTCATAGGTTTTGTCCGGATTGTCAATTGCCACAAGATAACCTGCGTCCCATTGAGATTGGTAATCAACAGGCTCTTTCGGCGGAATTGCCGTAGCAAACGGAACGGTTGCCTGTGTTGTTGTCACGGGCTGAGTTGTCGCTTTTGTTGCCTTTGTGGCTTTTGTCTGAGGCTGAGTTGTTGCCTTGGTTGCTTTAGGCTTTGCCGTTGTTGTTTCAACGGGTACGGTTGTTGCGGAAACAGTTGTTGTCGGAACAATCTTCGAATATTCGGATTTACCCTTGCCATTGCCGATTCTGTCGGAGTTTCTCCGGCGTTGAGAGTACCGTTTGAGCAGACGAACTGCAAAACTACCAAAACGGATACTACAACAAGCACAACCGACAAAACCTTGTTTATATTTTTATTGAAAAACTTCATCGTTTCACCGCCGTTTAATACTTCTAAACACAAATGACGCACAAAAAGACACGCTGTCACACATACAACAATTATACCACGGTATGCATTTCTTTTCAATTTAAGCATTCTACAAAAATGAACTGCCTTTTTTAAACAATATTACCTAAGCGGACAAATTATTACCATAAACAAAAGCCGACGCATATGCACCGGCTTTTTATTTTGAAAATACTTATTTAAAATGACTGTTTCTCGGCTCTTCTGTACTTTGAAGGTGTTGTTTCGTAGTACATTTTGAATGCTCTGTTAAAGTTTGAAATGTTGTTGAAGCCCGACATACCTGCAATTTCGATAACGGGAGTGTCCGTTGTGGTAAGAAGCATTGCGGCTCTTGTCAGTCTGAGCTCGTTAAGGTAGTTTACAAATGTTGTATTCATAAGCTCCTTAAAGAGATGCGACACATAGTAACGGCTGAGACCTGTTGTCTGAGCTATTGTATCAAGAGTAATGCTGTCGCAGAAGTTGTTGTTGATATATTCCGTAATTCTGCGGAGAGCACGGTACTTTTTGCCCTGAGCCTCAACATCACAAATCTTAACAAGGCCCGATGAGAAAAGAATATAGAAAATGTCGTACATTTTGCCGTGAACAAGAATCTGGAAGAACTCGTGCTTTTCGTTCTCGGCAGAAATAACCGTGTTCATATCGTCAATAAGATTGTTATAACGGTAGTCGCCTCTCGTAACCTTTGCAAAATGAGTGCAGTTGCCTGTTACAAGACCTCTGATCAGACTCTGCGGAATAAACTCCTGAGTGAGCGATGCAGGATTTGAAAGGTTAAGAAGAATAACGTCAACTCTTGCGTTGCCTGTATTATTAATTTTGTATCTCTGATTAGGTGAAATAAAGTAAATGTCGCCTGTTGAGAGCGAATAAGTGTCAGCACCCATTTCAACGGTCATATAGCCGTCCCTTACAACAGCCACAAGAACCTCGTTGTGAACATTCCACATATTGCTGTCAATAATCATTTCACCGCAGACTACTCTGTAAGCTGAACTGGATGCGGTTGCCGAACGCAAGAAATCAAAATTCATAATAATAACCCCGATTCTAAAAAATTATGTTTTCAAACATTTGTGTCTAAAAACAACACAAATAATCACTGCAACAATATAATAGACTTTATGCACAATAAAGTCAATAATTACGACAAATGTGCAAAAAATAAATGTATAAACTGCAATTAGTGCAAATTTTAAATATTCCGCTGTCTGCTGTATGTTAATTGATTTTTAATTCTACGCAATAATGTATCAATTTATCTACTGATAATTGTTATGATTGTTTCCGAATCAGACATTATTATTTAACGATTTTAATATGAAATATTGCCAACCGTATGGCAATTAAAGTGAATCGTTTACATTTTCAAGCTGTTTTTTAAATTCATCAACAACATTTTGCGGTGATATAATTCTGACCTTTCCGCCAAGACCGAATACCCAAGCGTAGAACTGTTTGCTTGTCATAATATCAACCGATACACCGAATGTTGTGTCGCTTTCCTTTGTAACAAAAATATCCCTGCCGAACCTGTCAACAATAACACCTATGCAGTCATTGTCAACCGACAGCTTAACCGTAGCTTTTTCACCGCCGAACATTGAGAAAACTCCCTTTGAATAATCTGCAGGATCAAATTTTTCAAAGGTCTTTCCCCCGTCACGCTCATCATCAAGCACCTCGATATCGTCCATTTTGTCAACTCGGTAATGCTTTATACTGTCGGCACAGGTGTCATAGGCAATGAGATAGTAATTCTCATCATCCCAGCACAGCGCCCACGGTGATGCCGTGTATCCGCCGTTCCTGATTTTTTCACGCTTGACAATTCGCTCCGTTCCCGAAAAATCTAGTTCCCAACGGTAGTATTTGAACGAGATTTTGCGGTTGAGTGCTATTGCATTCTGAATTTTGTCAACCGAATAATAAATTCGTTCATTCATTGTTTTGGCTCTGTTTGCGACAAAAACCTGCCGTTGCAGTTCCTTGCCGTCGTGAACACTTGCAAGCCCTTCAAGCTTATGAATGAGGGAAATGCTCTTTTTTTCGGTAATGAATTTTGAGCTTTGAATTGCGTCAACAAGAAGCTTCAACTCGGGCAGTTCAAATTCTCTGCTTGCAACATAATATTTAACGGTTGATGATTTGCTCTTGCAGATGTCCATTCCGAATTTTTCAAGCACCTGCAAATCATCGTAAAGACTTTTTCGCTCCGCAGTAATTCCGTACAACGCAAGCTCCGCCAGAATTTCACTTGAAGTCAGCCCGTGATTTTCATCGGTTTTTTCAAGAAGAATTTTTCGCAGATACAAAAGCTTCTGTTTTTGCATAGGATTTCTCGACATAATACAGTCCCCCTCAAAGGATTATATATTTTTATGTGTTCATTATATCAAATTTTAGCCGAGATTTCCATATATTTTTACGGTGAGCCGCCGTTTCCAATTCAAGCAGACAGTTTTATAATAATAAGACATATTATGAATTGGATTTAACATAAATTTTCTGACATTACTAACGGGAGAACTCGGTTTTCCTCTGCAATTAGACAGTTAAATTCATATAAAATAAAAATTGCATCAATGCCGTTTCGGGCATCAATGCAATTCATTTATCTCAACTATCTTCTCTAAAGGTCTGCGGTGGCACACCGCCGACCATAATTTTCCATTTTACATTAACTACTAAATCCGCTCATCATGCCCGTAAGCATTACGACAAGCGGCATTGTTGCAAGTGAAAATACCGTAGTTGCGGCAACAATACTAACCGACAGCTCAACATCCTTGTTGAACTTTGTTGCAAACATAGTTGTTGTTGCGGCAGTAGGGGCTGATGTGGCAATTACGCAAGCCATGGTAATTATGGGTGTGACACGGCACAATGACATTACAACCGCTGTAATCATCGGTAAAGCAATCAGACGGACTGCCGAAGAAAAATATACGCCCTTGTCAGTAAACGCCTTTTTAAAGTCAGCCTGTGAAAGGTAAAAACCGATAATAAGCATCGGGAGCGGAGTGTTCAGAACCGCAAGATATTCAACCGGTTGACTGATTATGTACGGAAGCTTAAAACCTGTAATAAACAGGATAATTGCAAGAAGAACACCGATAAGACCGGGGTTGAGAACAAGCTTTTTGAATGAAAGCTGTTTTTTGTCTCCGCTCATTGAAACAAGTCCGTGCGTCCATACAAAAATGTTGAATACGGCAACGAAAATTGAGCCGTAAAACCAACCGTCATCACCGAGAATTGCCTTCTGGAGGGGCAAAGACATAAATGCACAGTTTGAATAGATTGTTGCAAAGCGGATAACAGCCTTACGGCTTTCATCTTTATCATGAAAAATCAGGTTACAGATAAGTATTGACACAGCGAAAATAAGTGCAGAGCAGGCAACGCAAATTATAAGTCCGCTCAAAAGTTCAAACGAGAACTCCCGCTGAAAAGCAGAAATCATAACGCAGGGCGTCACAACATACAATACTATATCGGTCATGTGACGGGCGGAAAAATCGGTGATAATTTTCTTCTTACCGCAAATAAAACCGACTGCAATCAAAATGAACAGTACAAGCACCTGTTGTGCAATAATGATGAAATTCTCTCCCATAAATCATTCTTCTCTCTTAAATTAATCGCTATCATTTTAGCACAGTTGCAAGAGGTTTTCAAATGATGATGTGCTTTTTTTCGTTTTTTTTTGACAGAAAAAACGACATAGTTCACAAATATGAGGTAATAACATTGTGCATTTCAACTAACAGGAATTTTATTTTTTCGCAAATATGTATTAACCGCCGAATTTTTGTACAGTTTATTGACATTTTTTACTCTGAAATGTATAATATTTACAAAAGATAAAACTTTTATTTCTGCAATATTTTATTACTTTGAAAGAAGGATTTATTATGGCAACAACAAAGAAAACAACTGCAAAAACAGCCCCTGCAAAAACTGCTCCCGTTAAGGAAGAGCCTGTAAAAAAGACTGTTGCAAAGGCTGAGCCTGCTAAGACTGTTGCTACAGCTGCAAAGAAGGCTGAACCCGCAAAGACAGAAAATGTAAAGGTTGAAACTGTTAAGAAAGCAGAACCCGTTAAAAAGGCTCCTGTTAAGAAAGCAGCTCCAAAGAAGGTTGCTCCAAAGAAGGTTGCTCCAAAGAAGCCCGTTCCGGTTGAAACAAAGGTTAATTTCTTCGTAGAATATGCAGGCGCACAGGTTCCTGTTGAAGAAGTAATCAAAAATGTTAAGGCTACATACGGCAAGGATGCAAAGGAAATTTCAATCTATCTCAAGCCCGAAGAAAGCAAGGCATACTTTGTTGCCGACGGCAACGCAGAAGAGATGGATGTATTCTTCTGCTGATTGCAATAAATTTTGAATTTAAAACACAAGCTTTAAAGACCGCTCAAAAGAGCGGTCTTTTGTTGTTTTAAGATGAATGTTGCGAAAAATCGTAGTGCGGATATTATCCGCCCCACGACCAAACAGTTAATTTCATATATAAAAAACGGTCGGGCAACAATGATTTGCATTTTGCAAACTGTCGCCCGACTTTAATTTTCAATTTTCAACTTTCAATTTTCCATATGCTCGGGCAATTTAACTCTCGCACTTGTAAAACTAACTTCTCGAACGGGGAACGGCGGTTCGCCGTATTATCTGTCTTTCAAATCAACATATTCCTTGTTTTCGGAAATGCTCATATATGCAGGACGGATAATCTTACCGCAGTTGATAAGCTCCTCAAGTCTGTGTGCGCTCCAACCCGTAATACGAGCTGTTGCAAAAAGCGGAGTATAAAGCTCACACGGAATATCAAGAAGGCTGTAAAGAAGTCCGCTGTAGAAATCGACATTTGCGGCAACGCCCTTGTAGATTTTACGCTTTCTGCCGATAACCTTCGGAGCCAGTCTTTCAACTCTCTCATAAAGATCAAATTCATCATTGTGACCTTCGGCAAACGCAAGCTTTTTAACAGCACCGTGAAGAATCTGCTGACGGGGGTCGGAAATTGTATAAACTGCGTGTCCCATACCGTAGATAAGACCTTTTTTATCAAAAACCTGCTTGTCAAGGAGCTTCTCAAGATAATCTTCAAGAGCGTCCTCGTCTTCCCAGTCCTTAACATGCTTTTTGAGATCCTCAAACATATAGTAAACCTTAACATTTGCACCGCCGTGCTTAGGACCTTTGAGTGATGCAAGTGCCGCAGCTACTGCCGAGTATGTATCAGTACCCGAAGATGTTACAACATGTGTTGTAAATGTTGAGTTGTTACCGCCGCCGTGTTCCATATGGAGAATGAGCGCCATATCAAGAACCTTTGCCTCAAGCGGAGTATAGTGTCTGTCGGGACGAAGAAGCGACAAAATAACCTCGGCTGTTGACATTGTAGGCTCTGCACGGTGGATATAAAGGCTGTTGTCACGCTGATAGTGATTATATGCGTGATAGCCGTAAACCGACAAAAGAGGGAATACGGAGATAAGCTGTATACACTGTCTTAAAACATTGTCGATTGATGTATCGTTAGCGTTCTTATCATAGCAGAAAAGTGTGAGAACACTTCTTGCTATTGAATTCATCATATCGTTACTTGTGGCCTTGAGGATAACATCACGAACAAAGTGCTGAGGAAGGGTTCTGTACTGAACGAGAAGCTTCTTAAAGTCTTTAAGCTGTTCTTCGTTAGGCATATCGCCAAAGAGAAGAAGATATGTAACCTCTTCAAAACCAAAACGGTCATCCTCAAGAATACCGTCAACGATATCCTTTACATTATAGCCCCTGTAACGAAGCTCACCCTCGCAAGGAACAAGCTTTCCGTCAACAAGCTTATTCTGTGTGATTGTAGAAATATCTGTAAGACCTGTGAGAACACCCTTACCGTCAAGGTCACGCAAACCTCTTTTTACATTGTACTTGCTGTATAAATCTGTATCAATAACGGAGTTATGCGTCATTTTCTGAGCCAGAGCATGAATCTGCGGTGTAACATCCGAATACTCGCTGTTTGTCATAAAAAACACTCCTTTTTAAAATTCACAATAAATTGAAACTATATTTTATATATTATAGCACATTTTTAAAAAAAAGAAAAGGTACAATTCTTGCAGAAGTGTCATAACGATTTTTAACCTTATATGTAGAATTTGCATAATTTTCTGTCTTTTTATTCATCATTATGCAACTTTCGGGATGTTTATTTATAAATGAAGTATAATTTTGACGGATATAAATCTGCAATCCGTCATTTGAGGATTTAGGACAGAAAAATACGGAGCAGGAAAAACCTGCTCCGTAAAAAACAACATTATTTTATTACTTGAGATATGCGCCGTTAGTGCCGATCTGACCGTCAATTCCGGTGAAACCGTCTGCACAGCAAACATAAACTCTCATATTAGCCTTACCAACAGAAGATACTGTAAGTGTGCCGTCTGTAACATACTTAACATCGCCTGTAACTGCATCAATATACTTGCCGTTAGGAAGGTTCTTGAATGTAGCACCGCCTGAGATAGTTACACAAGCAAGGCTGTCTGTAGCGCCCTGTGTGTAACGGCGAACGAATGCCATATTACCGTCAACATAAGTCTTGCTTCTTGTATACTGACCCTTCTGAAGTGCAGGAACTGCTCTTCTGATTCGGTTGAGCTGCTGAATATGAACAGCGAGAGGTGCTTCAAGTGTGCTTGCAACAGCACCGCTTGCATTAGAATATGTACCAAAGTCTGTTGCTGTTACGTCGCCCTCGAGGTAGTCACCGAAGTATGCACGACCTGTTGTTGAAAGAGGTGCGTTAGGACCTACGTCCATAGGAACGCCCTTCTGGAACTCAAGCTCAGAACCGTAGTAAAGACACGGAATACCACGGAAAGTAAAGAGTACATCAAGGTTCTCAGCCCATGACTGTGTACCGCCGTCGTAACGGCTGTCCATATCAGGACCGTAGTCGTGAGAATCAACATATGTTACATTCCATGATGAGTCATTGTAGTACGGATCTTCTTCACAAGCACGGGTAAATGCGTTGCTTGCATTTGAGAAGTTCCAATGCATCGGGAAGTCGATTACGCTTGTGCCGTTTGACTTGCTGTAATCAGGTGTGTGATACTTAAGACCGTCAAGATAAACATTATCAGATGTGGGCTGATTTGCTGTACTTGCGTTGCTGTCATAGTGCTTAAGTGTAAGATTAATGTTTGCAGCCTGATCATTTGTAAATGAATCGATGTACTGGCTGTCTGATTCAGCCCATGTATAGAACGGAGCTGAAATTGCAGGAATGTTGTGGTTCCAGAATTCACTTACACGAGTACAAACCTCACCAAAGATGAAGAAGTTTTTACCGCCTGTCTTGAGCCATGACGGGAAGTAATACTGGTTAAGTGTAAGTCTTGAAACGTGCTTTTCAGTATCAAGTCTGAAAGCGTCAACACCCATGTTGATATAGTTGTTATAACGTCGTTAAGGTAATTAGCAACTGTAGGATTCTCTGTGTTGATATCAACGCAGTCACCGGCAATCTGACCTGTCTGTACAGTCGGGCTTTCCCAGCTGAGGTCTTTGAAGTGGTGATAGTAGTTTTCCGTGTCGTGATTACCGGAGTCAAGCTCCTTAGTATCCTTCATGATATTAAGTCTTGCGGCATACTGATACTTAGGCTCAAGGTCATCGTAGTTCGGGAATGTTTTAGCAAAGTCGCTTCCCTCAATAACCTTCATGCAATCTACAGAAGCAAGATCCTGAATTGAGTCGTATTCCTTTGTAAACATAGGAGCAAGAGTTGCCTCACCGAAGTTACCTGAATGGTTAACTACGATATCCTGAACAATCTTGATGCCCTTTTCATGAGCGGCATCAATAAGATCCTGATATGTAGCGCCGTCACTCTCGTAACGAACATCAACTGTTGAGAAGTCCATTGCATGGTAGCCGTGGTAATCGTAGCCTGACGCATTTGTTACAACAGGAGTAATCCAGATTGCGCTGAATCCGAGAGCCTTAATATAATCGAGCTTGTCGATAAGTCCCTTGAAGTCACCACGCCATGCGGGATCGCTGTCGGGGTTGTTTGCCTGTGAGTCGTCCCAGCAATGAACATCGTTACCTGTGTCACCGTCATAGAAACGGGTTGTGATTACAAAATAAATTGTGTCTTCACGCATGTCAACACGGTCAAATTCCTGCATATCTTCAGGATTTTTGCTTGACCATCTCTTATTTTTGTACCACCACTCGCCTGTGTTCCTTGTGAGTTCCGCAGACTGCTTTCCGTTTGTAACAAACATCATATTGATTTTTGTTACATCGTTGAAAGTGTACTTGTAGTAGTTGTTTCCCTCGGAAGTCATCTTAACGCCGGGGTACTCCGTGCTGATGTTTTTCGGAAGACTGTTCCAATAATAGATTGTGGGCGTGCCTTCCTCACAGTAGTAATGTACTGTGATTGTGCTTGATGCCGAAGTGTCGTTATCGTCATCTGTATTAGCCGCACTTACGGACATAACAGATACCGTGCAAATTACGCAAATCGACAAAATCAAAGCAAGCAATTTTTTGATTTTTGCCATAGATTTTCCTCCTTTTGTTATACTTTGTACAACATAACATACAATTATATTATAATTTAGACAGCCTCATATATTTTTCTTTTAAAGAATTATTACAACTTTGATGCCGCCAAAGATTAAGCCCTCAATTTGGCTATTATATACAAAAAGGAGCGACAGATTCTGTTTTTTCAACTCTTTTAAAGGGTTAAGTCAAATCTGACGCTCCGTTAAATTATATTTTATATTTTCAAGCTTATATTAGGTTCAAATTTTGCAACTATTGCTTTAAAACGAATTTATCAAGTGTGTTTGCAATACCGTCGTTATCGTTTGATTCGCAGATGTAATCGGCAATCTTCTTTACATCGGTTTCGGCATTACCCATTGCAACGCCGAAGCTGCATAACCTATCATTGTCATATCGTTGTAGTTGTCACCGAAAGCGGCAAGCTCTTCCCTTTTAATCTTGAGTTTATCAAGCAAAAGCGGAAGCATTGAGCCTTTTGTAACACCAAACGGCATAATCTCAAGAAAATAAGGTGCGCTTTTATATACATCAAGCAAGCCGTCATAACGGTCTGCAAGAATTTTCTGATACTTATCAACTCATCAGGTTCGCCTGCAAGAAGAATTTTGTTGATATCAAATCTTACAGATGAGATAAAATCGTCAACAACAACCATTTCGGCCTTGATAACGTCCCTTTCAACATAGGTATAGTCGTTCACCTTATTATCCGAGATGATTCGCCTGTCATCGTATGTGTTGATTGTAATGTTTGAATCCTTCAAAACATTCACGATGTCGGGAAGATATTCAAGCGGAAACAGCTTGCTCACCATAGTTTCGCCTGTTTCGCAATTGATAATCCTGCCGCCGTTGAAAGCCATAATAAAACCGCCGAAACGGTCAAGCATAAGGTCTTTTGCTATCGGCATAATTCCTACGGGATGTCTGCCTGACGCAAGAATAATTTTCTTGCCCTGTTTCTGCGCCTCCATAAGAGCATATCTTGTACGGGGAGTAATCTCCTTTTGGGAGTTTGTCAGCGTACCGTCAATGTCAAGCGCTATTAATTTGTAATCCATGAAACCACCCTTAACATATCAATTTCTAAACACAATCAGTATGTTACGGTCAAATTTGACCGTATAAAATATACCACAAATCGCCCAAAAATGCAACTAAAAAGCCGATTTTAGCCCATATAAAAGCTATTTTCACCATTTTTCCGCTTTGTCTTTTTCGCCAACAAAAAACGGACGAAAAGAGAATTTTCCTTTCGTCCGAAATTAAATATATTCAGCTTTTATTTATTCTTCCGATTTTGTATCGTTGTCGGATTCAGTCTTTTGTTGCAATTTTTCCTTCTGCAAACGGTCTATAATTTCGTTGATGTCGCCGTCCTTCAGTGATTTGTCATGTCCCGTAAGTATTCGTATTATAACGACAAGCTCATCAATGAATATCAGCAGCAGCGCCGCAATAAAAATCAGCAGTCCCCACGGTGAGAAGAAAAGGTTGTACAATGTGTCAATGAATCCAAGCTTGCACACCATAATATAAAGCACATCTTCGGTTGAAATTTCAGGGTCGGGAGCATCGTTTGCAATGCCCTTTGTCTGTAGCTTATATGTGCCGTCAGCTGTTTTATACGGTGCAACTACAACCTTATGAGTCACGAGAAGTCCCTCGGTCTGCCCACTGCCACGATAGGTGATAATATCGCCAACCTTGAGGGCGGTCGGATCGTCAACACTCTTTCCGAGAATAACATCGCCGATCATAAGCTCGGGCTGCATACTGCCCGTTGAAACTCGTAGCACGGAATATCCGAAAAGCGAAGGCGTTTTTCCGTTCACCTTTGAACCCATAAACACAATTACGGTCAGCACAAGTATTGCAAGCACTCCCCAGCAAATTATATTTTTAATTATCCGCAGGGTTTTATGTAGCTTTGATTCATGCCTTTTCCTTATTCTATTTTTTGATTTGGGGTGTTCGGTTGTTACAGATGTCACTTCAACCGCATTTTCAAAATCGTTATTTTTATCCATAAATTCCTCCACGGTGTGCCACCGTTCTCAGTTCGTGAAGACAGTTTGTTAAATTCAAAACACATTTCGCCCGAGCGTTGTTTTGTGGTTTGCGTAATTATTCGTGGCGGTGTGCCACTGTCCCCAGTTCGTGTCAGTAGGGGCGGTCATTGGCCGCCCGCCTTGATGAAATTATTTGTTTATCCACATAGCTTTTGATATGCTAAAAGTAGTGTACAATATGTTCATACACATATGTTTTGATATAGTATAAATCATGCATCCAAATTTGCACGAAATTGCGTGCAATCGTGTGCAATGCATACGAACCGGAGACCTGACACAAACTATTTGTTTATTAACACATTATTTTATATAACAAAAATGCGTATATGTTCGTTTTGGTTTTACAACCAAAACGATTGGTAGCCTTGCGACCGCCGCCTGTGGCGGATAAAGGGAGCAAAGCGCTGTCTGAAATAACGAGCAAAAGGCAGTACATTTATGTACAACGCATTGCGGCTATATTTCAGACGGGAGAACACGGTTCTCCGCTACATTATAACAATTACATTGTGGCATTTATAAAATATGTTTTACATATAATTTGTGCGGTTACTTGCGGGCGTCCGATGAACGCCCCTACAGAATAACAACAACTTTGCAACATTTATCGGATTTTGTTGCAAACACTATATATTTTTTCTACCCTTGCTTGCGGGCGGATTTTATTCTCTGCTACCGATTATAAATTATAATAAAAAAGGGCTGTAAAAACAACCCTTTTGTAAATTTAAAAATCTAAAATTTTAAAAGTGAAATTTGCAGATCGCCAAGTGAATATTCAGCGCTGGATGCTGTATCGTTTTTGATATACCAATACACCTTTGTAACAACAGGATCGTTGTCGGCTTTGCTTCAATCTTCATATTCGTAACAATCGGAATATACGAGCTTTTAGCCGGTTTTTTGCTTACGGTAAGCTCACATTTTGCCGTTATTTTATCACCGTACGCACCCGTAGATGTAACAGTAACAGTAGTCTTGCCTGCCTTTTTGGCAGTAACCTTACCGTTATTGTCAATTGTCGCGACACCAGTATTTGACGATGTGTAAGTCACTGTACCCTGTGCCTTTGCTCCTAAGTCAAATGTCTCACCTACTACAGCTTCTGCTCTAGAATAAAAACTTGAAATTCCGGCAGACGGATCTGACTGTTTCATAGCTGTAGATTCATTTTCTTTAAAAACATAAGTATTATTCTGAGCTGTAATTACTAAATCATTACCGAACCACTTTTTAGAATCACCAATACCAAGCCAAAGCTTCGCGTGGTCGTGTTCCGTAGAAATTGTAACATATGATATTTTATAATCTACATTATCATAATTAACAGACTCACCTTCAATGTATCCGCTAAGTTCTTTATCAGTAGGATCGGTATCTACATTCTTCCAAGTGTGCATAGTGTACTTCGTAGGGTCATCCACATTCGTAGCTATATACAAATTCTTCTTATTCACATTACTCGGTGTCTTGGTAACATAAGATGTTGTTTGTGAATCGGAGGTAAATCTCCTGTAGGTTCTGAGGGGGCTGTTCACACCGACAGAAAGTTTGTTAGTTTCCGAATTATTAAGGAACAAAGAAATTGACTGCGATGCCGTTCCCGTGTTCTTTACCTCTGTACAGAAATATTTTGTTTCATGGGCGGGAACAGTTGTCGAACCACTAAAATCAAACGGAACAGTATTATATTCACTGCCGTCAGGTTTTGAAGCATCATAAGTAACAGCAGTAATATTTTCTCCGTTTGTCACATTGTAATCTCCGCGCCAAGAAAGGGAGTCGCCCTTTTGCACATCAGGACGATTAAACCACGAAAAAGTCGTAGTTGTTCCACACAACAAACACAGTACAAGTCCGAGTACAATAACAAGTGTAAATTTAGATTTCTTCATGGTTTCACCTCCAAATTAGACTTACGAAAGGCATTCAAGCAAATATACATAGCAATTATTAACGTCTCAGTATAATGTGTTATAAATCACGGTTTTAAGGCACGGTAAAATACTCATTAACCGTAATATTATTATTATTGTTAACAAAGCTACAACCGTTCGCATTATTTTCTTTAAATTTACTTAATTTTATACTCTCCGACTGTGAGCCATTACCATTATTATTGAAAATCACATAGTCTACTTTTGAAGTATCAATTTTAATACAATAAACATCATGATTGTTTCTTTTTTGAGTACACTTCATCAACTCATTACCTGGCCATTTATCATACCCAACTGCATCTTTTCCATCTTTATAGCAATACAATCTAACGTCATTCCAACCAACAAGAGAATTTTCAAAATAGAATGTCTTGACAGATGAGGATGAAGAAAACGTTGCACTTACAGTTATGTCTGAACCATCGACAAGATAGGTTGAAGGATTACCTTCAAGTGTTTTTGATTCACCTGACGGTGTAGGAGTTACAATAAAGTTACAATAATTACCGCCTGCAATATTTGCAGCATTAAGAGTAAGACTTGTACCGTCATAAACCTCAAGTGAACGGCCCTCTGCTATCGTATTAGAACCTGCGGTAACAGTAATATCAGCATTCTCTACATTTGAAACAGTAACTGTATGCTTAATATCACTGCTTGGCTTCCAGCCATTCTTATAATATTTTTGGCCTTGATCTAAAGGTATATCGCCGGTTTGATTACCATTGCCAGTGTTACCATTTGAAAAAATAACATTTTTCCAACTCTCAGATGAAGAATATGAGTATTCCCACACTTTTCCGCCTGAACACGTCATAGGCTTTCCGAATTTTTCGTCACTGCCCTTATTATTTATTATTGTTACCATCGCCCCACATATACGCATAGACGTTTTCCCAGCCATTAGAGTTATAATAGTAGATTGTAGTTGAATCGCTCACAAACTTAGCATACAGAGTGATTCCCTCGCTAACTTTATTTAAGGTTATAGGTGAAACATTGTTGTTTTCCTTGAAATACGGTTTACTACAAATCTCGTCCGTATACCAACCGGCAAACTTATAACCGTTATTGGCAATTGCCTCAACTGTTACATTTTCGCCTTCCATAACAGGTTTAGATGAAATATTACCGGCTTTTTCGTTGCCAACCTTTACAGTACCGGCTTTAACAACATTTTCGTTGTTGTACATTGCTTTGGCTTCTACCGTATACAAAGCCTTAAATCTTGCATACAGTGCATATGTCTTTACATCAGCGGAATATGGTATCGTCATTTGTTTAGAATAGACGCCGGCATAAAAGGTACAATCTTCAGCCGCTATCTTCGGATTTACTGCATCTTTACTCTCATACCAACCGATAAAAGCATAGCCTTTTTCAGGCTTAGCATAAAAAATAACTTTTCCGTTACGAGTTACCGTTGTTGTTACTTTCGACTGATAATTAATATTGTCAAAAGACACCTTACCGGCTTTATCAAAGGGAGCGTTATTACCGTGCTGAGTGTATGCTTCTACAGTATAAGTATCAACTTTGAATTTCGCATACAACTTCTTGGAATCCTCAACATTAGCCAATTCATATTTATCGCTCGAATTCTCCGGTACACTATTACAGTCTGCATCTGTGTACCAGCCGTCAAAAACATATCCGTCTTTAGCTTTTGCGTAATATGTAACTGTGCTGCCCTTAACAGCATTGAGTGTAATGTGTGTTCCATCGTTGGAATCTACAGTCGAGTTTTGGTTTCCACACTTAATTTCAACTGAGCCGCCATTTGTGCTATCAGTAAGAGCCCTACCGTCATATGTTCTGACATAAGCCTCAAATGTCAACGACTCAACATAAACGGCTGTAAAGTTATAGTTACCTGAAACTGTCGGGGTAAAAGAACCGTCGCTGCCAATGCCGTCTGCCACGGTACTTGTACCGCTGATTACCCAGTTTTTCAATACGAAACCTTTATTAGGATTTGCTATTAGCTGAACCTTTGTACCGGGGGTTACAGAAATTGTAGTACTTTTCAAACTATCATAACTAACTTTAGGTTCTCCTAAGGCAGTTCCTGCACCGTTAGTGCCTGCAGTAACAGTAATAGTAGCAGGTGGATCCCAATAACCTGTTGTAGCAGAAGTAACAACAAAATGCGTTGAATTGCCTCTGTTAGGAGCAGGAATTTTATATGTATTACCGTTATTTGTAAAAGAAAAAGTCATGTTGTTTGCCTTTTCCTTTGCAATATAACCGACCCATTTATTCTTGTCATTAGTAAATGGCATTCTAACTTTACTGTTAGTGTCATTTTTATCCGGAACCATATATACACTTGAAACATTGCCAGTAGCAGGGAGTACATCTGCGGTTTTGCTTGAAACACTGATTTCAATCACTTCGCCCCATGTACCGTATCCGGCATTACTGCTATTATGATCGCCATAGGCGGTGTAGTACATACTGTCGCCTGAATTGAGCGACTTCATATCAGTAGACCAAGTAACACTTCCCGAGGTGAACTTAACTATTGTATCGCCAGCGGCGGGTGTGTATTCACAGGAATATGTATGCGAATTCTCATTAAACTTCATCGTTACAGGAGTTTTGTCACCCTGCTGAAATGTTACACCCTTTGTCCAATTTTTTATATCTTCATTTACGGTACGGTCAACAAAATACACTTTATTGCCTTTTTTGTTCTGAGTTACAATTTTAACATCAGATATTGAAACAGTTTTACCGGCATATCCAGTAGTCGCCTTATCATCCTGAAGCCACACTTTAATATTTATTGTTTTACTGCTTCCTTTATCAACCCTAAACAACTCGGTTGGTTCAGATTCAGGATTAACAACAAAATCGCTAAAAGCACGAACAGTCTCAGGAGTTTGATTGCCCTCTGCTTTACTGACAACATTTTTATTACTTGCCTCAGAACCGCATACAACCGTATTTTGAGTATTGGTATCTGTAATTGCCATTCTTACAAGGTTTCCTGAAACATCTGCACCACCTATAGTTATCTTAGGTACTTGATCAAGGTAAAACTCTGCATGATTCGCGTTAAAGGTTTTATCAACCTTCACATTAAATGAAAAGTCAATATAATTAACATTCTTATCGTTTACATCCGCACATCTGTAAGAATTAGCACCAAAATCAGAAACATCCGATTTCTTTATCGGGAAAAATATATTTTCACCGTCAGCACTTGAAGCCGAAGCAAGATGCACTCCACCCGCAGCACGGAAATATTTAGTCAAGTCAATGGTTTTGCCTGAATAACCATTACCACTGCCAATATCGGCATTAGTATAAACATAGTTGTCAATTTTTGCGCCCTCAGCTTTAATTGTGATTGTTGAAATAGTTTCAACCCAAGCCGAAACGGACACAACCGATATGGCAAGTACTTCAACAAGTGCCACCATAGTGAGTATAAAACCTTTTCTTGTTTTTTTATTCTTGCCAAATGCAAGTCTGTTTTTCAAATACTCCCTTAAAAGAGCAAGTCTTTCTCTCATCGTGACACCTCCTTAATGTGTTAATCAATTAATTTTCCCAATTGCCTGCTTTTATGATTTTGCCAGATCCTTCATTTACCAATTCATAGGATATGTTATAAGAACTGCCACCTTCACGCACTACAAATGTATGCTGAATGTTATCAGGCACATCATATCCGCATTTTTTTGTATCTGTATCAGAAATATACAAATCAAATCTGACAAGCTTCGAACCGGCTTTAACACTTGTCCTATTTAGTTTACACTTATCTCCGCTGCTCTCCGGTTTCATTGCATAAGCGGTTTCATTACCGTGTGTATCGCTAAATACGGCTTTTAGTACAAAAACATTCTGACTAAGCAGATTTCTCAGACCTCCGCCGCCGTTATACCAATTATAATCATTAAACCATAATTTGTTATCAATTACTATATCCGCCTCTGCATATGCATCTCCGGTTGTCGGCTGTTGTTCGGTTGTAGTCGGTTCAACACTGCCGCCTGAACTGTTGGGATACTTTGTACCCCAATATCCGATACAGGGGGCAACATTTTCAGCAACAGTAGGGGTATCGCCGTAACCGTTACCGTGTACGGCATAATAGGTATTTTCTTTATTTCCGGTTGCAGTTCCGTCATCTGTGCGGTATGTCTGAAGACCGTGTTCTTTATTTATTTGATGTGACCAATTAAACGCTTTTTCACCTTTGCCACTATTATTTGCTTTAATCCAATCATTTACTTCAGCTGTTGTATGCCATACATTATATATTCTGCCTACCTCAACCTCATTAGTTCCGTCAAGCTTAATTTTCTCTTTTACTTTACTATATCGCATAAAAGATATGTTTGTTATTTTATCCTTTGGCAGATAAGCTATCCATTCAATAGGTTGTGGTTTTCCCTCAGCATTAACCTTAGTCTTTGATGCACTCATTACTACTGACTTTGGATTTTGAAAGTTTTCGTCATAATAGGTCATAACAAGGAAACATCCGGCATTGCCAACCCACATGAGTTCCGTATTTTCGTCATTGTCAGCATCACCTTTTGTTTTGTCAACGAAAGTAACATATTCCATATCTTTCCAGTTACTTTCAAGTTCAACTGTAATTGACACATTCTGACCCTCGTAAGCGTCACAGTTCTCTCCGGTTGCCTCAAGCCAAGCAACCATGGTTATGTTTTGGGATTTAAGACCGTCAAGAGTAAAAAGAGGAGCACCTGTACCGAAATAGTAGTCGGAAAATGACCTGCCCTTTGCTTGAGTGGTTGTTGCCGAGCCGAGCGAATTAACAGAGCTTACTGCCTGACATTCGTCAGCGTAGCTGTCAATAATTGCAGTGGGATCAATAACGGTCGAAGCCTCAGCACTGTTTCTGATGAATGCAATCCTTATTGGGCAAGGATTCTGATATGCCAGATATGTCGATGGCTTTTTGTTGCCGTCAACAGTAATATGTGTTGCACCGTCATAAACTTCTGTCTTTTTTGTATATTTATTTGTTACCTCAACTTTGTAACTTTTTACATATACCTCAACCTGACCGCCTGTTTGACCGGTAAGGGTAAAATCGCTGTATATGTATCCGTTATTTTTATCTCCTACTGTGCCTTCACGAAATTTCATTTCGCTTGTGTCAACGCTTTGTCCTTCAACGCCGTATCCGCGATCTACAGGAAAAAACATATTGCGACCGTCAACACTTGATGCTTCTTTCAGCTTTGCCTGTTTTACGGTGATTGTATTTCTTATTTCTTCACCCTTATTAACTCTCATTCCGGCAGCAGATTCAAGAGAAAAGGGATCTGAATCAATAGTTGCCGTATCTCTTATTGTGAACCATGAAAAGGTAGATACTGCGAAAATACTTAAAACAAGAAAAAGAGCAACATATGAAGTCGTGACCTTTTTTGTGTTATTCAGTCTTGAGTCAACTAAACCGTTGAGAAAGTTACAAAACTTATCTTTCAACTTCATCAAAAATTCTCCTTTCCTACTTTAAAATCAACTTTATTTTGTCTCTTTTGTCAATACAAGATTAACCTTAAATTTTCCGTTTACAAGGGCAAGTCTTGCCTCTGCGTCTTCGCCCTCAATCCACATATTACAGGTTACCATAGCGCCGTAGTCGCCGTAGTATGGATCGGTATCGGTATCTGAGGACTTTTTAAGTTGTGCAATGTTTTGGTTTTGACCAAGCTCATAGGTAAATTTTCCGCCGTCAAAACCATCATTATTCACAACAAACGCCTTATCAACATCAGTACTGCTGACTGTGTGTTGTACTCTATTCGTGTCATAGTATACATGACTGTACGATTCTCCGCTTGGCATATCGTCTGACAAAGTGTACTCGTCAGTCGTCTGCTTCAACAAGATATTCGGAGCCGGCAACCACAGGAGCTTTTTTGAAGGAGGAGCGGATTTATAGTCAACAACCGAGAATCTTACAGCACCAACTACGGAATCTCTTGAAAAATTACCGTACTTGCTTTGATTTTTAATGCCCGTACCGTCTTGAGTTGTGAGTTGAGGAGCATCCGGTTTTATTGTTGATTTTTTGCCTATTGATATATTATACTGCGATTTTGAACGAATGTAAAGGTCAAATGACAAATAATGCTCATTTGCAGTAGGCTCACTCCACTCTGCTTTTGTATCAACATGGGCTTGACCGCCTGATTGAATCAAAGCCGGTTTTCTAAAAAATGTGCCGTCACCGGTTATTTCGGTCAACTGAAGGTTCTCAAGAAATTTGCAATTAGTTTTATTAAGCGTAATATTACCCACTGTATATTTATCATTGGCAGGAGCAGGGGCACCGTGCCCAACAACAGCAATTTCAATACCGTCAGGTGCCTGACACTCAACCTCTATACCGTTGGCTTCGGCTGAACGCTTATCCGTAAACCACGCCTGAATGCCGCAAAAGCCGGCAAGTGCAACAGTGAACAGAACTATTAAATTTTTAGCAATCATTCTGCCCGTTTTTCTGTTGGGCGCAGTAGAGTTTTTCATTTTTGCCCCTTATTCTTTACCAAAGTAAACTGAAACAAATCCGTTTGCTTTCAGAGTTTTGTTATGGAAAACAGTTGTTTTTCTTTTGGTTGCATCTCTTACGATGTTTTCAAAATTCATCACAAACGGTCTGTCAACACCGGAGAATGTAATTACAATCGGCAGATTGCTCATACCTTTCAGCATTGAACACAAATCGTTAAATGCAACAGTAAGATCTGCCTGCTTTTTATAAACATTATATACGCTTGCGCCGCTCTGTGAAAAGCCTGCAAGCACAACACCCTTTTTACTTCTGCATATGCAAAGAGATCTTACGCTTTTCTGTGCGTTTATAAGCTCGTCTGCGATTGAAAGCTTGCCGCATTTTGCAAGCTCTTCGGCATATTTTGAAACAACTGCAACACTGCCGAAGCCGTAGTCACGAACGAACAAATCGCCTGTATCCTTGACAGATTTAATTTCATCCTTAACAAGGCTGATTTTTTCGCTTGCTTTCTTTTCGGCTTTGCGAATTTCAACCTGAGCCTCTTTTTTAACCTCGGCAACCTTGGCTTTCATACGCTTTTCACAAGCTTTTTCTGCAAGCTCAACCTTTTTGTCAACCGACTTATAAGCCTTTTTAAGCTCAGAAGCGTGAGCGGCATTGCTTGCGGCTGATGATTTAAGGTTGGCTTCCTTAATTTCAGCAAGTTCATTCTTGTGAGTTTCTTCTTTATCTGCAAGCTCTTTAAGATGCTTTTGCTCTGTTTCATTTGCCCTTGCGGCAAAGTCCGCATTCAGCTTTGCTACATAAGTGTTATGTTCAACCTTTGCATCGTTGAATTTATTGTTAAGCGATTCAACCTCTGCCGAATGAGCGTCATTCATCTGCTGTTTTTCTTCAGCAAAATCGGCATTCATTTTATTGACTGTGTCCCTGTGCTGAACACGCTCATTCTGAAGTGTTTCCGTAAGATTTTCATTTTTCTCGGTTAGGTCGGTAATCCTGCGGTTATCCTCTTCAATCTGCGCATGACATTTTTCAAGGTTTTCCGTAAGAGCCGTAATCTTTGCAAGTTGTTCGGCAACCTGAGTTTCAAGCTCTGCAATATGAGCCTTCTGCTCGGCGATAACAGTTTCCTGCTCTTTCACCTTTGTCTGCAAACGAGCATTCTCCTGCACAAGCACGAGAATTCTGTTATTTAATTCTACTATTTTTTTATTGAGTGTGTCAATAGTCTGATTGAGTTCATCAATCGTTTTATTCAACTCTTCAATAGTATCTTTTAACTGCTGATTTTCTTCCTCAAGCTCGGCAATCCTCTTTTCTGCCTCCATCAACTTGAGTTTTGTCTGCTGGAGCTCTTTCTTAACCTCTTCAAGTTGGTCTTCAAGAGCAGAAACCCTGCCCCTAAGAGTGAGAATCTGCTGTTCTTTCTGATCAATTATAACCTTTAAATTCTTGATTTCATTCGTAAGGTCAAGAATTTTCTTTTCGCGTTCACGGATTTCACGAAGGCGGATTTCCATCTCCTCTTTACGAACAGCATCAAGCTGTGCCTGCATAACCGCCTCGCGGGTCTTCTGCGGCTTTGATTCTTCCTCGGCAATTCGTGCATTTTCAGCGTCGTACTGTTCCTTAAGGATTGAACGAAGTCCCGGGTTTGTAGCAATAGACATCATAAAATGCTGGAATCCCATCGCAAAGTAAACATCCTGCTGAACAGTATCTGTCATTTTGCCGTTGTATTCCTCGCTTACAACCTCAAAGCCTTTACGCTTGTAACTGTCGAGAAAGTTCCACAGCTCAACCACTCTTTTAAAGTTGGGGTTCTTTTTGAGAAGGTTGGTCTGCATGAGCGGCGGACGAACCTCAGGCTCTTTTGAGATTTCCTTAATCAACTGAGTGTTTAAAAACTCATTAAGGGTTGTTCTGATTCTTCTGATTCGGTCAAAGTCCGAAAGCTGAGAAACATCAAGAACATCAAGGTCATCTGCAAGAGTTTCGTGAGATTCATTTATATAGTTAAGATTAAAATCTACTTTTTTCTCATTAAAATCAATGTGGCGAACCATAGAAATTTTATTATAGCTGTCGTTCGGCACATCTTTCATTTTTGAATATTTATCGTCAACAAAGTGAAGCGCTTTGCGAATCAGCGTCATAAGCACACGGTTTTCATAAATAGCAAAGCTTTCCTCACGCTCAATTGTGAGGATTTTGTTAGGCGTTACCATATCACCCTCAACCTTGGCAATAAAGTTAGTGTGCTGCGAAAGGTGCTTAACCGACTCAGGGCCAATCTTTTTCGCAAGCTCAACTCTAACAACATTGTCAACCTGCTTAATAAAACGGCGCTGTTCGTCTATTGCTTTCTGAATGTACGGAAGTGTTTCCTCAATGGCAACAACCCATTCCATATCAATTACCTTTTCGTTGGTCTTACCGTCGAGCTTATCCTCGCCCTTATCGCCGTCCTTAAGGCCTTCTGTTATGTAATTGTAAGTAAAATCATTTTTCAGAATGTCCTGCATATACATATATGCTCTGAAATATTTACCAAAATCAGCCATTGATTTTTCTCCAATCAGATAGTTTTACCGCTAAAGGAACAAAGTCCTTTCACCAAGCAAAGGGCGAACAGAGTTCGCCCTGAATTGCTAAAATTATACAAGCTTCTTGAGCATACGGAGATAATCCTTGCTCTCAGTCATATTTTCTTCGCCGAAAAGCTCGTCAATATACGCACAAAGGCCATCTATTTCATCACGAATGTATGAAAGATTGAGTGACTCAAATTTTCTAAATACCTTGCGGGCAAGAACATAGTCAAGACCGTCAAGCTCTGTACCGCCTGTTCCGACATAAGCAGGAACAAAGTCACGAAGCTGTTTTACAATACGGTTACCAAAAGCTATGCGGAAATGCTCAATAACATAATCATCCAGAAGGGCAATCTTTTTGAGGTTCTCTTCCGAAACAACAAATTGAACCTTAGCGGCATTGAGGATGTACTCAAAATGTTTGTATGAAATGTATACAGAGTCTGTGAGAGGTGCTTCAAAAGGAACACCCTTTGTGTCGATGTTAATCGGCATAGCACGGTCATAAACCTTATCTGTGATAGCAAATGTCGAGTCATCGTTATTCGCAGTACCGATGTACCACATATTCGGCGGAATTTTGAGCTGACCGTTCACGATATGCTTCGGGTCAGACGGCCAAGAGTTCGGGATGATATCAACAACCCACTCATCTCTTGACGGCATTTCAAGAATTGAAAGCATTTCTGCAAAGTAATACTCAACTCTTGCGATGTTCATCTCATCGAGGATTACCGCATAGATGTTTTCGTTATACGATGCCTCATACATTGCACGGAGAAGCTCGGTTTCGTTGAACTTCTTTGTAAATTCGTTGAAGTAACCGAAAAGCTCTGTTCTGTCGCGCCATGACGGCTGAACGGAAGCAACGATTGAAGGATTGTTTACAAACTTACCAAAGGCGTAAGCAAGTGAAGTTTTACCTGTACCTGAAATACCCTGAAGGATAATAAGTCTGGTAGACGCAAACGCAGCAACAAAAAGTCTGATAAGCTTAATATCGTAGTAAAGACCAAGCTGTGAGCAGGCAAAGAGTCTGAAACGCTCACAGAACTCGGGAAGTGTGATATCGTTGTCATAAACCGGCGGAACATAATCTGCCCAAAGCTTGTCGATTTCCGTAAGCTTGTAGAAACGGCTTTCGCCTGTGTCCTCTTCTTCGCCGTTGTTGAGCGACTCGATTTCTTCGCCTGTAAGCTCTGAAATCTCGTTGGGGTTAAGACCAATCTGTGAAACCTTCATAGAGAGAATCTTATCCTTTTCAAGGTTAAGTCTCATAACCTCTTTGTTGAGTGCCTGAACCTCTTTAACAAGAGAATCTGTATCTTTTCTCCTTCTGTGCGAACGAATAAACTTTTTTACAGCGACGACAATAAGCCATACGCAAAGTGCTAGCACAGCAACCAGAAGCACAATGGCAATAATCGCAATCACCCATGCGAGGCCGCCAAGCTCCGTGTATAGGCATTAATAATGTTTACATAAGCGGAAAAATCAAAGGCATTGCCTACTCCGCCAAATAACCCGGTGATTATTGACCATAATGAGCCAAAAAACTGACCGAGAAATTCAAAAAGAAATTTAAATACTGTATCCACGGTACTTCGTCTCCTTAAAAAAATCTACTCTCATCTTTTGTGTAAGAACACATTTCTAAATTCCTATCTAAAATCTGTCATAAAGGACAGATTCTTCAAGGTGGGCGGCCAATGACCGCCCCTACAGGGGAATTTAATCTGTGAACGGCTTATATCCGCATAAAGATACTACCATTCGCAATAATATTTGTCCATAGTCCATTTCTGTGGATTATTGTCGATATAATTCCAAATTTTTACATAATCATCTTTGTTCCTGATAATATGGTCATAAAACGACTTCTGCCATACGGAACAGCCTACAGCCTTTGTTACAGCTCCTTTTAACTGATTCACGATTTGCGAAACAGTAGGGGCGGTCATTGGCCGCCCGCCTTCATCAGACTTTCTGCCCGATAAAAACAGGATAAGGTGAATATGGTTAGGCATAACGATATGCTTATCCAATTCAACAAGATGATTATACGATTTCTCAATATGACAAATTGCATTTTCGACAATTTGCCCTACATTGGAAAGCAGAACCATGTCTTTTTCATCACAATTGATTTTTACACAGTTCTTATTCACATTTCCAAATAAGCATTTTCTGTCTTTGGCACACACAGTTATAAAATATCCGCCGCCGTCAGAATAATCATAATTTTCAAGTCTTATGTTTTTCCTTATCGGAAGTTTTCGTTTCATAAGATATTTCTCCTATCTGAAATCTGTCATAAAGGACAGATTCTTCAAGGCGGGCGGCCAATAACCGCCCCTACATGTAACTGTATTTCTTTCTCAGCTCTGAGACTGAGAAGAAATATACCGTTACGATAAACGCTATGAATGCGTTAGGGACAAATTTGTCATAACTTAATCGGAATTATCAGCGGAATTATTGCCATCAGCAGGTGTTTGTACTTCGGGCTCATTTTCCGCCTTGTCCTGATTTTCTCCGACGGAGGCAAGATATTCCTCAATAGCTCTCTTTTTCTGTTCTTCGGTAAGCTCTGCGGAATCAACCGCAAGCTTTGCCTGTTCAAGAGTTTTTTCCTTATTGTAGGCAAGCAGGTTGAGAACAACACGAACCGCTTCATAAACAAAGAAAATAATCATCGGAAGCAGAACGCAGAGGAAAAATCCAGGCTGAGTTCTGATAAAGCTTAAAAAGTTACCCACGCCGCCAATCTTCGTACCTGTGTATTTGGCAACAATAGTTGAAGAGGTTTGAAGATCCTTATCGGGCTCCGGGTTGGTTTTCCTGTTGTCACCCTGTGTTCTGTAGTAGGTAATGTTGTCATCCTTAACAACCTCAACAATTCGGTGAGTATTGAGTTCGGAATTACCGTTGATATCCTTATAGAAAGTAACAATATCGCCTTTCTTATATTCATATGAAGGATCATTTGTAACCTCACAGAAAATAAGATCGCCTGTATTAATTGTATCTTCCATTGAACCTGTCAGAACGCTGAGGGGTGCAACACCGAAAATATTGGGAACCCCTGATGATTTGGAAGTTAGTGACAATGTAACGATTAAAACCGACACTGCCAGAATCAAAACTACAATAATGTCAATTATTATGTTTATTATTCTTTTTACAACTTTTTTCATAAGGGGTCTCCATTGCATTTAGATTTTTGCGATAAATTTACGAATTAGGGGTTTGCCTTGCTGAATGTAAGGCTGATATCGTTAAGTGTGATTGCATTTTCATCAAGACACTGTGGGTCAGTACCTTCGTACCAAACAACGAGTTTGTAGCTCTTGATATCCTGTGGTTTAAATGTTGTAAGAGATGCATTCTTTGCTACTGTTGTAACATTTGAATTACCTGAATGCTCACCAACAGTTGTTGAACCGCTCTTAAGCTGTAATGAATTGTCATCATCATCTTTACCGTAAACGAATACTGTCTTACCAGTCTCATCGAGAATAGCTACACGGATAAAGTCTTCATATCTTTCCTGATCGTGAGCAATATCAAGACGCCAGTTTACAGACAAATCATCAGCGCCTGTATCAGCCTTATAGTAAAGCTGGAAAGGCTTCTCAACAACAAAACCAGTAGTTGTGTCAAGCTTTGCGATACTGTTTTCAGCTTCACCTGCTGCGTTGTATGAAGGAGCTAATGCTGTGAACCATGTCTTAAAGTCTGTAGATGATGCAGGCTCAAGTGTTGCAGGGTTTTCATCGTTATAGTTAATCTGTGTTGCCCAGTCCTTGGAAGCTGCTGAACCGCCTGTACCCTTTCTGATAAGAAGGTTACTTGCCTGAATTGTCTGAACTTTCAAGTTGTTAGCTTTAGCAGTTGTTGATGTTGAGAACCAAGCAAATGTTGCTGTACCAAGTGCGAGCATTGCTACGAGGAGCATTGCTACGGAAGAGATTAACAATCTCTTTCTTGATGTTGTTTTCATAGAGAAATTCCTCCTAAATAAAATAATTTTTTGTCCCTAAAACACCATAGGGATTTTTTGCTATATCAGTGCCGAGCACATAATACCAAGTTTATAATTTCGTCATACCGTAGCGGCGATCAGTGATCGCCATTCGTTTCCGACGGAAACGACCAAGTATTAACATTTTCGTTTCGTCCCAAGTTTACACTTGTGACGACTGGCGGTCACTGACCGCCGCTACAATCACCACTCACAAAAATATTTGTCCAATGCCCATTTTTGTGGGTTGTTGTCTATGTATTTACAAATTTCTTTATAATCTTTTTCATTCCGTATGATGTGGTCATAATACGATTTTTGCCACACCGAATAACCGACTTGTTTGGTGACAATGGATTTTAAATGCCTTACGATTTGCGATATTGACGGAGAAATCGAATCTTCCACACCAGACGCTGACAAAACAAACAAAATGTATATGATTTGGCATTACAACATATTTATCTAATTCAACCAAACCTTTATAAGCTGACTCAATGCTGTGAATCGTTTTATCAACGATCCTTCCGACATCATTGAGTAATACCCCTGATTTGTCATTATCAAATGCAAGACATTCGCTATCTACTCTGCCAAACAAGCACCTATGGTCTTTTGCGCATACCGTTATGAAATATGCACCGCCTTGTGAATAATTAAAATTTTCAAGCCTGTTTCGTTTGCGTAAAAAACATTTTTTATAAACCATAACCGTTGTTTTTCGTCGTCCCAAGTTTACACTTGTGACGATTGGCGGTCACTGACCGCCGCTACTTTGCTGTGGATTCTTCATCGTCACGAACCGAGAACAGCATTCTCATTCTTACATGACCGTTACGGATATCGTCGATACATTCTGGGTCGTTACCCTCAATCCAGATTACGATTGTGTATTTATCAATATCGCCAACCTTGAATTTTTCGGTTGATGTTTTATAAACTTCCTTATCGCTTACAAACTTTGTGCAATCGGTTTCGGCTTTGCTTCTGTCTTTGTACTGACCTTTGCCGTAAATTGAGCTCTTGCCGTTTTTATAAATCATAACTCGGGTTGCTTCATCTGCCGACTTAGCCGCACCTGTGATTTCAAGCACTGCGTCATAGTCAAGCTCAACCTCTCCGTTATTTTTACAATAGAATGTATAAGCAACATAGTTTTTGCCGTTGTGTGCACCGTCCTTGCTTGTGTCAAGGTCAACAGGAAGCCATGAATATGTAATGTTAGTAACATCCTTAACCTGCTCCGCAGTAAGTGAAGCGCACTGAGTTTTGAAGTCAGCGTCTTCGCTAAGCACGATACCTTTTTTTACGGCAGGAGAATCAATGCTGATAATCAAGTCGCCCCATTGCGTTACAAGCGTTGAAACAGTGAACAGAATAAGAAGAATGATTATGCAGACCGAAAGGATAATACTCAAAAGCCGTCTGCGCTTTTTGTATTTTACAATCTCGATTGAATCATTTTTCACATGAAAATGTTCAATCTCGGAATCTGCCATTTTCTTATCATTTAAGCGACTTAACTCCTCGGGAGTAATCGGTTGTTCAATTTTTGGTTTCTTTTTTCCGAACAAGTTTTTCTCTCCCCTCAAAGTTGTATCCGTTTAACTGTCGGATTGTGCGTATTTCATTAACCCATAATTTTTCTCCTGTCTGAAATCTGCGTTGAATGACAGTTTCTCCAGGGCGGGCGGCCGATGACCGCCTACGGGATCTTGTTTAATTATGATATTGGTTTATTGTCCTTATCGCATCCGACAAAGCCAAGCTGTACAGAAAGCTGTGCATCCTGAACATCGTCATCACACTCGGGGTCGTTACCCTCAATCCAAAGACGAACTGTTACCTTAACAGGTTCGAGCTGATTAAGATGGAAAAGTCTTGTGTTGTTTGAGTAAACCATTGAACCTGACGGCAAATCAAAGGTTGTCTGTCCGTTTACGGGAGTGCTTCTGTTCGGCTCATAAATTGTTGTGCCGTTGCCTGTTCCCTCGGCTGTGAAATCAACTCTCGCACAATTTACTACATCAGCCTTTGCACCGGTTGATTCTGTCGATACCTTTGTACCGTCATCAGCGCCTGCTTTTGTGCTTTCGGTTGTGAGGTGAACCCACATTTCCTCGGTTGCGATGAAGTAGCATTCAAACTCAAGGTAGCTGTGCTTGTTAGGCTCTCTGACTGTGCCGCGCTGATTGGTGAACTCTGTACCCTCTCTTGTTGTAACAGGGTCAAGCACCGTATCTTCAAGTTGAACCGTGCTTTTTAAGGTAATCGTCAATCATTTCATTTGTGATTACCTTGCCGTATTTTTCAAGGTCTTTTCCGTGGTTTTCCATACTTACTTTAAGTTGTGCGGCAAGGCTGATATTGAGGTCAAGCTTGTCCACACCTGCAAATGTATTTACCGTGAACCACGCAACCGTTGCTGTTGTCATTGAAAGAAGGGTTATGATTGCAACAAAAACAATCAGCCTTTTTCTCTTTTTAAATGGAACTTTGTCGCTGACCATCTTATCAATAATCCTGTTAAAAAGTCCCATAAAAACCCTCTCCTCATAAAAATAATGTGCTAAAATGACGCACCGCTGTACAAAATATAATAATATTCTATACCTCAAACGCACATTTTGCAATATTTATTTGTCCTCTGTCATTTTTTTTGGATGAATTCACAAGATTTTCACATTACATTTGTGCATTCCTCTAAACTTTTCTTTTTCGATTATATTTTAACGGACTTAATCTGCTTGTCTTTTATTCATATTCTAACCTTTAAAATGATATAAAAAAACAAAAAATCCCCTTTAATTAAGGGGATTTTAGGTTTACAATAATAACAAACGACATTTAATTAAATTTGAGGCAAAAGTTACAACCGTGTAACTTATTTTGTTATATTGCTGTTTTAAATTATTTAATTTTGTTTTCTCACTATTTTGTACTCATCATAAAGTTGAAAGTAATGACAGGTGTCTGTGCTTCGGGTTAAAAACCTTGCCATTTCGTCCTCGTCAAGGTTGATATTGCAATAATCACCGAATTCGTCATCACTGACAAAGTTTGCACAAAATTCGCATTGGTCAGCCATTCTGCTCACCGTCCTTTTTGAGAAACTCATATTTATTGTAGGTGAACGGAACATAATTCTCGAGCTGGTTGAAAACCTCTTCTTCGGTATCGGCAATCGTGTAGAGTCTGTTACAGGCATTGGTCATAAACTTTTCACTTACGGCATTGTCAAGCATTGCAAGCATTGAGTTATAGTAGCCTTTTACATTATATATAATAATAGGCTTTGTGTGTCTGTTAAGTTGCTTTAGTGTGAGAACCTCAAAAAATTCTTCAAAAGTACCCATACCGCCGGCACAGATTACAAAAGCGTCCGCTTTATCTTCCATAATACCTTTGCGTTCACGCATTGTATCTGTTACAATAAGTTCGGAGCATTTGTCAAAAACAACACCCACATCAATAAAAAAATCGGGTGTAACTCCGATTGTGTAACCGCCTGCGCTGTATGCGCCTCGGGCAGATGCGCCCATAACACCGTATTTTCCCGCACCGAAAACAAGGTTGTAGCCTTTTCGGCAATCTTTTTGCCGAGGTGCTCGGCAGATTCGAGATAGATTTTGTCAATTTGCTCACTTGATGAGCCAAAAACGCATATATTCATACCTATTTATCCTTTCGCATTTGCGTTGTATTTTTTCTGATTTTATCGAAAACAACCGTTGGTTATCTGAACTTAGTTTGAAGATTGCGACAGATTGCAACCATCCGCAATTAGATTATACATCTCAAATACACGGCGGTCAAGCAGTCAGAACAACGGCAATGCACAATTTACACAGAATTTATTTTTTCAAAACATTTAAAACATAAAAACTTATATAATCATTTTATTCAACGGAGATTACATTATGTCTGCTACTTCTTCAAAACTCAAAAATCCGAACGATTCAGTTATGAATCAGCGCGTAATCAAGCTTGCGTGGCCGATATTTTTACAGCTGTTGCTCGGCATCTCACTCGGCTATGTTGACACGATTATGCTCTCAAACTACAACGAAACCGCCGTTGGTGCAATCGGCAACGCAAACCAGATTCTCGGTTTTCTGACTCTTGCCTTTAACATTATATCAAGCGCAACGGGCATAATCGTCAGCCAGTACCTTGGAGCAGGTAAAAAGGAAAAGATGAATATGATTTACACGGTTGCGTTGTCATTCAACCTTGTGCTGAGTATTGTAATCAGCTTTGTTGTATTCATATTCAGCAGAAATCTGCTTGAGGCAATGCAGGTGCCTGCGGCAATGCTTGACGAATCGGATATGTATATGCGAATAGTCGGCGGTACAATCTTTACTCAGGCGCTTATTAATGCTTTTAACTCAATTTTTGCAAGCAACGGCAAAACCGTTTTCGGTATGATTATCGGTCTTGGAATGAACATTATCAATATCTGCGGAAATGCTCTTTTGCTCTACGGACCGCTTCAGGTTCTCGGACTCGGTGCGTCGGGTGCGGCTGTTTCCACATGCGGAAGCAGAGTTATTGCGGTAATTGCATCTGTTATATACTTCTACACGGTTATCAAAGGCAAGTTCAGCCTTAAATATCTTCGCCCGTTTCCGTATGATGTTCTCAAAAGCCTTCTTAAACTCGGCATTCCGACAGCAGGCGAGAACATTTCCTACGACTGTTCACAGCTGTTTTTACAGGCATTCATTAACACAATGGGTATCGTTGCAATCAACGCAAAAATCTACGCTAATATGCTTTCAATGTTCACATATATGATTGCTCTTGCCGCTGCAAATGCAACACAGATTATTGTCGGTCACAGCGTAGGCGCTCACGATTACGATTTTGCATACCGCAGAGTGCTGAAAACTTTGCGTTTCGGTATGATAATTTCAATCTCGGTTGCAATTGTAAACTGGTTGATTTCGCCTTTTACGCTCGGACTTTTCACAGGCGATAAAGCTGTTATCGCACTCGGTTCATCGGTTATGTTCATTGCGATTATTCTTGAATTCGGCAGAACAACAAACCTTGTTATAATCAACAGTATGAAAGCCGCCGGTGATGTTAAATTCCCGACTGCACTCGCAATTTTTTCAATGTGGCTTTTGAGTGTCGGACTCGGCTGGCTGCTCGGAATTTATTTCGGAATGGGACTTACCGGAATTTGGATTGCCATGGCTGCCGATGAAATTTTCAGAGGCGTCGTTGTGTTTATCCGCTGGATAAAGGGCGGTTGGAGAGGCAAAAGGGTTGTGCTTGAAGATAAGACAAGTCCAACCGAAACGGCAGAAGTTACGGCTTAATCCGACAAAGGAATATGATACCATAAAATAAAGGAGATCAAAACTATGAATTTTGCGGAATACAATGTTAAGGACGCAAACCTTGAAGAAGTTTTGCTTGCACTCAAGTCGCTTGATACGGTTGAGGCTGTCGCACTCGGCGGTTCTCGTTCAACAGGTGCAAGTGATGAAAATTCGGACTACGATATTTATGTTTACTGCGCTGAAATTCCGACAGCCGAAACAAGAGAAAATCTCCTCGGAAAATACTGTTCGATTGCAGAATTTGGCAATCATTATTGGGAGAGCGAGGACAACACGGTTATGAACAACGGTGTTCCCGTTGACATAATCTACCGTGAAGTTGACAGGTTCGGTCGGTATATTGATACGGTAATCAAGGGCGGCAAGGCTTTTAACGGCTATACAACCGCATTTTGGCACAATATCAAGAACAGCAAGGTTCTTTTTGACAAGACAGGCACTTTCACAAAATTCAGAGATATGGCGCAGATTGACTTTCCGGAAAATCTCCGCAGTGCGATTATCAAAAACAACCGCAACCTTTTGAACGGAAAGCTTCCGTCATATGACAGGCAGATTAAAAAGGCTCAGGAGCGTGGCGATATCGTCAGTGTCAATCACAGAATCACCGCTTTTCTCGAAAGCTATTTTGATGTTATCTTCGCACTCAACCGTCAGACACACCCCGGTGAAAAAAGACAGGTTCAGCTCTGCAAAAAGTATTGCACCCTCTTGCCAAAGGATTTTGAAGAAAACATAAACGCTCTTATGAAGTCAATCTCAGACGGCGGTTCATACGAAATCGTCACAGCAATGGTCAATAACCTTGATGAAATTCTTAACGATGAATTCAAATAAAAAAAGCGGTGTCGGAAAGTTCCGTCACCGCTCAACATTTTCAGCTATATAAAATTCAAATGGAATATTGACATTGCTTTTTGCATAATATATAATAAGAACACAAGGAAAACCGTTAAAAGCGGTTAGTCCCAAGGTTTTAAAACGAATATAAAATAATCGTCCGATATTTGAGGCTGTCGGGCGATTATTTTTTATGCTATTGATGACTTCTGCGAGTGCTATAAGTAAAATTATCAGCAAAACCGATTCAGTCATGCATATCACCCCCTTTTGGGAGTGCTAACCGCCTTAAACTTCCTTGTATTCTCGTATCATATTGTATCAAGCCGGAATTGCGATGTCAACCATAGATAAATACTACGCTTACTTCAGACTCCGTATCTATACATCTCATCAAAAATTTCTTTTGCCGTAACTGCATTGTCGGTTATGGCATTTTTTAATTCGGTGATATTGTCAAACTTTTTTTCGGGACGAATGAAATCAAGCAGACGGACATCGGCTGTCTGACCGTATATTTCACCGCCGTGAAAGTCAGGCATCCATGTTTCGCTCAAAAGCTTTGTTCCTCCGACCGTCGGCTTTACACCGATATTAGTCACACCGCAATAGACCTTTCCGTTTTCAAGCGTAACGGCAGACGCATAAACGCCGTATTTCGGCACGGCAAGATTTTCGGGAAGTTTCTGATTGATTGTCGGAGTACCGAGCTCTCTGCCAAGTCTTTTTCCGTGAGTGATCACGGCAGAAAAACCAAAATGCGAACACAAAAGCTTGTTTGCACGGCGAATGCTGCCCTCACTTATAAGCGAGCGGATAAGTGTTGACGAAACAACATCGCCATCGTCACGCTCAGGCTCAATCACTTTAAGCTTTGTACCGTTCTCGTCACAAAGCTTTTTGAGCAACTCGGTATCGCCTTCTCCGTTTTTTCCGAAACGATAGTTAAAACCGCAGACAACAAATTTTGCGTTGAGGTTGCCGAAAATAATTTTCTCGACAAAGTCCTTTGCAGACATATTCATCAGCTTTTTAAAGTCGGGACTGAAGGTATGCTCAATACCCAGGCTTTCAAGCGTTTTCAGCTTATCTTCCGTTGTCATAAGCGCACCCTTAGAAGATTTTCCAAGAACCTCCTTCGGGCTTTGAGCAAATGTAAAGCACACGGGCAAAAGTCCGTTTTTCTTCTGCTCAACAGCCGAGAGAATAACCCTTCGGTGTCCCTTGTGAAGTCCGTCAAAAAATCCGAGAGCAACGGCAGTATTCAATTTTTCGTGTTCTGAAACAGTAAAATTCTGCATATATATTTCCTATGATTAAATTAAATTTTACCGCTTTTCAAAAGTGCGGCAGTCTTTAAAACGGCAATCTGTGTTTTGGAGTCGGGTATCATATTGTTAAGCACCATTTCAACGGCTTTGTTGAGGTGAATTTTTTTCAACATTCAAAAATTCACCCTCGTCAAGCTTTTGCTCGCCCTGTGACTTTACCCGACAGGCATAAAGATGGATAATTTCCGAGGTGTACCCGGGGGACGGATAGACCTGACCGAGAGAAATGTAGGAGTAACCCTCAAGTCCCGTTTCTTCAAGAAGCTCACGCTTTCCGTTTTCAAGCGGAGTAGAACCCTTTTCAAGCTTGCCGGCAGGAAGCTCAATCACAACCTCCTTGTACGGATAGCGAAACTGCTTTACAAAAGAAAGGTTATTGTCCTCATCAAGAGCGGCAACGCATACTCCGCCCGGATGATTGACAACCTCCCTCTTTGACCTTTTACCGTCAGGAAGCTCCACTTCGTCAAGGACTATATGCAGAATTCTGCCGTCAAAAATTTTCTTGCTGTCAAGAGTTTTTTCAAAAAGCTCCATAATTATGCCTCCGTTTTAAAGATTGAATTATCGAAAGGAAAGGATTTTGTTATGCCCGATTATAATGTTTTTCCCGATTACAAAACACGCAAGGAAATCATAAACGAGCTCTGCGACAGGTACAAGTTCATCAAGCATTGCTTTGCCGGAAAAAGCGTGTGCGGAAGAGGTATTGATGTTCTGCACATCGGCAACACCAAGAATCGTGTACTATACTGCGGCGGTTTTCACGGCTCAGAGTACCTCACAATACTTGCCCTGTTGAAATTTTTTGAAGAATGTTGTGAGGCAATGGAAAGCGACAGAACTGTCGGCGGATGCAAAATCGGGAATTTTTTAAGCATTCGTGGTCTTACGATTGTGCCTTGCGTAAATCCCGACGGCACGGAAATTGCCTTGCATGGCAGTGACGCCGCATTCAAATACAAACCGCTTGTCGAAAAGGTCTGCACCGATACATATAAATGGCAGGCAAATGCCCGTGGAGTTGACATCAATCACAATTTCAATGCCGGCTGGTGCAGGCTTAAACAGCTTGAATTAAAGAACAATATCAAGTGTCCGGCGCCGACAAGATTCGGCGGCAATCATCCCGAAAGCGAACCCGAAACAAAGGCACTTACAACACTTTGCCGTAATATTGACTTTGAACGGGCAATCGCTCTGCACAGTCAGGGACGGGAAATTTACTGCTCATTCGGCAGACACACACCCGTTCTGAGTTTTCGGCTTGCGTCAATGTTCTCACAGGCAAGCGGCTACAACATAGCCTTTCCCGAGGAGATTGCCACAGGCGGCGGCTTTAAGGATTGGTTCATCGAAAAATTCCGCCGACCTGCCCTCACCATAGAAATGGGGCTCGGGAAAAATCCTCTCCCCCTCTCCGATTTTGAAGAAGAATACAAAATCCTGCAAAACATTCTCTGTCTCGGAGCGGTGGTTTAAAAATTTAATTTCATTGTATTTACAGCACTGAACACATATTGTTTGGTGCTGTTTTTAATTAAAAGGGCGCGTTAAAATTACATTTGGGTGCGTTAAGGGCGCGTTAAACACACATTTGGGCGCGTTAAGGGCGCGTTAAACACACATTTGGGCACGTTAAGGGCGCGTTAAATTATTTCTTAATGATATATTTAGCGTATCTTCCTTTTTCGGATAGTTCAATCAAATTCTCTTTTCTCATTCGTTGCAATATTATACGGGCTTGTTTTTGTGAAAAGCCACACAATTCTCTTACTAATTCGTTATTAATAAAACCTCTGTCACGGATATATTCCAAAATCATTTCTCTTGCTTTGATATATTGAATTGCTTTATCCTTAGTGTAATCAACAGAATTTTTTAACTCGTCATATATCTTTGCCGTCAACATATATTCATTGCCCGACAACTCAATCAAACCATATCTTTTAAGGTTATTACAGGCATTCTGAGCCTGATCACGAGCTTCTTGAATTAAGCTCTCTGCCTCAGACATTGTGATTTTGCGGTTATCTTTAAGGTAGCGCAAAATCATAAGTTCCGAAAGTGAAAAACTTCTGCTCAGTCCGTTTTCTTCATTGGCAATGAATTTTACAAAATCAATATCATCAATAGCACTATAGATTGTCAGCGAAACCGCATCATTATACGATTTGTATTCGGGAAACGGCTTGCCGGATGATATCATTTCTCTGAAAATAATGTCAACACCTTGTCCTGTTCTCTGAACGTATTTTAGATGTTGCAGAGTTTCGGCAATTAATTTATTTCTCGGAACAGACGGATGTGTAATTATATTATTTTCTGTGATACCGTCCAAAAATGCACCGGGGTTTTCTATTACAATTTTATCAGGATAATGCTTTACATAAACCGCACCTTGACTTTGATAATCTCTGTGTGACAAAGCATTGAGTAATGCCTCTTGAAAAACTTTTTCAGGGAAATCGACAATTTCCAATCTGAAAAGTCCAACCTGAACGTTGACAATACGATTTGAGTCTTGTATTTTCTCTGAAAGTCTGTCAATTACCGATATAATAGGAGCCTTCATATCAAGTCTTGCATCATATTCTTCTAAATTCGACTCGGAATAGTGCAAGTAAATTACCTCTGCCTGTGGAAGTAATCTATTGATTGCCTGCTCTTTGCCTACAAATAATAATCCAGCCACAGTCAATTTAATATTACCGCTGTCAGACTTAACCAAAGCAAGGTCACGCAAAAATGCGATATCATCCATATCAGCTAATGTCGATTCGGGATTTCTCGCTTTTAATTTTTCTTTCAACTTATAAACTTCAAGTTTGTTTATATCATCTTCTGTGCTGTCTGACAAAATCCTTCCCGAAAAATCGGAGCTTTGAATTTCGGAATAGCGGTTGCTCATTTCATCGGGATAAAACGGTTTAGAATTTTTTCCAAGTCTTTTTAAGCATCTGCCGTCTGTAGTTGCATGTGTAATTCCGTCTGATGCAACGGTAAGTGCAATCACCTTTTTACCGTTGTATTCTATTTCTTCGGGATCAACAAAAATAGACGGTCTTGTTTTTTCGTAAATTGATTCAATAATGTTCTGCAAATCGTAGTTACCGTCACAACCCGTAACTTCACTGTTATCTTCAACGCCAAAGTAAAGAGTGCCTCCTTTGTTATTTGCAAAAGCTATAAGTTCATCAACCGCCAAATTAATTCGTTTCTTCATATCAGACACTTTATTCCACGATTTGAATTCTGTATTAATCGACTCACCGATTTTCAGAATTTCTGCAAAATCATCAATATTCAAAAAAGCACCCCTTTTCTTTGCAGAGCAGTCATTATAGTATTATTTGATTATTCATCTTATTTATAAAATTTAAGGGCAACCTCGGTTGCCCTTGTTTATTTTGTTATTTTTAATAACTTTGATTAATTTTTATCGTCCTCATCATCAAAGAATGAGATTGAGTTTACGATATTGTCAACAGCCTCGTCTGAAATTACATTCGGCTCGTCAAGATATTTTGATCTTTTTTCAATGCTGTCAATAGCCATCTGCATCTGCTCCTGGGGAGTTGACGGTTTTTTCGGAGCGTCGTAAATCTCGTTATCCTCGGGATTTGAGATGTTCACATACTCCTCTTTTTTAGGCTCTTCTTTAACCTCGGGTTCTTCCTCAGGCTCAACGATTGCAGGCTCATTGCCGTCATCGGGAACTTCAACTTCCTCTGTCACATCTTCCGCAGATTCCTCTTTTACAGGTTCTTCCGCTTTTTCGCAGATTCGTCATTTTTTTTGACTTGTCAACGCCAAAGTTCGGAGCATCGTAATTTTCGTCAATCTCCTCTGCGGCAGCCATAATTACCTCACCGGGAGCGTCAATCTGCTTTTCTCTTCTCGCCTCGGCAACAGCTTGAGTTCATCAAGGTGATTTACAGGCTTTTCAACCTTTTCGCTGTCCTCATCAAAATAGATATCATACCATACGAGGAACACATAAATTGTCCAAACTCGTCTGCTGTTATCTTCTTTTCCGCTGAAATGACTGTCGAGCCATGAAACAAGAACATCTGTATTGAAGAATTTCTCGGCAGTTTTGCCCTTAAACTTTGTCTTTACAACATTATAATACTTCTCGTCACGGAGCCATACTCTTGTCGGTACAGGAAAACCGAGTTTCTCTTTTTCGGCAGTAGCCTCAGGCATATGGCGAACGGCAGCCTTACGCATTGCATACTTTGTGTTGTGCTTGTTGCAGCGCAGTTTTGTCGGGAGCGATGACGCAACCTTGAAAACCTCCTTATCGAGGAAAGGAACACGAAGTTCAAGCGAGTTAGCCATACTCATTCGGTCGGCTTTAAGAAGGATGTCGCCGACCATCCACATATTGATGTCGAGATACTGCATTTTTGTAACATCGTCATACTTACGGCAACGATAATAATATTTTCTTGTAAGATCCTGTGGGCGTGTTGCAATTGACGGATCTTTCAAAAGCTCCTGCTTCTGCTTATAGTCATACATAAATGCGTTACCGATATAACGCTCCTCAAGCTTGTCACAGGCACGGATGAGATAATCTCTGCCTTGATGTCGGGGAGCTTTCTGCAAATTGCTCTTATTGCCTTTCTGATGCAATGCGGGACAATTGTCTGATAAATTTTGAACACTCTCGGATCGTTGTAGCAAGTGTAACCGCCGAACAATTCGTCTGCACCCTCACCCGAAAGGACAACCTTTACATAATGGCTTGCAAGACGGGATACAAAGTAAAGTGCAATACATGACGGATCCGCAAGCGGCTGATCCATATGGTACTGAACAGTCGGAACAGCGTCCCAGAATTCTTCACTGGAGATAAGGTGAGTGTGGTGTTCAACACCGATTTTTTCGCTGAGATTTTTTGCCCAGCTGATTTCGTTATATTTTTCGCCAAAGTCAAAGCCGACTGTAAATGTTTTCTGGTCGGCAAAATATGTTGAAACATAGCTTGAGTCAACACCGCTTGAAAGGAAACAACCAACCTCAACATCGGCAATTTTGTGAGCGTTTACGGAGTTTTCAAAAACCTTTTCAATTCTGTCAACAGCCTCTTCCTCCGTCATTTCTTCGTCGGGATTGAAACGAGCCTCAAAGTAACGGGTAGTTTCAACTTCGCCGTCCTTGTACCAGAGATAGTGACCGGGCATAAGGCAGTAAACACCCTCAAAGAAAGTTTCGGGCGGAACTGCATACTGGAATGAAAGGTACGAGTCAAGTGCCTTTCTGTTGAATTTCTTTTCAAACTTAGGATATTCAAGAATACTCTTGATTTCACTTGCATAGACAAAGTCATTGCCTATCTGAGTGTAGTGCATCGCTTAATGCCGAAAAAGTCACGGGCAATAAAAAGTGAGTTATCCTTTGTGTTGTAGATAGCAAAGCCGAACATACCACGGAGTTTTGGGAGCATATCTTCTTTCCACTCTTCAAAGCCGTGAACAAGCACTTCACTGTCTGTATCTGTATAGAACTTATGACCTTTTGCGATAAGTTCTTTTCTCAAATCCTTGTAGTTATAAATTTCACCGTTGAATGTGAGAACAAGGCTTTTATCCTCATTGTATATAGGCTGATGACCTGCACCGAGGTCAATAATGGAAAGTCTGCGAAATCCCATGGAAATATTGTCGTCCGTAAAAAATCCGTCCGAGTCGGGACCACGGTGAGTGATAACCTCTGTCATATTTCTGATGACATCGGCTCTGTTTTCAACCTGTCCCATAAAGCCGGCTATGCCGCACATATCACAATTCCCCTTTCAAGGTAATTTTCAAAATTAACCGCATTAGACTAATGCCCTATTTTAAACATTTTATCACAATTTACTCCCAAATTCAACTGTTTGCAGGCATAAGTTTCAAATCAAAGCAACGCCCCTCAGCCTTTTTTATTCTTTAAGTATTCATCAAGCAAATCCGCTGCATATCTGCACAACTCAGGACACGGACGGGCGGCATAATATTTTTCTGTTCTCTCAGACGGAGTCGGGTTGTCCTTTGCCTTTGCTCTCATACCAAGAAGGTCACGGCAAATGATTGAACCGTTGTCCTCTTTGAACCTTTCGGCAAGCTGCTGAACCTCGGTGTAAACACGCTTTTTGTCGGCATTATCCTTGCTGTCACTGTAACCCCTTGCAAGACCTAAAGCCATATACATTCCCGTAACAGTACCGCATACCTCACGCATTCTGCCTATTCCGCCGCCAAACGGTGACGCCAGCATAAGAGCAGTCTGTTCATCAAAACCCAAATCGTCACAAAATGCAAGCAATACAGCCTGAGCGCAGTTGTAGCCCTGCATAAAATTATTCTTTGCAATTTCACCTTTTGTCATACCAATTTCTCCTTTTGACAAAGCAATTTCATACAAGCCAAGTATAGCACCGAAAGGCGCATACTGCAACGATTTTTTGCTTGTGAAAGAGATTGCCATATGTTATAATTTAGGAAGTTATGATGATAAATAAATCAATATTGCTTAACCGTAGCGGCGGTCAGTGACCGCCATTCGCTTTGGTTGCAAAACCAAAACGAACAAATATACATCTGCAATAAGCGTTTTAATCAATAACATACGATAAACAAATGGTTTGTATTTAATCGAACCGATTTTACAATCGTTTCGATTGGCGTTCACTGAACGGCGCTACTGTTTGTACAAACGGTAACAATGCTACGCTCGGGCAAAATATGTTGCGGATTTTTCAAACTGTCTGCACGAATAGGGAACGGCGCTACTGATTTGAGTCACAATTTCTCCCACCGATTTAATCAAATACGGTTGCTTTATTCGGCAGATTGGTATAATAATTTACAGAACATAACTTATTAAAATTCAGACATTAAAGAAAAAGGTGATTAACATTGTCTTTTCCACAGGATAAAATAAGAAATTTCAGCATTATTGCTCACATTGACCACGGCAAGAGTACGCTTGCGGACAGAATTCTTGAGCAGACCAACTCCGTTTCCGAAAGGGATATGGAGGCGCAACTGCTTGATGACATGGATCTTGAGCGTGAGCGCGGCATTACAATCAAGGCGAGGGCGGTAAGCGTTATCTACAAAGCCGATGACGGGGAAGAATATCTTTTTAACCTCATCGACACCCCCGGTCATGTTGACTTTAACTACGAGGTTTCCCGTTCACTGGCAGCTTGTGAGGGCGCTATTCTTGTTGTTGACGCATCACAGGGCATTGAGGCGCAGACTCTTGCAAACACATATCTTGCCGTTGACAGCGGACTTGAAATTGTTCCCGTTGTCAACAAAATTGATTTGCCGAGTGCCGACCCGACAGGGTTATTCAGGAAATCGAAGATGTAATCGGTATTCCTGCCGAGGATGCTCCGAAAATTTCCGCAAAGGCAGGAATCAACATTCACGCAGTTCTTGAAAAGGTTGTTCACGATATTCCTGCTCCGACAGGCGATATCAACGCTCCTCTGCGTGCATTGATTTTTGACAGCTACTACGACAGCTACAAGGGCGTAATTATATATGTAAGGCTCAAAGAGGGACAGATTCACCCGGGCGATGAATTCAAGCTTATGGCAACGGGCAGTGTGTTCAATGTTGTTGAGTGCGGACTTATGCACGCAACCGCTCCCGAAAAGACAGACGGTCTTTATGCAGGCGAGGTCGGCTACATCACGGTTCAATCAAGACTCTTGCAGACGCAAAGGTCGGCGACACGGTTACACTCACATCAAATCCAGCAGAAGAACCGCTCCCCGGCTACCGTGAGGCACAGCCTATGGTTTTCTGCGGTATCTACCCTGTTGACGGCGCAAGATACGGCGACCTTAAAGATGCACTTGAAAAGCTTCAGCTTAACGATGCGGCTCTTTCGTTTGATCCAGAAACATCGGTTGCTCTCGGATTCGGTTTTCGTTGCGGATTTTTGGGACTGCTCCACATGGAAATTATTCAGGAGCGACTTGAAAGAGAATATCAGCTTGACCTCATCACAACCGCACCGAGTGTAATTTACAGAATCACACGCACAGACGGCACGGTTGAGATGATTGACAACCCGACAAACTACCCCGATCCGTCACTTATTCAAATGGCGGAAGAGCCTGTAACAGACGCTCACATCTATGCACCTAAGGAATATGTTGGCAATATTATGGAGCTTTGTCAGGACAGACGAGGAACTTTTGTCGATATGCAGTATATTGATGCCGACCGTGTTGATTTACACTATGTACTTCCGCTTGCCGAGATAATCTACGACTTTTTCGACACGCTCAAATCACGCACAAGAGGTTATGCATCATTCGACTATGAGCTTAAAGAATATGTTCAGAGTAACCTTGTTAAGCTTGATATTATGCTCAACGGCGAGGTTGTCGATGCACTTTCGTTCATCATTCACGCCGACAAGGCATATTCAAGGGCAAGAAAGATGGCTGAGAAGTTAAAGGAAAAGATTCCGAGACAGCTCTTTGAAATTCCGATTCAGGCTTGCATCGGCGGTAAAATTATTGCCAGAGAAACCGTAAAGGCTATGCGTAAGGATGTACTTGCCAAGTGCTACGGCGGTGATATTTCCCGTAAGAAAAAACTCCTTGAAAAGCAAAAAGAAGGTAAAAAGCGTATGCGCCAGCTCGGTTCTGTTGAAGTTCCGCAGGAGGCATTTATGGCGGTTCTCAAGCTTGATACGGATTAACGGTGAAAATATGAAAGAACTTGCTATGTTTTACAACTTTTCGGACGAAAGATTTCGCAAGGCAAAGTTTGCACTTATGCCGTTGAAAATTCAGGTTAAAAAGGTTGAAAAAGAAGATTTCGATCAGCCTATCGGTTTCCTTGCAGGCATCAAAGGCGTTGAGCCTGTGGCAGAAAAGTTTGACGGTGACGGCTTTGACGAAGAAATGATTGTCATGCACAATTTCACGAATAAAACGATTGACTCGCTCATCAAGGCACTGAACAAGTGCGGTGTCGGACGAGTTCCGCTTAAGGCGGTTATCACTCCCACAAGCAAAGACTGGGACAGTCTGACGCTTATCAAAGCACTTAAAGCCGACCATGAGGAAATGCTTAAAAAATTGAAAACGAAAAGTTGAAAATTGAAAATGAAAGTCGGGAAGACAGTTTGCAAAATGCAAAACAATGTCTTCCCGACTGTTTTTTATTTATAAAAAGTGTTTTTATGCGTATGGAAGTTCTTTGAATTTCGTAGAATTTTATATCGTTCATTTCAACAACTTTGCCTTAATTTTAATAATATCTTTCTGACTTAAACCAAGCCTTGTAAAATATTTTTCCGTGTTTCCAAATTCGTCACGAAATTTTTTCAAAAATTTTCTCATATAATCTTCGCAAGGCGTGACTATATTCATATTCAAATCAGTATTTTCACGGAGATAATCAAGTTTTTTCCGTATGTAATGTTTCGTCAAAACATAGTTTTCAACAATGTCATCGTCAGCCACACCTGCGTGTAAAAGCAAAATCGCCGAAACAACACCGCTTCTGTCCTTGCCGGCCGAACAATTAAAAATGACACCGTTCGGTGCATTGGCAATACATTCAAAAACATTTTTCATACCCGGCGAAACGGCTATTTTTAGGTAACTGTTCGGAACTTCTTTCGCTGAATTTGGCACTGCACTACCCTCAATTATAGGATAATTATAATAATTCAATCCTCTGACACAAGCAAGGCTGTTCGGCTTGTTGAGAACATCATCGGCAGTACGCAAATCTATTACCGTTGTAATTTTATGAGCAAACAAAAACGAACTATCCTGTTTGCTTGCGTTAAGCTGTTCGTCACTTCTGATCAACGAAAATTTCTTCGTAATATCGCCGTCAGAAGTATTGTAACCGCCCAAATCTCTGGTGTTTTGTGTGGATTTAAGCAAACTTTTATACAAGCACATTACAAGCCTCCGTTTTGAAATTTTTCATATAATGGTTAATGGTGGCAATACACCGTTTTCATCTCATCAAAACATATGCGTTTAACAAAATGTATCATCAAGGCGGGTGTCCAATGAACGCCTGTCTGCAATATAGTCGCAATGCATTGCCTATTCGTTTTGTGTTTACACACAAAACGATTGGCGATCACTGATCGCCGCTACAGTATAACAATTATTTTGCGATATTTATAAAATTAGTTTTAACATACAAATTGTACGATTACTTGGCGGGAGAACACGGTTCTCCCTACGGACGATACACCGTTTTTATCTCATTAAAACATATATATTAAACAAATTCTATTTATCAATCGGGACTGAAAATCTATTTCACAAACGAACTATCTTCCCGACCGCAATTTTCCATTTTCAATTTTCAATTTTTAAGAATTTTCTCAATCAATTGTGCAACACCATCGTTATTATTTGACGGGATTACGATATCGGCACGGTCAAGGCATTTTTGACTTGCATTTTCAACAGCCGCACCAAGACCCGATTCGGCAATCATGTCGGCATCGTTATCTGCATTTCCGCAGGCGCAGACATTTTCCATGCCGATATTCAAAAAGTCACACAAACGCAGGAGTGCCTTCGCCTTTGATGCCTCTGCCGACATAATCTCAACAAAATGGTCGGTTGAAGTCGTAATTTCAACGCTGTTGCAAGCCTTTTCGATACTGCTCCACAGCCTGTTGCGAAGCTTTTCGTCCGTACTTATAATGCTGATGAGTCAAGCTCATTTCTATGCTTGCTCAAAAAGCTTCTCATATCGACAATCTTGCCGTGGCATGAACGGGTGTATTCAAAATATTCAGGTTCACAGCCGTAGTCAAGCGGTCTATGCACATATCTGACATCGGCATATGTAAATCCGTCAATAAATCCCTCAAGAATAACATCGTCATTACGCACAGCGCCGAGAATTTTCAACACATCATCGGGTAAAATCAGCGAACGGTGAACCGTTTTACCGCACTTGCTTATTACAGCGCCGTTCGAGGTAATCGCATAGTCCAGACCGACAATGTTCATCACGCTGTCAGGCATCATAACGAACGGTCTGCCGCTTGCCGCAACAACGGTTATTCCGCTTTTGATCGCAGATCAATGGCAGTTTGCGTTCGTTTGCTCAAGGTGTCGCTGTCGGCAAGGGTTGTGCCGTCAAGGTCAAGTGCAATCAGCTTAATATCTTTCATCTTATCCATACAAATCCCTCTGTCAGATTTTTTTCGGGCAAAATCCGTTCATACAGCATTCTTCACATTTTGCCTTTCTTGCGGTGCAGACTGCTCTGCCGTGCAGAACAAGTCGGTGACAAAAGTCATTGCTTTCATCGGGCGGCAAAAGCTCACGCAATGCAAATTCAATCTTTTTCTGATCCTTTAAATCGTGAAGTCCGAGCCTTTTTGTAATGCGTATGCAATGTGTATCAACCACAACCGCAGGCTGACCGAAAATGTCACCGCACACAAGATTTGCGGTTTTTCTGCCGATTCCGGGAAGTTTTGTCAAATCGTCAATATTATCGGGAACGACACCGCCGAAATCGTCACAAAGCATTTTTGCCATTTCAACAATATCTTTTGATTTAGTCTTATAAAGTCCGCAGCTTTTTATATACTCAGCAACTTCTTCGGGAGTTGAGTCGGCAAAATCTTGAGCCGTTTTGAACCTGTCAAACAACGAAGGAGTAACCATATTAACCCTTGCATCCGTGCATTGAGCGGCAAGCCTTGTTGCAATGAGCAGCTGCAACGGATCTGTGTAGACAAGCGAACATATTGCGTCGGGATATTCTTTTTTCAAGGCATGAACAGCGTTCACGGCAATTTCTTTTTTAGTCATAAATTCACCCCGTAATTTTAAAAAATGCAAAAAATGCGATTAAATACTGTTTTCTTCAGTATAACACAAAAATTCTGCTATTGCAATCAGGATAAAAAACTGGTACAATAGACACATAAAAGTTAGAAATTTGTTTCGGAGGACAAAAAATGTACAATAATTACATTTTTGACTTATACGGCACTCTTATCGACATTAATACAGATGAATGGAACGATGATTTGTGGAAGAAAATTGCCATTCTCTATGCCTACAAGGGTGCACACTACACCTATGACGAGCTTAACGAGGAGTACGACAGACTTGTTCAGGCTGAAAAAAAGGCTGTTCTCAAAAAGTCTCCCGACACAAAAGTTGTTGACATAAAAATTGAAAAGGTTTTCCGAAAGCTTTTCGCGCAGAAAGGCGTTAAGGTTACAAAAGCCGAGGTACTTTTTATTGCCGAGGCATTCCGTTGCTACTCAACAAAGTACATCAAGCTTTATGACGGTGTACTTGATCTTCTTGACACTCTCAAGGCAAAAGGCAAAAAGGTTTATCTTCTTTCAAACGCACAGCGTTCATTCGCGGAAAACGAGCTGAATATGTTTGATCTGACAAAATATTTTGACGGCATTTGCATCAGCTCTGACGAAGAATGTTCTAAGCCTGACGAAAAATATTTCAAAACACTTTTTGACCGTTACGGACTTGAAAAGAGCGAGTCAATTATGATTGGCAACGACTATATCAGCGATATCGGCGGTGCGGCTGATTTCGGTATCGACAGCCTGTACATTCACCAGAGCATTTCACCCGAGATTGACGGCGAACTCCGCAGTACATATAAGGTTATGGACGGCGATGTGTTCAAAATCAAGAAACTTATTGTAAAGTAATAAAAGAATTCAACTGCACCTGATTTACGGGTGCAGTTTTTAGCATACATAGTGTATATTTTATCTTTAGTTATGCACACTATAACAAAGGAAGTGTGCATATGAAACGCAAAGTACCCGATTACAAAAAGATTTTAACACCAAGTGATTTAGAGCTTAACACCTGTTCAAATCAGGATTGTACAGGTCTTATCCCCACCGCAGTAAAAAATCCCGCCGAGGCTGATTCATACGAAGAACTCTACCCATATATAACCGTTGTGTCGCCGACTTTACAAGATAATCCGAATAAAATTAACGCCGACACCAAAAAAAGAAACCGATTATAAAATACAAAAAGCAGAGTATATTGACCTACAATCCCATAAATCGGAATTAACGAAAAACGGGAATTAAGTTAAATATACTCTGCTTTAATTTCACGAAAAAGTTACTAAATGAAATTTTCTGAACAAGCTAACCATAAAATGTAATCAACTTCAGCAGGACGTTTCCCAATAAGCTTAGCTGTTTCCGAAATGATGTCAAATACATCGTAATTCTGAACTTCCTCACTGTCGGTAAACTCTAATCCGTTACAGCCAAGGACTTTCTTTATGTAACTATTAGGATTTGCTATATCATAGCCTACATTTCTGAGATATTCGGCAACAAGCGAAACTGCCATTTGAGTCATCTTATCTTCACTCTTACCGTCAGCAAGATTACTAACAAGGCTTTTGAGGGAAGTATCCTTTTCAACAAATGTATTGTAGTAATTATCAATACTGCCGTACTCTTTTTCAAACTTAAGCAATTTCGGTACATTATCAAATACTAAAGCCCTCATCTGAGCTCCGACAGATTTATTTCCAAGTGCAAAACCCATAATATTATTAGCCAAATCGTCAGGATTACAGCTAAGAATATAGTCAGGATTGTAGCCGTGGAAAATTTTATCAACTGCTGTTATTTCGCCTGTATCAATATCAAAATATTCCTTAAATTTACTCCACTTACCGCCGTTGCTGAGCATTGAGTAAACCATAGCCTTTATGTGTTTCTCGGTTGTATAATGTTTGCCGTTTTCTCTGTTATCAATCTGATGTTTGATATATGTATTTTCCCAAAACATTATTTTGCAGTCATCACCGTACTTTTCTTTCATAGCCGTACGAGTAAGGCTGTCAATTGCATTTATTGCAAAACTCATAACATTTTTTGAATCGAAATTCATAATCATTCTCCTATAATTTATAGTCCATCGTATGTATAATATAAGTTCAAATCAAAGATTAACAACATTTTATTTATTGAAATGTTCATCTAACTTAGCATTCTGTGATTTCATCATTTTATTAAGGTTATGACGCTGAATAATGCCTGCGGTATTTGCAAGGTTTTGATCTCTTCGTGTTTTTGCAAGAACTTCATTTCCCTCATCTACTGCATCATAAAGTGCGTCAAAGCCCGAAATCATAGAAGAATGCATACTGTTAATAGCTCCCGTAACTCTGCCGCTGGCATTGATAACGGTATTTTTTAAACTCTCTTCATTATATAAATCTACTGCTCGTTCATAAGTAATATCGGATGTGCTTAACTCATCATACAACCATTGCAAAATTACAAAGTTCCTGTATCTGTTTGAAATAAGCTGAGTTGATGCGTACAAAGCTTCAAGCGTATCTTTGTTAAACTGAACCTCTTCATCAAGCATTTCAATTTTAATTTTCTTGGCAATTTTCCAAGATTCGTATTCTTGATTGTATGACGGTATAATCACATTATTATACTGTTCAAGGTCCGACTCATATTTCTTATCAATATCAGCTTGTTGCTTTGCAACCTCTTCGTTAATTTTCTGCTGTTCAGCCAAAGCGGATTCTTTTGCATTTTTAAGCGCTGATTGATAATCATCCCTTTGCATTAGTTCATTCAACATAGCACGCTTCTTTTCGCAATATTTTGCAAATGCGTAGAGTATAAACGGCCAAACCAAGAGAGATATAACGATATACAAAATTTCGCCTCTGAGAAAATCTGTAAAAGTATAGTTTACTTTTGGCTCAGGAGGCATTTTAATGGTCACTTTGGGAACTTCAAGTTGTTTATGCACCGGAGCTGTGGGTTTAGCTTTAAATTTTTTTGCATTTTTGTTTAGACAACTCTTCCTCACCGATTTTTATTGCCGCTGTAAGCATCATAGCGTCTTTAACAATTTCAACTTCCTGTTCATGCGTATATTTGCTCATAGTAATTTCCTTTCCGTATAAATTATTTTGCAGTATGTTCTTGCTGATTTGTTCATACCTAACAATCAACAGGATTATTGTATCTGTTTATAATTCCAAAGATTTTGTCACCTATTTACAAGAGTTGATATATCTTGTACTATTTAAGATTTAAATGTAAAGCACTTTTTTATATATTGTAATCCGTGTTTCTAGTTTTGTCAACTAGTATTTAGTATTTTTAACCATTATTGCGTATCTTCCATTAAAATAATTATGGGTGATTACTATGAAATTCAGTGAAAAATTACGCTTGCTTATAGATGAGTTTGACATTACACAAAAGCAATTTGCAAATGACCTTAATATTGCCCCGTCAACAATAGGTGGATATGTACAAGGTGTAAGCGAGCCTGATTTTGAAACCTTAAAAAGAATAGCCTTATATTTTAATGTATCGGCAGACTATCTTTTGGGCATACAGGAAAACAAAACAAATAGTCTTGCGGAAGTAGAGTTACTTCGTGTATTCCGCTCAATGACAAATGAACAGCAACAATTGTTCATTGAACAAGGCAAAGTATTTACTAAAGCAAATAATAAACTAAAGGCAAGAAAAATGACAAAATCATCTTAATTGATTTTCGCAAATAAATTAAATATTCCGATAAAACAAAAACAGCGGAAGTAATGTGTTTTTGCATTACTTCCGCCGATTTTATATTTTCAATTTTAATCTGAAGAAATTATTTTGTATAGCCGTGTTCTTTACACATCATATCGTAATAACCGACTACGAAAAAGTCTGTATGCTCATTTTTAACATACGGACCATAGGTAATGTACGGGTACCTTGGAGAAATATTATAGTTACCGTAAGCATACCAACGCATTGTATCATCAAAATACTGTATACCGTCCTGCTCGTCAAGGAAAATATGATTGTTTCCAAAGTCGCCATTAAGACCAACAATAAATTTTTGTAAATCAGTAGCGGCAATGACCGATATATCGCTTTCATACTTTGCTACATTTGTTAACATCTTCTGCGCACCTGTAAATTCAACCTCATGGGCGATATATTTCTGAATAAGGGTAGCATCGACAACATTAACAACACCGTCTTTGTTCACATCACCTTTTAAAGTATAGGCATTCGTCATCTTGTTGTACACAGCAAGAAGTTCGTTGTAGCATTTGTAATAGCCCAAACATCGTAATCATTAGTGCCTGCAATATACGGCTCTAAGTTAGTTTTTAAATCAGCAAGCTTATACTGAAATTCGTTCCATTGCTCATCAGAATACCAGTTGTTGTAATTCTGTTCCTTACAGGCATTATCGTAAGCAGTTTTAGCATATGCAACATCAACATGAAGGTTATAAGCGGCACTATACAGCTTGTCCTTCATATTTTTATATTCCTCGGCTGTTGCAAGTTCGTCCTGATTATAAAGATTGTATGCAGCATTATATGTATCACCTGCAACACAGTTATAGATTCTCGCCTCACCAATGTTTGTGTTGAGAATTTTAAATGCGTCAAGGAGCCAGCCAAGTTTCTCACGCTCTATTTCAGTTTCGGACTTTTCATTTTCAGTAGCAAATGTTGTTAAAATGAAAGATGAAACGCCAAAATTCCAACGAGTATGATTGATAATAATTTTTTCATTGTTTATCCCCCTATATCATCTTCTGTATCAATGTGCTGTACCATCCAAATTTACATCATAGTTTTTAGAACTGTTATCATTGTACCATATACAGTAATTATAATCAATACTATTTCAATATTTGGTTATAAAATATTCCTTCATTTTTTGTGAAATATAAACAAAAAAGCACCACATTATGTGGTGCTGAAAGTTCAAATGAACCACCGATTACTCGGTGTATATAAAAGGGTAAACACCCTGAAAACTGAATAAAGGAAAGAAGATTAAGAAGAAAGATTAGTTAAATTCATATTGGAATGACCAATCGGGTTAAAGTATATACTACACAGCTGACCAAAGAAATCTTGTGGTCAAGCCCTCGACCTATTAGTACTGCCAAGCTGAATGC
>ENA-OQHY01000056-OQHY01000056.1-human-gut-metagenome-genome-assembly--contig:-NODE-56-length-60528-cov-12.682124_pt1 | contig 60528 bp, 67 predicted proteins | sample MGYA00242570_ERZ504733 | MGnify/ENA primary metagenome ERZ504733 (study PRJEB26092, sample SAMD00036219) | human gut metagenome | host: Homo sapiens | study: EMG produced TPA metagenomics assembly of... | reverse complement strand
GACTGCGGGTTTTACATCGTGTACCAAACATTTTTGATTTTTTAATAACGGGCAGCGTTTGACACTTCCTTGTGGTTTTAGGCGTACTACAGGGATATGAGAATTACGTCCAAGATAAGTTTCACAACAGATCCGGTAGAGGAGTCTACAAGGCAAAAGGCAATCACACCTGTGATATGGATTTTTGAAGCCTGTTCTTCCGATTCTAATACAACCAGCCGTTTCGCATCGCTTTTTGTCTGGCTTTCCATGACATGATTGATAAGATATTCCTGTTCCTGGGGGACATAGAGGACTTCATACCACTCATCTTTAGAGAAAAAGTTCAGTTTCACAGGAAATTCACCGTCAGTATGGTACACAATGGCGTTTTTGAAGTCCAAAAGCACCCAAAAAGATGCAATCATCCCATAATCAGGAGTGTTTGCAGATTCCTGGCTGTCGCAGAGAAGCCCGTTCTCCTTATCATAGATAATGCGTTTTTGTTTTACCAGACTGGTGATCAGAGACTTGATAGACTCTCTGTTTTTGGAAAAGAGCCGTAAGATCTGTTCATATTGCAACGAATGGTAAGTTGTAATGAACCGGAGCAGTTGGGCACCTTCCCCTTGATAGATTTCATTTCTTGTTTTCATGGTAATCTCCCTTCATTATATAATAGGAAGTTTTACTTACACTGTACGCACAGAATACGTTTTATTTTAGGGGAAGTACGCTGTACGTACTGTGTAAGTATTGGCTACTGTCAGCGAAAGGTTTACGGGTACAAAAAAAGCACCGATAAAGGTGCTGGTAAAAATAGGAATACTATAAGCAATACTTATTGTAACATGGGTAAAATTACCCTTCAATCGTAAAAGTGTGCCAATTTTGGGACATACAATTATTAATTTCATGAGTTAGGTTCTTCTGTGATTCTTCGGTTTTATCTTCCGATTTATTTGCTTATATGATAGAATGAATTGATAAAATAGTAAGAGACATCTGTAAATGATTTATTCAAAGTGTGTGATTACGCTAAGCTATTACAATATCTCAGATGTTTGAATATATACTTAAAGGCAAGTAAGGCTGTTTTACGTTAATTTATAAAAATTGATAGAAACAAAAATGAGGAAGAAGAGAGTTTATGTGTGAATATATAAAATGGATTTTCAACCCAGATAACATAAATACAAATATTTTTACAGTCATTTCTGTGGTATTATCTGGTCTTATTTCGTGGGGAATATCAGCAATTTATTTCTCTAGGGGAAACAGAAATAATCTAAGAGCCTCCGTGTTGTGTCCGATACGACGTTTATTGGAAAATAATCCAATTACGAATGAAAATTACCGAAAATTAGCGGAATACACAAAGGACTATAGCATGAAGTATCTTAAAAGTAGAGAACACCCAATTGTTGATGAACTTCTTTCAGCTTATCAAGAAGTGTGCCGTTATAAATATGAATATGTTTGTGCAGAGAGTTTGCAATCTTATTTCAATTATAAATTGAAAAAAATGGAATAGATACGACTCCTGTACCTATTTATATTGAAGATGAACTTGTGGATGTTGAACCACCGCAAGATATGTTAAGTTTTTGTGATGATTTAGAACGGGCAATAGAGCAATTCCCACCAGAATATGATGACGAAAGATGCTTGGATGCGGTGACTAAATTATTCAGACACTACTGCAAGAGGTGCTATACGGATAAGGATATTATTTTTTTTGACGATTATACTCTTTTGGAGGTATTAGAGAAAGCGAAGAATAAGTCGAATTGGGACAAGAAATTTGAACGATATAAGAAAGCAAAAGAAGCTTTTTTGAAGATTAAGTAATATGCAGAATTGTGGAATGGATTTTCTCTTGCAAAAGTATAAAAAGGAGGAATAAAATGCAGGAAGAAATGAGGAAAAATACCCTGGGATCATTAGTGGAAAATGAAAAAAAAGGAACTATTTATGCTAAGATAACAAAAAGTCATCCATATAATACAATTCATGGAGGTTATTTTGATTATAGCTTATGGATAGGCAAAATATTGGATTGTAAAGCAACAAAAGAATTTGGTGATTCCGATACAACGATAGAAACACTAGAAACGGCAATACAATATTTTCACTATGGGGATCAAATAACAATTGTAAGCTTTGAAAAATTGGTGGATAAAGTTCAAGATTTTCGAGTTTTTCCAGGAAAGGGAGAGTGTTTACAGGTTAGTCATCTTTACGTTTTGGATGTGTTGGAATTAAAAGAAAAAAGTACAGTGGACTATATTATGGAACATATAAATCCAGAATATTGGAAGACAACGGGACTTGGATGTTCGACATATCACATAAGACAAAAAGGATTAGAGGAAATAGCAGATTATTATGAAGCTTGTGTTCGTAAATATATTGTACAAGAATCAGATAATATTATCGAAGAGGAAGTAGTGAAAACTCAAGAAATGAAGAGTAGTTGGATTCCAAGGAAGCAAAAATTAAAAGAGAGTGTGAAGCGTATAGTAAAAAGGATGAAAAATATTAAAGGATGACTGTTAGTTTGAGTTTTTCTGGAAAAGGGCAGTGTTAAGACTGCCCTTTTTTAGAAGAGTAGTTTTGAACTTTGAGTTCTCATCGGAAAGAGAGTACGGGGGGAACTACCTGCTATAAAGGTTATTTATTTTTTATCAGTTCTTCATCAGTACTATTTAATTTTTTTTCAATTACCTCTATTTTCTTTTCAAGCATTGATACTTTTTTTTCCATATCATCAAAATCTTTTTCTCTTTTTTGACTTTTTGGATCAATGCTTGAGAGAAAATCGGGAATAATACAAGCATCAAAAATGAAAAGAAAGGCAGTATATAATTGGATGATTAATTTAAGAGTGGGTTGATTGAAATCTGCAAGAGCTAGACAGGATGCAAACCATAAGCTGGCAAAAAAACTCATTTTCTTCAAATATTGTTTTCCGTGTTTATCAAGGATTAAAATCATTACTATGAATGCGAAACTTATAGCAAACCCTATTATTTGTAAAAAAAGTATAAGCTCATTATCAGCCAAGTATTCTGACGAAATCAGAAGTACAAACATAAGAATGGTTATCCCCATCATGAATGGCCATTTTTTCAATGCATTGTACATTGCTTTAAATTGTTCTTTCACACTTTTAAATTCCTTAGTCATATCTAATTCTTTCACTCCGTTAGTCATTTGAGATAATAGGTAAGATTAGAGAAATCTCCCCATTTTGTAAAGAAATTATTAGTTTTCCGCTATCATATTATAGCAAATAAATATAAACAGAACAAGAAGTGGTATTTGGAAACTTATAACTAACTACTGTAAAAGTACAATTGGGAAAATCAAATTTTTATAGGCACTCATTTTAATATAGAGAATGATCTATATGGAAAATGTCGATTTTATTTTGGGAAAAATTTATTTAAAGTTTCCAGTGTCCCCTTTGAAGAAAATCCCCATAGTATGCTGCTAAGAGCGTTAATAGCAGCCTGCCTTCTTCGGTAATACGTCCGGTAGGAGATACTGGGAACATGCTTTTCCAACTCTTCCAGGATTTCCTCTGTGTTTTTCAGTTCATGGGGAGACAGAAAGGCGTAATATAATATCCAGTAATATTCTTCCCCATGCTTATGATTTTTCCGGAGCAGATCCACAGAAGAGAGAAGCAGCTTTATCATTTTATTGCTGCGGGCAATGCTTTTTGCCCATTCTTCAATCTGGCTGTCTCCCAGATCTGCTCCTGCAGCATAGATGGAATCCAGAAATTCGTCTATACTGGTGTTGTATTCCAGTTGGAACTGAATTTCTACCTGCCGGACAGCAACCATCAGGCTATAAGTAGAATCCCGGTAACAACGGAGAAGCTTATAGGTATCATGGTACAACGGATTATTTTCTACTTCAGCAGAAACAGGGTGGTGATTTTTCTTTGCCATTATACAACCCCTCCTTTCAACAGAACTTCTGGGATTTCAGCGAAGGCAGGTAAGGTATGCTGCAGAGGCGGAGTATGCCCTGGGACGTTGGTGACGGCGGGATTTTCCGGTTTTAGTTTTAACTCAAACTGATAGGCTGCTTTCCCCCAGGGGCAGATAATACGTAGTGAATATAGATATATACTATCTTTGCAGGCTGATAAAGGAGATAATATATACTTTGTTTTGGGGCATCTACAACAAGAAATGCCTTGTATTTCCAGTATTTCAGCGACTTTGCGAACAATGGCTTTGATGTGTGATTCTGGAACGCAGGAGCCTTCCTGTGAAACGATGATTTGTTCGTCAGTAATAGATTCTGAAACGCATTCAGAATTGTTTTTAACAGGCAAGGTGTCTTCGGTATATGTATTGGCAGTTGCATTTTCATGGCAATTTCCTCCTTATCAATCATGACATCACTGATATTAAACATAACGGACAGATAATTACGCAGATATACCATGCTGCCATGTTTCCCGGAATAGGAAATCAGTGTGATCATGTCGGTATCTTCAAGTTTTTTTAGCAGACGGGACACAGAAGATTTCGACTGTTTCCAACGTCTGGCAAGTTCCTGATAACTGAACAAGGGATTTCCAGTCTGATTGCGAAAATATACTACCGGACCGGCATCAGAGCCTTGCACAGATGGATCATTGTAGACTGCATGAATCCAAAGATCCAAAAGAGCATCCATTTCTGAACATTTTCCCAGTCCGATTAGTTTATGAACATCTGCGATTGGAAAAAAGAAAAACCCGATGTCTTTTTTGCATGGGTAATTATAGGAAAGGGCAGTATTATCTTTTGGCCAGTCTTTGATCTTGTATTGGATAATCTTATTTTTTTCGTGCAGTGAGTAGGTTAGAAGGTTTTGCTCAACCAGGGTATCCAGTATGGATATGACCTGATGCTGGAATTTTTGGCGGAAGTGAATCTGTAGTTCTTTAAGAGAACAGATCCATTCGCCAGGAACAACTTTGTAAGTAAGGTGTTCGATGTTCCGATAAGAGGAGCTGTAATTTGCATAAGAACATAAAATGAGAAAATAAAAAAGACAGGAACCTCCGTTGGTACGGATGTTTCTGTCTTTCATAAGGGTTTGTATAAATTTCCGGTAAATCTGGCAGCGTGGAAAATCCACAATTTGTTTTAACTCTAATTGATAATTCACGATAAACCTCCATATAATATTGTAGTTGTAGTAAAATAATTGTAGACGAAAGATACTAAAATGTATATAATATGCCATAGGGGTGCTAAGTGGCATAGATTTGGCACAGTAAAATACCTGATATGGCATGAAAGCAACATGAAAATTAGGGTGGATATAAGGTGGACAGTTTGGAAAACCTTAGAAATATCTTCTAAGGTTTTTTGTGTTAATGTATACTGACACTTGCGATAGTGACACAGAATTGATTCTGATAATTTCTGGAAGTCACAGAAATAACAGGCTACAGGAGGGGGAATTTCGGTGGCTCCTGAACTGTTAGATGTTCACCGATCAGCTTCTCCATCCAGACCATATTATACCAGTGGTTGAATTTGTAACCGCATTTATGGAACTCACCTACAAGACGATATCCCATATGAGTGTGAAATTCCACACTGTTTTTGTCAAGATGTTCATCTTCCTTTGGAGGATAGGCAATGCAGGCATTCATATTCAAGATACCCTGCTCACGTAAAGCGGTTTCAAGGGCATCATGAAGCATGCGGCCTATCCCTCTGTGTTTAAGAGACTGATCAACATAAATAGATGTTTCCACAGCCCAGTCATATGCAGGTCTTTCATGGAAAGGACCTGCATATGCATATCCAAGCAAAGTTCCTTTTTCCTCAGCTACAAGGTAAGGGTATTTTCTCAGAGTGTGTTGAATCCGGGAAGCAAATTCTTCTGTGGAGGGAACATCATATTCAAAGGTGATGGCTGTATTTTCTACATATGGTCTGTAAATTTTAAGCAGTGCCGGCGCATCTGCAGCAGAAGCGGTACGGATTATTATTTTATTGTCCATGATAATTTCCTTTCTGAAGTGTGTTTGAAAAATATATGTAACTATTCATCAAATTCTGCAGTCACTATAAAACCTCGCGGTGTATGTTCAATATTTTTTACGATTCCTTTTCTGGATCTGATGCGTTCTGCATTTGGATAACAGCCGGACATTGCCACAGCCGGTTCAATGATATAACTGTAATTCATAAAAGACTGATATTCGGAAATTTCTATTTCATCTCCCACATTTATTAATCCCTGACGTTCCATTTTAAATTTTTCCTGACGCATATAATTCCTTCTTTCTGTGTCAAGCGGATAAAATCATCCGCTTTGCTACGCAGCTTTACACCGAATAACTGCTCCGCAGGGGACTTACCTGATTCGGTTAAATAGAGTAACAGTTCAGTATATGATTGTTTTACCAAAGTGCTGTCATAAGTGAAGCTGCCATATAAGTATAACACAAAAAAAGTAAACAACAATGATTGTTATAAAAAAGTAAAATAAATGAAAAAAGTACTTGAATACGTAGGATTAAGCATATATAATTAATAGAAATTGTGCTGTTTACAGATAAATGTCAGAACTTTGCGACTGACAGGATTTTGGAAGCTGCTTTTTATATTGATACGGAAAGGGGAAATTACATGAAAACGATCGTCGTTTGTGATGATGTTGAGATTGAAAGACTTCTTTTAAAAGAAATATTGTGTCAGTATTTTGAAGAAATAAATGAAGAGGTTTCAATTGTAGAATATGATTCAGGAGAGACGCTTATAGCCGATGTGGAAGAAGGATACATTGCTATGGATCTGCTTTTTCTGGATATTTGTATGAAGAAACTTAATGGAATGGAAACTGCAAGAAAATTGAGACAGATACAGTGTAAGGTGCCGATCATTTTTCTTACCGCCTCACCGGATTATGCCATAGAGAGTTATGAAGTACAGGCTTCCGGATATTTGTTGAAATCATTTTCAGAAGAGAAACTGATGAAACTTCTGAACAGGATTCTTAAAACGGATATGAAAAGGCGTGTTGCAATCAAAAACAGAAGACAGTACCGTTATCCATGTACAGATGATATCATGTATATTGACAGCGATAAACATAATGTCACCCTGCATCTGTCAGATGGTTCCGAAATTATAACAGTGGACAAGCTGGGAGAAATTGAGAAGAGAATTAACGAGAAACGTTTTCTGCGCTGCCATCAGAGTTATCTGGTGAATATGGATTATATTAAGGATGTAGAGGACGATTTTATTATGGAAGATGGAACACTTGTGCCTATACGTGTTCGTGGGCGGAAAGAAATACTGGATACGTACTATGATTATTTTGTAAATCATTTTGGAGACTCAAAGGACACTTTTGCAGAATAAATTGCTGAATTTGCATAAAATGAAAAGTGGGCATAAATGCTGATATAATACACATTAAGGTACAGCTGATATAAAAACAGATAAACTGGGAACGGGGAATGAAAGACACAGTATTATTGTTTTAAATCAGTCGTTATACCTGACCTATTATTAAAAAGTGTGTGAAAAGTGTGTGTTATAAAATGTGTGTGAATGTGTGAAAAATCCCCACCGAAAGTCAATGTTTCCTCGGCATTGAAATTTCGGTGGGGATTTTTTGATATAATATTATCTGATATCAGATGTATCAGAAGAATCCTGTTCAGCAGTTGTCAGGGCAAGCTCCAGAGAAGTGTCTGTGAAGAAGGTATTAGCATTATACAGGTACAGAATTTCCTGAACATTTTCAACCTGCATTAACTGTTCCAGATCTCCAAAGTAATAACGGGGATCAATCATTATGATCTTTCGGTAATGCTGAGCAAGAAAAGGGATGAAGCTGTTTGCGTATGAATCCTTAAGCACAAGCAGTGTATTATCTGTTTCAGTAGGAGTACTGATCTTTATCTGAGCGTGGTTTCCACCAAAGAATAATGCATATTTATCTCTTGTCTCAAGTTTCTCAGTATCATAGAAGCTGGCACTTTTTTTCTGTTCGTCTACATAATTAACTACAGAAGAGAGTGCCTGATCTCCGGTGGGGAGAAATACATCGATCTCATCTTTTTCGCCGGAGCGGAAACCGCTTTTGGCAGACAGTGTTCCCTGAAAAGAACGGGTGACAGGTGCTTTGTCATAAGTGTCTGCTGAAGTATCAATTCCCATATCTTTGGCTGCCTTAAGATAGGCATAATAAGCACCCTGGGTAGTCCAGTGATGATCAGTGTGATAATAGAGGTCTTCCATTTTGTGATCTTTAAAAGTGCTGCGAACATCAATAAAGGTCACACCTGCATCGGTCAGGGAGGCAGAGAGGCTGTCAAGCCAGGAATTCTGATCCTGGACAGGGGCAAAAGCAGGAAGCCTGTCGCTCAGGATATTCACAGAATTTGGGGCAATCAGTGCATATTGTTTCAGATCAGAATGTTTTTGCGCAAAGTCAGTCATTGCTTTTACAGTGGCGTCATACTGTGTCTGATCAGGCGCTTTAAATTCTTCCATAAGATATCCGGATTTTCCAACGTATACGCCATTAGATTCTACTTTTCCCATCAGACGGTCAGTTCCGGCTTTCAGGGTAATCCACAGATCGCGAAGTGGAAACTGATCATTTTCATAGGTTTCAAATTGTTTTTCAAATCCGCCGGAAGCAATCTGACTGCCGTTTAAATGAGGCAGGAAGAAAGTACGCGGTTTTCTTTTCAGAAACCTCTGTCAGGAAGCACAATGCTCAGAATGAGTACGATCAAGGGGATAAATAAAATAAAAGTCCCATTCTGTGGAAAAATAAACGATAATTTCTTAATGATTTTTTCATATTGTTTACCTTCTAAAATTTTGCATATAAAAATGGTGTGTAAGAGTTATAAACCATATAGGCAATCGATAATGCAAATAAAATAAGATTTATGATCACTGCAGCAACAGGTCTGCGTCTGACCAGACGCTTAAAGTACTGGTAAGGAGCAGGACGGCACATAAGAATACTGATCAGAAGAAGGATAAATCCTGTCTTGAGGTAGTAAAGTGCAGTTTTGTCTATGAAACCGGAAGCTCCGATCCCAAACATAGTTCCAAGGTAATGGCCAAGGGCACCAAAGTCTGTTTGGCTGAAGAATACCCATCCGATCATGACTACAAGCATAGTGTATACAGTGCAAAGCCAGGATGGTATTTTTTTCAGATATTTCTGAAGTACAAATTTTTCGAGTAAAAGGAAGAGTCCGTAATAAACACCCCATAGTACGAAATTCCAGCTTGCACCATGCCACAGACCGGTAAGTGCCCATACCACAAGGATATTTCGGATATGTTTCAGAGTGGAGACCCGATTACCGCCAAGCGGGATATAAATATAATCTCTGAACCAGCTTCCAAGAGAAATATGCCAGCGTCTCCAGAATTCAGAAACACTGGTGGAAATATAGGGATAATCAAAGTTCTTATTAAAATCAAATCCCAGCATTTTTCCCAGACCGATGGCCATATCCGAATAGCCGCTGAAGTCAAAATAAAGCTGCATTGTATAAGCCAGAATGCCAAGCCATGAAGTAAATACAGACATCTGTGGATGACCACAGATACTGCTGTATAAAACCGAGAGATTATCTGCCAGAAGAACTTTCTTTGCAAGACCTTTGACAAAAAGCTCTGCACCGATACCGAATTTGGAGATATTGATGGTGCGCTGCTTCAGCTGCGTCTCTATATCCGTATATCGTACGATTGGTCCGGCAGAGGTATAAGGAAACATTGTGCTGTATACGGCAAAGGTCAGGAAATTTCGCTGCGCACTGACCTTACTTAAATAAATATCAAAAAGATAGGACAAATTACGGAAAGTGTAGAAAGAAAGTCCTATCGGCAGCGAAAGTTCCGGATGAGGGATATGGATACCGATGATTCCTCCGATTGTGTTAAGTAAGAATCCATAATATTTAAAAAACACAAGTACTGCAAGATTTATAATGATCGAGAAGATCAGATTAATTTTCTGTTTCCTGTCATCATAATATAAACGTTCCAGTTCTGTACCCATATAATAGTTGAAGATACTGGAAAACAGCATGAGGATCACATATACAGGTTCTCCCCAGGCATAAAAGATCAGACTGCCCAAAAACAGCAGCAGATTGCGGAGCTTTCCCGGTACCAGGTAGTAGATCAGCATGAAAACCGGAAGAAAGCAGAATATAAAAAATATACTGTTGAATACCATATTAAAAGTTCTCCAATCTGGATATTATGAATATTATAGTAATTCTCTTAACTGCATTTTCTCTTAACGGTATTATTAAGAGGACTGCCATAGTAATGGTTCTGCAGTCCATTAGCGTAAAATGCGGAACAGTTACGAGGATTAAAGTAAAATGCTTATATCATGGAAAGAAAGGCAGTGCGCCAGTTCTGTGCGTCTGCGCCGCACATATAATATACATAGTTTCCTTTTTTTCCAACAACTGCATTGTTCAGAAGAGCCATCTGATCTGTGCCATATCCCTCAAATACCTGCTTCTGACCGGAGAGATGGGCGTTTGCATTTTCAAGCAAAGTATTTGCCTGGGTATTGTCAGTGGCTTTCATAATACAGATTTCTTCTACTGCCATGGGTGAAGCGGCTTTGTAGAAGAAATAACCGTCAATATTGCGGTCATCTGTCTGATAATAATGTTTCAGATCAGAACGTGCTTCTTTATTTAAAGAAGTGATATCAGAATCCTGTTCCATAGTCTGTGCAATCTGTTCCATGGGTACATTCTTTGCGCTGTCGGAGGTATACAGGACAGTCAGATATGCGATAAGGAAAAGAACAAATGCACCTTTGATAAAAATATGTAAATAATTTTTCATGCCTTTAACCCCGCAATCTGTGCCATATTTGTCAGCCATTTGGGATAGTAGTCCTGAATCACATGTTCACCGTCCGGTTCATACAGATTCTCTGAACTGTCTGTTACAATCGTTGAATTGTCAATAAAGGTACATCCCATTTCCTGACAGAGTTTGATAAGTCCTTCATTATAATCAGGGTAATATCCAAGATCAGGAGTCTGTGCGATCGCTTCATCAGTAATCGGCAGAATGCAGTTGATATAAATTGGGACATCTGGTAAGGCTGTCTGGATTTTCTTTATCTGCGTCCTGTATGCATCAATAAATTCTGATGAAGCCGAACCATATATTTCCAGGTCGTTGGAACCAAATGCCATGAATACATGAGAGGGATTCAGAGCAATTGCCGTACTGATCTGATCATCGGCTGCACCTACATTTAATCCTCGTTTGCTGACTACCACATCCGTATCCAGATATCCGTATTCTACGATGGATTCTGTGATAGAGTCACCGATGATGACGTTTCCGGCAAAAACCTGTCGGATTTCTACATCACTTAACAGGGTAGATCCGGAACCGTCTGAAGCATCAGAACCGGAAGAAATGCCGGTTGTCTGTTTCAGAGCCTGAAGCTGTTCTTCTGTCTGTGAAATGTCTGAATTTTCCAGAGCCTGAAGGCGGGCTACATTTTCTTTACAGACAGAATCATTCTCATTTCCGCGGGTGCATAAAAAAATCACTGCACCGGCGAGTATAACACCGACAGGGATAAGAAATAAAACTTTATTCTTTGGTTGTTTTTTCAAAATAAATCCTTCCTATGGAAAAATATCCATTTTATGACACAGTTTTATTTATAGCAATACTCTCAAATGTATTATTTATGAGTATCGCTATAATTATAATACGCACTAAAAAAACTTCAAGGAAAAATTCACAAATTTTACACAAAGTCATGCAGTTGCCTGTGGACGAAGAGAAAGAAAGAAGTTATACTATTTTAGAAGAAATGGAATAGTATTTTTAACCGAATCAAGTAAGTCCCTGCGGAGATTGCGAAAAGCAATAAGAGTGGGTGTGGACTTGCTATCATACAGTCAGGAGGAAAAGGTTATGGGGAAAAAAGTTTCTGATTTTTTAAAAAGCGAGATTTTATCATCGGTTTTTTATCTGGCATTTGGTCTGTGTCTGCTCCTGGTTCCGGACCAGACCGTAAACATTATCTGCAAGATTGTATTCGGACTGGTAATGATCGCTTCCGGTATTTATCATATTGTTATTTATACAGCTGAGAAGGAAAAGGCAACGATTCTTGATCTGTTTACGGGTGTGATCGTCATGGTGCTTGGAATTTTTCTTTTCTTTACACCGCAGATCGTGATCAAAATCCTGCCATATTTACTGGGAGCCTTGGTACTGGTTGACAGTATCTGGAAGATAAAGGGAAGTTACAGACTGAAAAAAGCCCAGAGAGGACGCTGGAAGATTATTCTTATTGGCTGTCTGGTATTTATTGCGCTGGGTGTTTCCATGTTGCTCTATTCTTTTTTGAGTGTAACCCGGATGATCCTGTTTTCCGGAATTATTCTGACTGCTGATGGAGTGGCAGACATTGTATTTTTGATCATGATTCGTCTTGGAATGAAAAAATCCGAAAAACTCTGTGCTGAAAAAGAACAGGAAGAGAATGGCAAAGAGAAACCATGGGATGACCCGGAAGATGCAGGTCTGGACGAAAAAGTGCAGGATAAATCTTTAAATGAAGATGAAACAGAATGGAAGCAAGATACAGATTCTCAGGTTCAGGAAGCGGAGATGGAAATAGAAACCGGGAAGACTGCAGATGCAGCAGATGCAGACGCCATTCTGGATGCAGAGATGCAGACTCCGGATGAAGGCGTGGAAAGTCCCGGCAGAGAAATCCGGGAAATGCTGAAAAATCATGATGAACCGCTGGAAGAATGGAAGGACTGAGTGAAATATGCAGGAACAGAATCCCATTGTACTGATGAATTTCTCCGGAATTTACAGAGAAGAAGAATTCTGGAAAAACAGACAGGTATCCTGGATTGAGCTTCAGGATGTCTGTGGGACAAACTGCTATTGTGATGAGGAAGCAATCGCAGAGATTAATAAACGAACAGAAAATTATCCAACTGCCGAATCCATTTTATTGATTCCGGCAATTATCACTATATGACAAGACTTTGGCTGACAAGAATGGATCAACCGTTCTGTCTGCTGGTATACGATAATCATACAGATATGCACCTCCGGCTTTTGGTGGGATTTTGTCGTGTGGAGGATGGATCGCGGCAGCGTTGGAGGAACTGGAGAATCTGAAATATGTGATCCTTGTGGGACCGGATGAAGCAGCCTATGAGCAGGTAGATGAGAATCTGAAGGACAGAGTGATATTTCTCTCCAGAGAGAAACTTCAGGTGATGAATGATGAAGAGAGAAACTGGTTTCTCAGGGAAACAGTCAGTGAAGTATGTAATTGGAGAAAATCGGAAGGTTTACAGGAAGATGCTGAAAAATTCCTTCCATTATATATATCTGTTGATAAAGATGTGCTTTGTACAGAGGATGCACAGACGACATGGAGCCAGGGGGATATGAGGCTGACAACTTTGGTGTCCGGTGTACAGACTGTATTGGAATGTGCAAAAGAAAGCAGTGGAAAGATTGCCGGTGTGGATATCTGCGGAGAAGCAGATGCGGAAGCGGTACATGAGAATGAAGCCAATGATTATGCAAATGAAAAATTGCTGGAGGTTTTTGATGGTTTATTTGGGAAATCCGACTGTGAATAATAAATAAAATGAGAGAGTGACAGGAAGTATTTTAAGATTTGAGAGGATTTGAGACATGCATAATGAATTGTTGCATATAGGACCGTTGACGGTATATGGTTATGGATTTATGATCGCCATGGGAGTATTGGCTGCCTGGTTTGTGGCTGAGCAGAGAGCGCGTAAACTGAAACTTGCATGTGAACATATTTTTTATCTGGTAGTGTGGTGCGCCATTGGTGGATTTACATCTGCGAAGATTTTGTTCTGGATCACCAACTGGAGGGAATTTCTGCAGAATCCAAGGCAGATCATAGGATCAGATGGATTTGTGGTATATGGAGGAATCATCGGAGGAATTCTGGTGGGCTGGCTGTACTGCAGGATAAAGAAGTTGAAATTTCTGGAGTATTTTGATCTGATGATGCCATCCATTGCACTGGCACAGGGATTTGGCAGGATTGGATGCTTTCTGGCAGGCTGCTGTTATGGGAAAGAAACTTCAGGGCCTCTGGCGGTTACGTTTACAAATTCAGATTTTGCACCCAACAATGTTGCTCTGATCCCGACACAGATTTATTCCGGTTTTTTGGATTTTGCCCATTTTCTGCTGCTGCTTTATGTGGCAAAGCATAAGAAAGCAGATGGACAGGTGGCTGCCTGCTATCTTATTTTCTACAGTATAGGAAGATTTGTGATCGAATTTTTCAGAGGAGATATTGAAAGAGGAAGCGTAGGAGTATTGTCGACTTCGCAGTTTATTAGTATTTTTACAACTGTGGCTGGAATTATACTATTACTGACTGTTGTGAAGAAACAAAAGCAGGAAGCGAATATCAGTCTGAACAGTAAAGGTTAGAATTGTCATAAAGAGCATATATTGTGCATATCATGTATAAAAAATCCAGGGAGGACAGTAATGTTCGGACCTGACGATTTTGAAGTGCAGATACAGCAGGAAAACCCCCCGGGCATTCATGCTGAGCCGTCAATACCGCCGGCACAGGATGAAGAGTACGGGGATTTTATTGTAAAACATGGACAGAATATGGGTGGAAAATTTCTTCCTGTGAATGAATTGTTTGGAATTCTATATATTCCGCTGAATGAGATTGGTCCGCTGGAAATTAATTCCTATACGTATGCATCTTTGCCGAAGTGTTATACATTTATGGATGCGGATGCATTAAATTCATCCGGGATTACGCGGTTACATAATCATCCTATCTGAAACTTCAGGGAGAGGGCACAGTGATCGCAGTGATTGATTCCGGGATTGATTATCTGAATCCAATCTTTCGAAACGGAGATGTAAGCCGTATTGCATATATCTGGGATCAGACAATTCCGGGAAATGAGGATGAACAGGTTCCTTATGGAAAGGTTTTTACCGGAGAGGAAATTAATCAGGCATTGCTGTCGGAGAATCCACAGGAAATTGTACCCTCATTGGATGAGAACGGACATGGTACAGCTATGGCAGGGCTGGCAGCAGGCAATTTTGTACCCACAGAAAATTTCTCAGGAGCAGCTCCGAAAGCAACGATCATTGTGGTGAAATTAAAGAAAGCAAAATCCTATCTGAGAAAATTTTACCAGTATCCGCCACAGGCACCGGTATTTCAGGAAGACGACATTATGCTGGGGATTTCTTTTGCAGTGAAGATGGCACAAGAGATGGGAATGCCGGTTTCCGTTTGTCTGGGACTTGGCACCAATCAGAGCGCACATGTTGGTGATAGTGAGCTGAGTCGATATGTAGATTATATTAATGAAGATTCTCAGGTATCAGTATCTGTGGCAGCAGGAAATGAGGGTGCAGCACAGCATCATTATACAGCAGAGTTGGACTATGTGAAAAATCAGGATACTGTTGAACTTCGTATTGCGGATAAAGAAGAAGGATTTTCCATGGAATTTTGGGGAGATCCGCCGGATGACTATGGGATATCGTTACAGTCACCGGCAGGAGAAAAGCTGTATGTGAGCAGTTCTCTTGGTGCAGGTACTCAGGAATTAAGTTTCATTTTTGTGGAGACGAAAGTGCTGGTCAATTACGTAAAGATGGAGCGGATGACCGGGAAACAGCTGATTTATTTTCGCTTCTTTCATCCGGCAGCAGGTATCTGGAAGGTAAATGTCAGTAAAAAAGGAATATCGGGAAGCAGGTTTCACATGTGGCTTCCGGTGCAAGGCTGATTTCGCCGGATACTTATTTTCTGGAGTCTACACCTTATATAACTGTTACTGCACCTGGGGATTCAACCAGAGGTATTACGGCAACAGCTTATCAGTATCTGGATAACAGTCTGTATTTTCAGGCTGGGAGAGGGTTTACTCCAAATAACCAGGTGACACCTGATCTGGCAGCACCGGGAGTAGATCTGCTCATTCCATTGCCGGGAGGGGCGTTTGGAAAGGCTTCGGGGAGCAGTCTTTCTTCGGCTGTTGTTGCAGGAGCAGCAGCATTGGTGCAGGAATGGGCAATCGTGAGAGGAAATATTCCTTATGCATCGGGAAATACGGTGAAGTTTTATCTGCAGAAAGGGGCAGTGAGAGAAGAACAGATGGAATACCCCAATCCGGGATGGGGATATGGAAGACTGGATCTGTATCGGACATTTGAGATTATAACTGAAAGGTTTATGAAATACTGGAAAATACATATAAAAGATAAAATAATAACCAAATTTTAAGAGTAAATATTGTATAGTTTTAGACCAAAAATAATTAGGCTGTCTAATTGTTTTTTTGGACAAAAAATGTTACAATCGTACAAAAGAAATTGGGAGGCAATTATGAAGAGAGGCAGTATTTTTGAAACTGACGGAATCCCCCGCATGAGTGAGGCTTTACCCCTTGCCATGCAGCATGTCGTAGCTATGATCGTTGGCTGTGTCACACCGGCGATCATCGTTTCCGGAGCAGTTCCAGGCGGACTCTCCAGAGAAGACCAGGTTATCCTAATCCAGTCGGCACTGGTCATTGCAGCATTGTCAACTTTGCTTCAGCTGTTTCCGATTGGCGGAAAGGCGAAATTTGCAATTGGCTCAGGCCTGCCTATTATCATGGGTGTCAGCTTTGCTTACGTGCCAAGTATGCAGGCGATAGCGGAATCGTATGGAATAGCAGCAATCATGGGTGCGGAGATTGTTGGTGGTATCGTAGCAGTTGTTATGGGTTTGCTGGTCAAGAAGATTCGGGTATTTTTCCCGCCGCTAATCACAGGAACAGTCGTATTTACCATCGGTCTTTCCCTGTATCCGACTGCCATTAATTATATGGCAGGCGGTACCAGCAGTCCGAATTACGGATCCTGGCAGAACTGGGCAATTGCATTTTTCACGCTGATCGTTGTTACAGCTCTGAATCATTTTGGAAAGGGAATCTGGAAACTGGCATCTATTCTGATCGGTATTATAGTGGGATATCTGGTTTCTATTCCGTTTGGAATGGTAGATTTCTCAAGCATAGGGGAAGCAGGTGTCTGTCAGCTTCCATCTCTGATGCATTTTGGAGTACAGTTTGAGCCGTCTTCTTGTGTTGCACTGGGAATTTTATTTGCTATCAATCTATTCAGCAATCGGTGATTATTCAGCGACTACGATCGGAGCTATGGACAGAACACCTAAGGATGATGAACTGCAGCGTGGAATCGTTGGTTATGGTCTTTCTAACGTTGTAGGCGCATTGCTCGGCGGACTTCCCACAGCAACATACAGCCAGAACGTTGGTATTGTTACAACTACAAAGGTTATCAACCGTTGGGTACTGGGACTTGCAGCTGCAATTCTCGGTATAGCAGGTCTGGTTCCGAAATTCTCAGCTATCCTGACAACGATTCCTCAGTGTGTACTGGGTGGTGCAACTGTGTCTGTATTTGCATCGATCGCAATGACAGGTATGAAGCTGGTTGCTTCTGCTGAGATGGATTACCGTAATTCATCTATCGTAGGACTTGCAGCTGCACTGGGAATGGGTGTATCTCAGGCAACAGCTGCACTTGCAAGCTTTCCCACATGGGTAACAACAATTTTCGGTAAATCACCGGTTGTCCTTGCAACTATTATTGCAGTAATGCTTAATGTGATCCTTCCGAAAACACGGGATGAGCAGAAAGAAGAGGCAAAAAAAAGATTAAAATAGAACAGAAACTGGAAGAAGACCACAGGGAATTCGGGGAATAAAAACAGAAACTGAATATGGGAAATATAAGGTGTGCTTTCACAGGGGGATGTGGGAACACACCTTTTTATTGAATTGCTATGGAAGGCAGTTGTATGATATAATGAAAAGCAATCACATTAAATCAAACGATACAGGAGGTTTCTTATGTCCAGAAAGAATCTGATCGTCGGTCAGTCCGGCGGTCCTACCGCAGTAATTAACAGCAGCCTTTACGGAGTTGTATCCGAGGGAATGCGTCATCCGGAAGCTATTGAGCATGTTTACGGAATGATAAACGGAATTGAAGGATTTTTAAATGGAACAGTTCTTGACTTTGCCGAAGCACTTCCGGGAGAGAAACTTGACGGTCTGAAAGTCACACCAGGTGCTTATCTTGGTTCCTGCCGCTATAAATTGCCGGAATCACTGGAAGATCCGGTTTATCCAAGACTTTTTAAAAAATTTGAAGAAATGAATATTGGCTGGTTCTTCTATATCGGTGGAAATGATTCCATGGATACGGTGAGCAAACTTTCCCGTTATGCTGCGCAGACAGGCAGTGATATCCGTATCCTCGGAGAACCAAAAACAATCGACAATGATCTGATCCACACAGACCATACTCCGGGATTTGGAAGTGCAGCCAGATATGTAGCTTCTACAGTCCGCGAGATTACCATAGATGCAAATGTTTATGAAAAGAAATCCGTAACTATTATAGAAATTATGGGCCGCCACGCAGGATGGCTCACTGCTGCATCTGCACTTGCCCGCAAATATACAGGAGACAACCCTCTTCTCATCTACCTTCCGGAAACAGCCTTTGACCAGGAAGAATTTCTTAAAGCAGTAGAGAACTCCTTTGAGAAAAACTGCAATGTCATTGTCTGCGTATCAGAAGGAATCCATGACGACAAGGGCACATTTATCTGTGAATACGACAATTCCGTAGGCACTGATACCTTTGGACACAAAATGCTGGCAGGCTGTGGTAAATATCTCGAAAACCTTGTCAGAAACCGCCTCGGTGTAAAAGCCCGTTCTGTAGAACTCAACGTCAGCCAGCGTTGCTCTGCATCCATGATGTCCGCCACAGACCAGCAGGAAGCCATCAAAGCCGGAGAATTCGGCGTACAGGCAGCCCTCAACGGCGAAACAGGAAAAATGATCTCATTTATCCGCAAAGAAACCTCTGACGGAACCTATATCATGGAATGTGGTCTTGAAGACGTCAATGCCATCTGCAACGAAGAAAAAACAGTTCCACCAGAGTGGATCACAGAAGACGGATCTGACGTCACTGAAGCCTTCATAAACTACGCCCGCCCTCTGATCCAGGGAACAGTACAGATCCTCTGCGGCGAAGACGGCCTCCCGTCATTCGTATACCGCAAATAGTATCAAATAAATTGCGAATTCATTGTTTTTATATTTGCAAACTGCTGACATATATTATAACAGCGCAGGAAAATTAATGGTCTGGCGTGCATTTGCAGGATACTTAGATATTCTTAGACGATAAAAATATGCGTTATGAGCCGCAGGGTCACTGTCTGAGCGACAGCGAGTTTGACCTGCGGCTCATGCTTTTAGCAGATTTTTATCGCCTTAGAATATCTTAGTGTCCGAAACCGCACGCCAGACCATTAATTTTCCTGCGCGTCCGTCAGACAATAAATAAAATCACATATTATAATAAGCCGCATAAACCCCATTCATATCCAACAGCTCTTCATGCGTCCCCCTCTCAGCAATCCCATCCTCAGTGATCACAATAATCTCATCCGCATCCCTGATCGTAGAAAGTCTGTGCGCGATAGTAATAGTAGTACGGTTCTGTGAAAGCTCTTCAAGACTTCTCTGGATCCATCGTTCACTCTCATTATCCAGACGCTCGTAGCTTCATCAAGGATCAGGATCGGCGGATTCTTCAGGAACACACGTGCAATGGAAATCCTCTGTTTCTGACCGCCCGAAAGTCTTGTTCCGCGTTCTCCGACATAGGTATCATACTGCTGTGGAAGTTCCATAATAAATCATGAATGCTTGCCCGCTTTGCAGCTGCAATAATCTCTTCATCAGAAGCTCCCGGTTTTCCATATGCAATATTATCCCGGATCGTACCGTCAAACAGATAGACATCCTGCTGTACAGTTCCGATATTATTTCTGAGACTCTTCAGAGTCAGGCTGCGGATATCTTTTCCATCAACAGTGATCCGTCCCTCTGTTACATCATAAAAGCGTGGCAGAAGAGAACAGATAGTAGTTTTCCCGCCACCTGACGGACCCACAAGTGCCACAGACTTTCCGGCAGGGATATCAATAGAGATATCACTGAGAACAGGGGTATTATCGTCACTGTAATGAAAAGATACATGCTCATAGCTTACATGTCCCTTCACATCAGTAAGTTCTCTGGCATCCGGAGCGTCTGTGATCTCTGACTCTGTTTCCATAACATCAAGGAAACGGCGGAAGCCTGAAAGACCCTTTTGCATCATTTCTACCAGCTCGACCAGAATCTGGATCGGACTGATAAAGATTCCGATATAAAGTGCATACATGGCAAGATCTGCAGTCTGCATTTCTCCGTTGGCAATAAGATAACCGCCATACACCAGAGTGACCAGATACATCATTCCCTGAAAGAACAGATTAGAGCTCATAAAGCTTCCCATACAGCGATAATTATCACGCTTTGAAAACAGAAAAGCTTCATTGCTTTTTTTGAATTTGTTATGTTCAATATCTTCATTTGCAAAGGACTGTACCACACGGATACCGAAAAGTGTGTCCTGGAGACTTGCATTGACATCCCCGATTTTACGTCTGTTTTCCATAAAAGTTGTCTGCATTCGGGCATTCTGCTTAAAGGAAAACCAAAACATAACAATAACAAGGATGATCAGTGGAAATGCCAGTTTCTTATTGATAAAGAAAAGAAAGACAAAAGCACCGATGATCTTTACCAGAGAGATAAAAAGGTTTTCAGGACCATGGTGTGCAAACTCGGAAATATCAAAAAGATCACTGACCAGCTTGCTCATCATCTGACCGGAATTATTCTGACTGTAATAGGAAAATGAAAGCTGCTGGTAATGATCAAATAATTCCTGCCGCATATCCCGTTCCATATTTGCTCCCATCATGTGTCCCTGGCAGGTTACATAATATTTGCAGAGACATTGGATCACATACATAAGAAAGAGTCCTCCTGCGATCACAGGCAGTGCATGAAGAATCCTTGACTGATCCTGAGTGAACAGTGTTTTTGTCATAGTCCGCAGGATCTGAGGATATGCCAGATCTATCAGACTGATCACGGCAGCACATATCAGATCAATAAAAAAGACCGTTTTATACGGACCATAGTAGTGGATGAATTTTTTGATAGTATTCATAAGATAAAATCCTTTCATCTGTGATAGAATATATGTGATTTTATAGTAACATAACGGAAAGGAAAGTCAATAGAGGGGCAGGAACAGGACTTTAAAATGAAGCTTTTTTGTGTTATATTGTGGTTATGGTAATTTCACAGGAGAGGAAGATGATCTGATGCAGGACAGAAAGCTTGAACAGGCTCTGGAGATTTATTTTCAGGAAAATCCGGACAGAGAGTCCGATAAATATCAGGAGATACAGAAATACCTGAAGCTCAGAATACGTTCTGTAATGGAGCTTCTGATAGAGAATGAGGATACAGAAAGGATGGAGCAGATTGAGAAATGCGGATGGTTTTCCGCAAATGAGCTGGAGAATTTTATAAGATGTGCACAGGAAAAAGCAAAGCTGCGTTCTCTGGTATGGCTGCTTCATCTGAAAGATAAAAAATATGGATACCAAAAAAAAGACTTTTCACTGTAAAACAACAACAGAGCAGGAACTTACCGGAAAAAAAATCCTGCAAAACTGCAGAAATCAATTATATCTGGACTTTCCTTATCTGGACGGGGCATTTACAAATCTGGAATACAAAGCAGACAGCAGCATTGATACAATTGGGACAGACGGGGAGCTGATTTATTTTAATCCGGTATTTCTTATGAAAAAATATCTGGAAGATCCGGCAGCAGTAAGAAGAGGATATCTGCACATGCTGCTTCACTGTCTGTACCTTCATATTTTCATGGAACCTGACAGAGATTCCGGTGAATGGGACAGGGAATGCGACTGTTTTGTAGAGCAGCTGATCGACAAGGCTGTCGGAGAAGGCAAAATCAGCCTGAAGAAAAGAAAATCAGATGATACACAGGTGAACACAAATACTTTTGATGATCACATATTCTGGCAGAGAACTGCCGGACAGGCATCAGGAGGCAGGAGAACAAAAGAAAAATGGGAACATATCCTTGCTTATACCTCACAGAATAAGACCGGTATGCAAAGCAGGGCAGGGACTCAGACAAACGATCAGCAGGAAGAACTGGATGAGATCTACCGCAGTAAATATGATTACCGGAAATTTCTGAAGCAGTTCTGCAGACTGCGGGAGGAAGTGGAGCTGGATACGGAGAGCTTTGATTATATTTTTTACAGCTTTGGAATGGAACATTATGGAAATATTCCATTGATAGAACCGTTGGAGTATAAAGAAGTAAACCGTCTGGAGGAGCTGGTGATCGCCATTGACACATCCGGTTCATGTTCAGGAGAAACTGTACAGAGATTTCTGGGTGAAACCTATGGGATTTTAAGTGAAAAAGAGAATTTTTTCAGCAGGATGAAGGTATATATCGTCCAGTGCGACTGTTTTATCCAGAAAGTGGATGTGATCCATTCTGAGGAAGAGTGGAAGGAATACATCCGGAACGTTAAGATCCAGGGCAGGGGAGGTACAGATTTCCGCCCTGTATTTGAATTGATCCGTCAGGAAAAAGAGAGAAAAGAACTGAAGAATCTCAGAGCACTGATCTATTTTACAGATGGTGACGGGATTTATCCGGGACAAAAGCCGGATTATGAGACTGCATTTGTATTTCTGAAACGGACGGACAAGATGAAACTGGTGCCGCCATGGGCGAAATGTCTGATCACAGGAATGGGGCAAACTGCGGAGCAGATGTCAGTTTGAGTAAATAATGTTACTGTTCACTGGTAATATCCCGCGAGGTGTTTTTTGTGAGCGAAGGTCACAGAAACCCGAGACATACCGCGCGAATTTATGCGATTAGCATAATTCTGTGCATCGCGAAGCGTGTTGCTGGGAACGGAGTGAACAGAGTGAACAGTAACTAAATAATTAGCAGGAGTATGATAATAAAATGAACATACAGGAAGCAAAAACAGAAATCTGTAATACACTTCGTGCATATCTGGCGAAGGATGAGAATGGATATTATACTTATCCTCTGATCCGTCAGAGACCGCTGTTGCTGATCGGTCCGCCGGGAATCGGCAAAACTGCCATTATGGAACAGGCGGCAGCAGAGTGCGGTGTGGGACTTGTAGCCTACACCATTACTCATCACACCCGTCAGAGTGCCATCGGTCTTCCGGAGATCGTTAAACGGAATTACGGTGGAAAAGGAATGATGGTGACAGATTACACAATGAGTGAGATCGTGGCATCTGTCTATGATTGTATGGAGAATACAGGCAGGAAAGAGGGAATCCTGTTTATTGATGAGATCAACTGTGTGTCTGAAACCCTGGCACCGGCAATGCTGGCACTTCTCCAGAATAAAACCTTTGGAAGTCATAAGATTCCGGAAGGCTGGATTCTGGTAGCAGCGGGAAATCCACCGGAGTATAATAAATCTGTCAGGGAATTTGATATTGTCACACTCGACCGTGTCCGTAAGCTTACAATTGAGCCTGACTGCGATATCTGGTTGAAATATGCAGGACAGCAGAAGGTGCACCAGGCGATCATTTCTTATCTGTCTGTGAAGAAAAACAATTTCTATGCGGTGGAGAATACAGTAGACGGTAAATTCTTTGTGACTGCCAGGGGATGGGAGGATCTTTCAAGACTTCTGCAAAGCTATGAAAAGCTGGGGATCGGGATCAGTGAGGAACTGGTGGAGGAATTTCTCCAGAAAGAGGAAACAGCCAGAGATTTTGCAGGTTTTTATCAGTTATATACAAAGTATGGGGAGGATTATGAAATCCCGTCGATCCTGTCCGGAAATCTGAGCCGGGAGAATCTGGCGCTGAAGGAGAAGATGGCTGCAGATGGAGCTTTTGAGGAGCGTTTTGCAGTTGTAAATCTGATCCTGGGGGCATTGAGAGAAAAAGCGGAAGAATATGGACAGGCAGATCATCAGCTTGAGGTACTCTATGAGATGCTTCTGCATCTGAGAACTCAGGTGAGAAAGAATGCTGAGGAAGAGAAGCTGGGAATTTCATTGCTTGAAGAATTTGTGCAGGAACAGGAAAACAGTCTGCAGATCAAAGTAAAGATGGAACTGATCTCAGTAAGAGAACAGAAATATCAGGAGACGGTAATCCGCAGGCTGAGGGAATATATTCTGACAGCAAAGAAAGAACATGTGCGGTCAGCTGAAAATGGATTTAAGCGGATCAGTAAATGTTTTGAAAAAGAAGCAGTATGCAGAGAAGATATGATCCAGAAACTCCAGGGAGAACTGCAGAATGCCTTTTCATTTATTAAAGAGAGCTTTGGCGAAAATCAGGAAATGCTGCTTTTCGTGACAGGGATCACAGCGGATAAGTCAATGACTTCGTTTATTGCCGGAAATGGCTGTTCGGCATATTTTGAACACAGCGAGATGCTTTTATATAATAAAGAAGAAAATGAACTGCGAAAAGCGTGTCTGGAGGCAGTGCATGAAAGACTACAGGAAGAAAGCCGTGACCGGGTATAATATCTGTTACAGACAGTATCTGAAAACGGCAGTTAGTATATTATTGATAGAAGCAAATCAGACAGCAGCTGATACATAGCAGCAGAAATACGCTGCGGAAATGGAGGAAGAATGTCAGAAAAACAGCCTGAAAAAAAGAAGACAGCAGGGGATGTCGTATTGACCGTTGTTCTGATCGCAGCAATCTGTGTATTCTGTTATGCAGGATATAATCTGTTTCATATTTATACAGAATATAAGAAAGGTACGGATGAGTACAATTCAATCACACAGATGGCAGTAACAGAACGAGATCCGGATGGAGAAGCAGCAGGGCCGGAGGCAGGCAGTGAACTGAAAGCGCCTATGGATATTGACTTTGCATCTCTTAAAAGTGTAAATGATGATGTAGTGGGATGGATTTATGTGGAAGCAGTGCCGGATATCAATTATCCCATTGTGCATGGCAAAGACAATGAAACTTATCTTCACAGAACCTATGAGAAGAATTACAATTTTGCAGGTACTATCTTTGTGGATTATGAAAACAAAGGGGATTTCAGTGACTGTAATACGATCGTGTATGGCCATAATATGAAAAATGGTTCCATGTTTGCTCAGCTTAAGAAGTTTACACAGGATGAAGAGACTTATAAGAAGAGCAAATATTTCTGGATCTTTACACCTGAGAAAAACTACAGGTATGAGATTATTTCTGCGTACACCACAGGTGTGAACAGTGATACCTATACACTGTTTAAGGGACCTGGTGAGGAATTTGAAAAATATCTGGAGAAGATCAGAGGATATTCCGAGATCCGGACAGATGCAGAAGGAATGAACATAAAGGACAAGATCATTACTCTGTCTACCTGTACAGGAAACGAGGCAACCCGTTATGTTGTCCAGGGAAAACGTGTGGATACACTTGATGTCGGGCAGTAGAATTATGAAGAGCAGTTACCTGAATCAGAAGAAAATCGTATTGCTGTAAAAGCAGACGATAAAAATTCAGATGATAAAATTTCAGTAACAGTGTTTGGAAAAAATAAAGGAGGAATTCTAAATGGCAGGAGAAGTTGAGAGATTACAGGAACTTGTAGACAAATATGACAATATTGTCTTCTTCGGTGGAGCAGGTGTTTCCACAGAGAGCGGAATCCCGGATTTCAGAAGTCAGGATGGACTTTATCATCAGAAATATGACTATCCTCCAGAAACAATCTTAAGCCATACATTCTTTATAAGAAAGCCGGAAGAATTTTTCAAATTCTACAGAGACAAGATGCTTTGTGACACTGCAAAACCAAATGCAGCACATCTGAAGCTGGCAGAGCTGGAACGGGCAGGAAAACTGAAAGCAGTTATTACCCAGAATATCGACAATCTGCATCAGATGGCAGGCAGTAAGAAGGTGCTGGAGCTTCATGGAAGTGTATACCGCAATTACTGCATGAAGTGTCACAGATTTTATGATTTTGCCCACATGAAAGCATCCACAGGTGTTCCGAGATGCGAATGTGGTGGAATTATCAAGCCGGATGTGGTATTGTATGAAGAAGGTCTGGACAATCAGACGATCAATGAAGCAGTGAAGGCAATCTCAGAGGCACAGGTGCTGATCATAGGGGGAACTTCCCTGGCTGTTTACCCGGCAGCAGGACTGATCGATTACTTCCGGGGAGAGCACCTTGTAGTGATCAACAAATCCCCGACTCCGAGAGACAGATATGCAGACCTTCTGATCCAGGGGCGATCGGACAGGTATTTTCACAGATTCACTGTTAGTGTCAAAGTTATATAAGAGGAGTAAGAGATTATGGGACTTCCCTATGAAGTTGGTGATATTGTTACATTAAAGAAAGTCCATCCCTGCGGAAGCAGAGACTGGGAAATCTTAAGGGTAGGTGCTGATTTTCGCCTGAAATGTACAGGATGCGGACATCAGATCATGGTACCGCGCAAGATGGTTGAGAAAAATACTAAAAATTTGATAAAAAAAGAAAAATAGTACTTTACAGACACGAAAAACTATGTTAGAATCAACACTCGTGATATATTTTATATCCTTGCTCTTTGACAGGCAAAGGGCCAACAGACCATAAGGAGGTAAAGCAAGACATGAACAAGTACGAGTTAGCATTAGTTGTTAGTGCAAAAGTTGAAGACGAAGTACGTGATGCAGTTGTTGAGAAAGCAAAAGGATACATCACACGTTACAACGGCACTATCACAGAAGTAGAAGAATGGGGTAAGAAAAAATTAGCTTACGAAATTCAGAAAATGCATGAAGGCTTCTACTATTTCATTCAGTTTGAAGCAGACGCACAGTGCCCGGCGGAAGTTGAAAGACACGTTCGCATCATGGACAATGTATTAAGATACTTAGTCGTAAGAAAAGACGCATAATCTTATACAGGGTGGATTTTAGAAGGCACCATTAATTGATCCGTTCAACCATTCAAAGCAGAAACGAAGAGGTATTTATATGAACAAAGTAATTTTAATGGGACGCTTAACAAGAGATCCTGAGGTGAGATATTCCGCAGGAGAGAATGCATTGGCAATTGCCAGATATACACTGGCAGTCGACAGAAGATTCCGCCGTGACGGTGAAGCAACAGCAGACTTTATCAGTTGTGTATCCTTTGGACGTACAGCCGAGTTTGCTGAGAAGTATTTCCGTCAGGGACTTAAGATCATTGTTTCAGGACGCATTCAGACAGGCAGCTACACCAATCGTGATGGCCAGAAGGTTTATACCACAGAGGTAGTAGTTGAGGAACAGGAGTTTGCTGAGAGCAAGGCGGCCAGCGATAATTACGCAGCTTCCCATCCTCAGACATCATCCCCTGCACCTGCACCATCCATGCCGGCTCCGGGAGCAGCCAGTGCAGACGGTTTCATGAACATTCCGGATGGAATTGATGAAGAACTGCCGTTTATTTAATACAAACTGATAGAATAAAATAGGAGGAAAGCAATCATGGCTTACAATAGAGGCGAAAGACCAGACTCTCCAATGAAGAGAAGAGGCGGCCGCAGAAGAAAAAAAGTTTGTGTATTCTGTGGTAAAGAGAATAACGAGATCGACTACAAGGATGTAGCAAAATTAAGAAAATATGTTTCTGAAAGAGGAAAAATCCTTCCAAGAAGAATTACAGGAAACTGTGCAAAACATCAGAGAGCACTGACAGTTGCTATCAAGAGAGCACGTCATATGTCTATGATGCCATACATCCAGGACTAATTCTGAAGATGATAAATGCTGCTCCGCATTTGGCGGAGCAGCATTTTTGCATTATTTACGAGAATTGCTATAGAACAGAATGAACAGTAACACAATAACCATTATTTTTGTGCGTTCTTCTGTTGCTATGGTAAATTCTGTTCAAATCTGTTATAATATGATTCAAAGGGCGTTTTTCACAGAACCTGCCTATATGCAGCACATTTGCTGTGTACAGGCGAAACAAATAGAATGATGAAGAACGGAAAGAAAGATATGAGTGATAAACTGAAATTAAAAGGGCATATGAAAGCATTCATGCGGTGGCCTCTGATTCTCTCGGCTTTACTGATCGTACTTAATATCTGGGTATATTTTGTCAGCGTGAAGGCTGGTATTATTGTGTCAGGTGGAATCCTGATTTATGTGGGATGTGCAGTAATAATACTCCGATGCCACAGACCGTTCATTGTAATGAACTGATAGCCTTTGCCAATCAGTATGATTCGCTTGAAAAGAGAATCCTTGAAGAACTGGCATTGCCCTATGCCATTATGGATATGAATGGCAGAATGATCTGGTCCAACAAAGTATTTGCGGAGCTTACAGGTAAAGATCAGTTTTATAAGAAAAATGTCAGCACTGTTTTTCCGGATGTAACAGCTGACAAATTACCGGTTGCAGATAAGAAAGAGACTGCTGAGATCAGTACTCGATTTGGAGAGAAGACTTATCGTATTTCCATGCAGAGGGTGTCTCTTGGTGAAGTGGTTGCCAAAAGTGAGTTTCTGGAGAATTCAAACAGGAATGTCAGCCTGATCGCCATGTATCTGTATGACGATACAGAACTGAAGTCTTACATTAAAAAGAATGAAGACAATAAGCTTGTTGTAGCGTTGGCTTATCTGGATAACTATGAGGAAGCACTTGAGAGTGTAGAGGATGTGAGACGTTCACTTCTGATTGCTCTGATTGACCGGAAGATTACGAAATATTTTTCCAATTTCGATGGTCTTGTAAAGAAACTTGAGAAGGACAAATATTTCCTGATCATGCGCCAGAGTTCGCTTGAGGCTCTGAAAGAACAGAGATTTCATATTCTGGACGAGGTTAAAACAGTTAATATCGGAAATGAGATGGCGATCACTTTGAGTATTGGTGTGGGACTGAATGCCTCCACTTATATTCAAAATTATGAGTATTCACGTATTGCTATAGAGATGGCACTTGGACGTGGCGGTGATCAGGTTGTTATTAAGAATGGAAATAATATTACCTATTACGGCGGAAAGACTCAGCAGATGGAGAAGAATACCCGCGTAAAAGCCAGGGTAAAAGCGCAGGCACTGAAAGAGTTTATGAGTACGAAAGACAGAGTCGTTGTCATGGGACATAAAATCACAGATGTGGATGCGTTGGGAGCAGCAATCGGTATTTTCCGTGCAGGTAAAACACTTGGAAAATCTGTCAGTATTGTAGTGAATGATCCGACAAAATCTATCAGACCGTTGATCGCAGGATATGTGAATAATCCAGACTACGAGCCATCTATGTTTGTGGACAGCGAGCAGGCTAAAGATATGGTAGATAACAATACAGTGGTGGTTGTAGTTGATACTAACAGACCAAGCTATACGGAATGCGAGGAGCTTCTGCACATGACAAAGACAATTGTTGTGCTGGATCATCACAGGCGGGGAAGCGAAGTGATAGAGAATGCGGTGCTTTCCTATGTGGAGCCTTATGCATCCTCAGCCTGTGAGATGGTAGCAGAGATCCTGCAGTATTTCTCGGATGACCTGCGTATCCGCAATATGGAGGCTGACTGTCTCTATGCGGGAATTATGATCGATACAAACAATTTTACTACAAGAGCAGGTGTACGTACCTTTGAGGCTGCTGCATTCTTAAGAAGGAGTGGAGCAGACGTGACCAGAGTACGTAAACTGTTAAGGGATGATCTGAAATCTTATCAGGCACGTGCAGAAGCAGTGAGAACTGCACAGATTTACAGAGAATGCTATGCCATTGCCAGATGTCCAAGTGAAAATCTGGACAGTCCTACAGTTATAGGAGCACAGGCAGCCAATGAGCTTCTGAATATTGCAGGGGTTAAGGCATCTTTGTACTGACTCAGTACAATAATGAAGTTTATATCAGTGCCAGGGCTATTGACGAAGTCAATGTACAGGTAATGATGGAAAAGATGGGCGGAGGCGGTCATATGAATATTGCCGGTGCCCAGGTCAAGGCTTCTCCGGATGAGGTGGAGAGAATGCTTAAAGACATCATAGATCAGGAATATCAGGAGGAAAACACAAAATGAAAGTAATCTTACTTGAAGACGTAAAAGCACTTGGAAAAAAGGGACAGATCGTAAATGTAAGTGACGGATATGCAAGAAACATGATCCTTCCTAAGAAACTGGGGCTGGAGGCAACTCCTAAGAATTTAAATGATCTGAAACTTCAGAAAGCAAACGAAGAGAAGGTTGCAAAAGAAGTATATGAAGCAGCACAGGCATTTGCAAAGGATCTCGAGACAAAAGAAATTATCCTTACACTGAAAACAGGAGAAGGCGGAAGAACCTTTGGTTCCGTTTCTTCCAAAGAAATCTCTGAAGCAGCAAAGAAACAGTTGAATCTTGACATTGATAAAAAGAAACTGCAGCTTCCTGAGCCAATCCGTACACTTGGTGTTACCCAGGTGCCTGTCAGATTACATCCTAAGGTAACAGGAACTCTTAAAGTATGGGTAAAAGAAGCATAAGTCTTCCGGAGGGATAAAGAATGGAAGAAGCGCTGATTAAAAGAATACTCCCCCACAGTATAGAGGCAGAGCAGTCTGTAATCGGCTCAATGATTCTGGACAGAGATGCGATCCTTGTGGCATCTGAGATACTTACCAGCGATGATTTTTATCAGAAACAATATGGCATCATCTTTGATGCAATGGTGGAATTGTGTAATGAAGGGAAACCGGTAGATCTGGTGACCCTTCAGAATCGTTTAAAGGAGAAAGAACTCCCGCCGGATATCAGCAGTATGGAATATGTAAGAGATCTGATTTCAGCGGTTCCTACTTCTGCAAATGTGAAGTACTACGCAAAGATCGTCAGTGAGAAAGCAGTCCTTCGCAGACTTATCAAGGCAAATGAAGAGATTGCCAACACCTGCTATCTGGAGAAGGAGAATACAGAGATTATTCTGGAAGAAGCAGAAAAAAAACTGTTCAATATTCTCCAGAGACGCAACAATGAAGAATATGTTCCAATCCAGCAGGTAGTTCTGAATGCCATTAATAACATTGAGAAAGCGTCTAAGCTTAAGGGTTCTGTAACAGGTATTCCCACAGGCTTTATGGATCTGGATTATAAAACATCCGGTATGCATCCTTCTGATCTGGTGCTGATCGCAGCCCGTCCTTCCATGGGGAAAACAGCCTTTGTACTGAACATTGCACAGTATATGGCATTCCGAAAGGATGTCACAGTTGCCATATTCAGTCTGGAAATGTCAAAGGAACAGCTGGTGAACCGACTTCTGGCAATGGAATCTCATGTAGATTCCCAGAATATGAGAACAGGTAATCTGAAAGACGAGGACTGGACAAAACTGGTAGAAGGAGCAGATATTATCGGTAAATCTAATCTGATCATTGATGACACGCCGGGTATTTCTATTGCGGAAATGCGCTCCAAATGCAGGAAATATAAGCTGGAACATAATCTTGGGATTATCATGATCGATTATTTGCAGCTGATGAGCGGAAGTGGAAAAAGTGATTCCAGACAGCAGGAAATTTCAGATATTTCCCGTTCTCTGAAAGCTCTTGCCAGAGAACTGAATGTACCGGTGATCGCATTGTCTCAGCTCAGCCGTGCGGTGGAACAGCGTCCGGATCACAGACCAATGCTTTCGGATCTTCGAGAATCCGGAGCCATTGAGCAGGATGCCGATGTGGTAATGTTTATCTACAGAGATGACTATTATCATAAGGATACAGAGAAGAAGGATATTGCAGAGATCATCATTGCCAAACAGAGAAACGGTCCCATCGGAACGGTAGAACTGGTATGGCTGCCGAGATATACACAGTTTGTGAATATGAAGAAATAATCTATCTCAGAGGAGTTTGATCTTTGACTTGAATAATATTATAGCAATCCTCTAAAATAATGCATCTTAATCCAGCCCATCAGAGTGTGAAATCCTGCTGAATTGTCTTAAATGCATTATTTACGAGGATTGCTATAGAAAAATTTTACAGGGAAACAGTATCAGGGGGAGAATCCGGTACTGTTTCCCTGTTTTTTTGTGTCAAAATAAAGTTTTATAGGGAAGTTTGTCAATCGAAACCTCTTGCAATCTCGGTATGGCGTTTTATAATAAATATACATGATATCAGGATTACGACAGCTGTTTTTACAGTGCAGTGGTTCAATGATATCAGGTGATAGATTGAGTTGTTGATATGCATCAGTGGTTTCTGATGAAAAAATGGACTCAAAAGGAGGAGGGGCAGCATGGAGCAGCGGTATACTGTGACTCAGACCGCAGAAATCCTTGGCGTGAGGGCATCGGTCCTCCGGTACTGGGAGGAAGAACTGGAACTGAGGATATGCAGGAATGAGCAGGGACATCGTTACTATACAGGAAATGATATTACGCTTCTGGCTAATATAAAGGAACTAAAGAAAAGAGGACTTGCCCTGAGAGCAATCAAAGAACTGGTTCCAAGAATTTCAAGGACTGCACCCGGGACTACTGCGAGCAAAGTGAAGCTTCTTGAAGATGAACAGCCTGAGAGGGAAAAAATACTTGAATTTCAGAAAATCATGGAACGTCTGATCGCTCAGGAGCTACATATGAAAAAAGAGGGAGAAGACCAGTGCCGGGATCTGGATGAAACGATCCGTAACAGACAGCTTGCGAGAAAAGAGGCTGCTGCAGCACTGGAAAAAAGAAGCAGGAGGATCAGAAGAAAACATTTGTAAAAGTTATCCATAAAGAAAACAGCTTCGTCTCTGCGGTAAACAGAGATGAAGCTGTTTTGAAATCATGAATTATTCTGCTGGATGAATAGCCTCTGTTGGACATGCATCTGCACATGTTCCGCAGTCTAAGCATGCATCAGCGTCGATTACATAATGCTCATCTCCCTGAGAGATAGCTTCTGCAGGACATTCGCTTTCGCATGTTCCACAGCTTACACATTCGTCTGAAATTACATATGCCATAATTAGAATCCTCCTTATCGTAATAACGTTTTAGGCCCCTTTCGGGTTCTGCATACATTTTAATATATCTTTGTCTGAATTACAAGTATAAAATCAGATACATTATAAAATAATATTAAGTTAGCATTTGCTTACTTTACCTGCAGATTACAAATAGCTGACGGACATGTGAATGTCTGTCCGAGCAGAGAAATTATCCTGCCAAAATACAGGCATTTGTATGATGGAAAATAGTCTGTTAATATACAAAAAAAATAAGAGTATCAAAAAGAAAGTGCGTTTTTGCTGAATTTATTGACAATTCAGACATAAACGGTTATAGTAAAGATACTTGCAAGGAGGCATAACACAGAAAGTTGTGCCTCTTTTGTTCCGTAGCAGGAATCAGAAAACAAATAGAAAGAATGGAGGAATGAAGAATGAAGAAAGCATTGGCAATTGGACTTGCAACAGTAATGGCGGTTTCCATGAGTGCACCGGTATTTGCAGAAGATGAAGGCAAAGGGATTGCAAAAGAGGACCTGAAAGTAGGAGTGATCTATATCGGTGATGAGAATGAAGGTTACACAGCAGCTCATATGAAAGGAATTGATGAGATGGAAGAGAAGCTTGGTCTTGACGATTCTCAGATTATTGAGAAAACTCTCATCGGTGAAGATGAAGGATGCTATGATGCGGCAGCAGACCTTGCAGATCAGGGATGTCAGATCATCTTTGCAAACAGCTTTGGACATGAGACTTATATACTGGAAGCGGCAGGGGAATATCCGGAGGTTCAGTTCTGTCATGCAACAGGAACACAGGCTGCATCTAGCGGACTTTCCAACATGCATAACTATTTTACAAATATTTATGAAGCACGTTACGTGTCAGGTGTAGTTGCAGGTCTGAAACTGAATGAAATGATCGAGGACGGCACAGTAAAAGAAGACGCATGCAAGATGGGTTATGTAGGTGCATTCCCATACGCAGAGGTTATCTCCGGTTATACAGCTTTCTATCTTGGCGCGAAGAGCGTATGCCCGTCTGTAACAATGGAAGTAAAATATACAAACAGCTGGGCAAGCTTTGACCTTGAGAAAGAGTGCGCAGATGCTTTGATCTCTGACGGCTGTGTACTGATCAGCCAGCATGCAGATACAACAGGTGCTCCTACAGCATGCGAAGCAGCAGGAGTTCCATGTGTAGGTTATAATATTGATATGACATCTGTTGCTCCGAACACAGCACTTACTTCTGCATCTATGGACTGGGGTGTATATTATACATACGCAGTACAGTGTATGCTTGATGGCACAGCAATTGATACTGACTGGTGTAAAGGATTTGCGGAAGGTGCAGATAAGATCACAGCTCTCAATGACAAAACTGTAGCAGAGGGTACAGAAGAAAAGGTCAAAGAAGTGGAAGATGCGCTCATTGATGGTTCCCTTCATGTATTTGATACATCTGCATTTACAGTAGACGGCAAGGAACTTGATACTTATAAGAAGGGTGATACAGAGTACATTTCTGACGGATACTTCCATGAATCTGAATATGGTTCCGCACCTGCATTTGATATTGCGATTGATGGAATTACATCTATTACAGAATAAGAAAATTGCTGGAGCTGCAAAGCGCGGAGCAATTTACGACAGCAGGGCTGCCCGGGCGGCAGCTCTGCTGTTTTCATATCGTACGTGCAAAAGAAGTCTTGAAGTCTTCTGACAGAAGGTTTCTTTTGCTGTATTATGGAGTATACAGGAGAGCAATTCCATAATTCAGAAGTAGGATTAAATGATACCGGCAGTCAAAGAGACAGGACTTTTACTGTAGATTGGATATCATTAGATAAAAGGAGGAAACGATAGTGGGAGAAAACTATGCACTTGAACTTAGAGATATTTCCAAGAGTTTTGGTTCGGTCCAGGCGAATGATCATGTAGATCTCACACTGAGAAAATCGGAGATTCTTGCAATTCTGGGGGAAAACGGAAGCGGAAAGACAACTCTGATGAATATGATCTATGGAATTTATTATCCGGATGAAGGACATATTTTTGTAAATGGAAAAGAAGTAACGATCCGTTCACCGAAAGATTCCTATGAACTGGGAATCGGTATGGTACATCAGCATTTTAAACTGGTAGATGTACTGACAGCAGCAGAGAATATTGTTCTGGGACTTCCGGGAAAGGGAAAGCTGGACATGAAGAGGATCACAGAGGATATTCAGAAGCTGGCAGATAAATATGGCTTTGAATTGGATCTGTCACAGAAGATCTACGAAATGTCCGTTTCCCAGAAGCAGACAGTTGAGATCATAAAGATGCTCTACCGTGGCGCGAGGATTCTGATCCTGGATGAGCGACCGCAGTTCTGACACCACAGGAGTCTGACCGGTTATTCGATATTTTGAGAAATATGAGAAAGATGGATGTTCCATTATGATCATCACGCACAAACTCCAGGAAGTTCTGGCGTTATCAGACCGTGTGGCAATCCTCAGAAAAGGAAAGTATATTGATACAGTAGAAACAGCTCAGGCAAATGCACAGAGTCTGTCAGAGATGATGGTAGGCGGCAGAGTAGATCTCAATATCGACCGTCCTGAACCGGAGAATGTAAAGAAACGATTAGTGGTCAAAGGTCTGAACTGTAAAAACAAAGAAGAGGTAAAAACTCTGGATGATGTTGATCTGACAGTAAATGCAGGAGAGATTCTGGGTATTGCCGGTATTTCCGGAAGCGGCCAGAAAGAATTTCTGGAGGCAATTGCAGGACTCCAGGCAATAGAGAGCGGTTCGATCACCCTGCTTGATGACAATGGAAAAGGAACAGAGCTTGCAGGAATGGATTCTATCTCCATTAATAAAGCAGGGATCAGCCTTGCTTTTGTTCCGGAAGACCGTATTGGTATGGGGCTTGTGGGCGATATGGATATGACCGATAATATGATGCTCAGAAGCTATCGCAATGGCAAAAGTCCATTCCTGGATCGAAAAGGTCCAAAGGCACTGGCGTTAAAAATCAAAGAACAGCTTGAAGTCATGACTCCAAGTATTTCTGCACCTGTCCGTCAGATGTCAGGAGGAAATGTGCAGAAGGTTCTGGTAGGAAGAGAAATTGCCCAGAATCCGAAAGTGCTTCTGGTAGCTTTCCCAACTCGAGGGGTGGATGTCAATACTTCCCATGTGATTTACCGCCTTCTGAATGAACAGAAGAAAAAAGGGGTTGCAGTAGTCTGTGTTATTGAGGATCTTGATGTAGTTCTTGAACTGTGTGACAGGATTGCAGTGTTCTGCGGAGGTAAAATCAGCGGAATTGAGGATGGAAGAACTGCAACGAAAGAAGGAATCGGGATTCTTATGACGAAGCATGAAAAAGGAGGGACACAGGCATGAAGAAAGAACCTTTCTTACAGGTAAGTAAAAGAAGAAACAAAGCCAGATGGCAGGAACGTCTTCTGATTCGTTTCATTGCATTGATCCTTGCACTGATCGTGTGCGGAGCGGTGATCGTTGCCCTGGTAAAGATGAATCCGGTGGATGTCTATAAGGCAATCTGGGATGGAGCAATGGGTTCGGATCGCCGTCTGTGGCAGACCATACGAGATACAATGGTACTGCTGTGTATTTCCATTGGTCTGGCACCTGCATTTAAAATGAAATTCTGGAACATCGGTGCAGAAGGTCAGATCCTGATCGGTGGTGCCTGCTCTGCTGCCGTCATGATCTATGCAGGAGATAAGATGCCTACAGGGTTACTCCTGATCGTAATGTTTGTGGCAAGTGCACTTGGCGGAATGATCTGGGGAATGATCCCGGCTGTATTTAAAGCAAACTGGAATACAAATGAGACACTGTTTACTCTGATGTTGAATTATGTTGCCATGCAGGTAGTAACTTATTGTATTGTATTCTGGGAAAATCCGAAAGGTTCCAATACAGTCGGTATCATCAATCAGGCTACAAAAGGCGGATGGCTTCCGGAATTGTTCGGACAGAAATATGGCTGGAATGTAGTCATTGTCCTGATTCTGACAGTGGGAATGTTCATTTATCTGAAATACTGTAAGCAGGGCTATGAGATCGCAGTAGTAGGTGAGAGCGAGAATACTGCCAGATATGCCGGTATCCAGGTGAAAAAGGTTATTATCCGTACAATGGCAATCTCCGGTGCAATCTGTGGTATCGCAGGTTTTGTTATTGTCAGCGGAGCCAGCATACGATTTCCACTGCAACAGCAGGCGGTCGTGGATTTACTGCGATCATTGTCGCATGGCTTTCCAAGTTTAATACATTTATTATGGTTGCAGTTTCCTTTGGCATCGTATTTATGGACCAGGGTGCCGTACAGATTGCAACACAGTATGGACTGAATGAGAATGCTTCCAATGTTCTTCTGGGAATCATTCTGTTTTTCCTGATCGGTGCAGAATTCTTTATCAACTACAGAGTAAAGCGTGCAAAGAAATAGGAGGTAGCGGCAATGAGTGTACTGATAGTTTTTATTCAAAAAGCAATTGTCCAGGGCATCTGTATTCTGTATGGGGCGCTTGGTGAGATTATGACAGAGAAATCCGGTAACCTGAATCTTGGTATTCCGGGAATTATGTATATGGGCGGCATTTCAGGTTTGATGGGAGCTTTCCTCTATGAGAAGGATAATCCTGATCCCAATGCACTTGTGGGTGTACTGATATCGTTTTTGTGTGCGTTTGCATGTGCTGCAATCGGTGGTCTGATTTACAGTATCCTGACTATCACACTTCGTGTAAATCAGAATGTAACAGGTCTTGCACTTACCATTTTTGGTACAGGTTTTGGTAACTTCTTTGGCGGTTCTATTTCCAAGCTTGCAGGCGGTGTAGGACAGATTTCCGTAAAAGTAACAGGAAGTGCCTATACGGCAAAAATCCCGGGATTGTCTAAGATTCCGGTTATCGGAGGTATTTTATTTAATTATGGTTTCCTTACATATCTCTGTATTATTATAGCAGTCCTGTTATCGCTTTTTCTGTTCAAGACAAGAGCGGGATTGAATCTCAGGGCAATCGGTGAAAATCCGGGAACTGCAGATGCAGCAGGTATCAATGTTATCAAATATAAATATCTGTCAACCTGTATCGGTGCAGGTCTGGCAGGTCTGGGCGGACTCTATTTCGTAATGGAATATTCAGGAGGAACCTGGACAGACAATGGTTTTGGAGATCGTGGCTGGCTTGCTGTTGCACTGGTAATCTTTGCATTATGGAAACCACTGAATGCAATCTGGGGAGCATTTCTGTTCGGAGCTCTTTATATTCTGTATCTTTATATCCCGGGACTTGGACGAAGCATGCAGGAAGTATTTAAAGCACTGCCTTATGTGGTAACGATTATCGTACTGGTATTCACAAGCTTCCGAAAGAAAAAGGAACACCAGCCGCCTGCTGCGCTGGGACTTCCGTATTTCAGGGAGGAACGATAAAATTAAAAGTTTGCAGTTGATTCCAGAGTAAAATAGTATTATAATATCAGAAGCTATAAAAGCTGAGTAGTATGAAGAAAAATTAAGGAGGAAATATACAATGGCTAAAGTATCAAAAGACATGCTGATCGGTCAGCTTCTTCAGATTGATGCAAATATCGCACCGATTCTTATGAGAGCAGGAATGCATTGCCTTGGATGCCCATCTTCCCAGATGGAATCTCTCGAAGAAGCAGCTATGGTTCATGGACTGGATGTTGATGTACTGGTTAACCAGATCAATGATTTTCTTGGAGAATAATCTTCCTGAAAGGTAATCATATGACGGACTATGACAATTGTTGAATTGTCATAGACTGACATGTAAAAAGGATGTTCTGAATAAGTTCAGGACATCCTTTTTTGAGAAATCTATAATTTACTATGGTATAAGAAAAGAGCTTTCAGATGAAAACTGAATGCTCTTTTAATTATGAAAATTATTACAGTTGAATCAGCTGCTGAAGGGCAGAATCGGAAATCAGTTCTCCATGTTCTGTCAGATAAGCTTCTCCTGAAAGAGAGAAAGCCTTTCCCTGTCCATATTCCGTAAGAATATTACATACCCTGTTAAAATCCTCCGGAGAAAGTGATGACTGGTGAAGTACCAGTTTGTAAAGCTCATCGGCCGGATCTTTGTACAGGGTGTTTGTACCGGTAAAATAGCCGTTCAGTCCATGGGCGGCCGCAATCACATCGTCCAGTGTGTCGAACTCATAGAGACGGATAAGATTTACATCAGGAACCTGAGTATCGTCATTTTCCTTTGCTCCGGTATTCTGAGCAGACTTGCCATCTTTTGTCTGAGTACTCTTCATCTTTGCTTCGTAAAGCTTCTGGAAGATATCAATAATATTGTCTGCACCGTCAAGCTGAAGAGTATCTGTCTTATCATTCCCTCTGAATGGAGCAAATTTGGAGAAACGGGTATCCAGTTCTTCAGGATCCTCTACTTTGGTAATGATCAGGATGATGCTCTCGGTACTCACCGGGATGGCCTCGATCATTAATGGAATATTATCTGCCTCAAAACCAAACTGTATCTGTGCCTGCTGCATCATATCGCGGAAAAGTTTCTTGGCTTTCTCAGTGCCGTAAGCCAGTTCACTGATACGGATCTGATGGTTCTCCAGATCTTCTCTTGTCAGTGTGCAGCGTATCTGGTTGTCGTTGATCTTTTCTATCTTCATGTTGTCACATCCTATTCTGAATAACATTGAATTATCTGGCAGCTTCATAATTGCCTGTGAAAATCCATTAAAAGTGTTTCTGATAATGAAAATTTAACTTTTGAAAGCTGCGGACAATTACGGATAAATTAAAAGTTACTATTGTTTTTTGAACAGCAATTTTAAAGGATTGCCATAGATGCGCTGTCTTTGGAAAATTGCTGCAAGTAACTTCAAAAATTCTATTGTCTGACTGTGAATTTATAAAATTTTATACACTATATTATATAACACAGAACTGCAAAATGTAAAGATAAGTAATCAACCAAAATATTAAATTTTTAGAAACAAAACAGAAAAAAATACATAAATGAAGAAAAACACTTGCATCTGTTTACCAGATGGATATAATGAAAACAGAAGAAGCAGTAAACCTGCGGTTCACATAAGCGAAGATCTGAAACATTAACCAAAGTGATCTTTTATTTCTAAACTTCATTGCCGTTTTTCATGCAGCGTTCCTGCTGTGGCAATGTACAGGTAAAATTTCCATGATGATAAGAAGAAGTTGAAACGTTACTGTTCACTCCGTTCACAGTAACGATAAAACAGGTGCAGGGATATTGTTTTTTCAACAGCCGATAAGGTGCTTTCTAAAAAATCTTATGAAAGAAGGGAGGTAAGCTTACGGAAAATATATCACGGGCAACCAAAAAGAGCATGCGTAAACCACTGGAAAAAGAATTGAAGAGTTATCGTGAACAGGGAATTTCTCTGTATCTGAATGGTATACTCAGTAATCCGAAAACAATTGCAAAAGCCTGTCAGATTGCAGAAGGTGGTGGATACATGCGTGATTACGTTGAAGATGAAAAAGGACGGATCGCTCGTGTGGATTTTGATTTCGTCAAAGAAAAATAACAAAAGAGAAAGCTGCCCGAACAGATTCTGAATCAGTCCCCCCGATGTTCATAATGCCTTCGGGCAGCATAAGAATATAATTACGCATATCTTAAAAATTTGTGAAAAATACGATTTTGCAATACAATTGTAATATTTTATGGTATACTTAAGCCAGTATCATCAAGTTGCCGATACAGTTGATAATACTGGTACATCATACTCAAAATAACTATATGAAATACCTTTCTGTGAGCTGATGTATCAATAGCGATCGTGTTACTGTCTGCTTTGTTTCCGGTAACACAATATTTACTGAAAGGAAAAATACTATGAATAAAAAGTATAAACCAGTTATCGCAGTTGCCGTTTTGGTCATTCTTGTTGCGATTCTTGGAATTGTCACTCATGTAGTAATGAAGTACATACCATCTTCTGAGAAAATGGATCTGAATGAATATTATGGAGAAATGGCAGATGGGGAGATTGCCCTGGTCATTGGAACTGAGAAACTGGAAGAACGTGGTCTGGTGGACGGAGACAGAGTCTATTTACCACTGGATGTGGTGAATACTTATCTGAACCAGAGATATTACTGGGATTCTGCCAATCAGCAGATACTTTATGCAACACCTTCGGAGCTGACTTCTGTGAGTGCATCATCTGAGGCAGGAGATAAGGTATGGGTGAAAGATGACAAAGTGTATCTAAATCTTACTTATGTGCAGGAATTTACAGATCTTGATGCATACATCACAAAAGATCCATACAGGATTGCCATACAGTATAAATTCAAAAATGTAAAAACAGTCACAGTTAAGAAGAATACAAGCATACGTTACCGCGGTGGAATCAAATCGGCTATTCTTACTTCTGTAAAGAAAGGTACAAAGCTTCGTCTTATTGAAGAAATGGAGAATTGGGATCAGGTAGCTACGGATGACGGATATATCGGTTATATAGATAAGAAGAAAGTGGCAGAAGCAGAGAAGACAAAATTTGAACGAAGCTTTAAGAGGGAACAGTACTCCTATCTTACTATGGACAGCAAGGTCAATATGGTATGGCATCAGGTGACTTCCACAGATGCCAATGCTTATTTTGCGGATGCGACAGCAAATATGACAGGTGTGAATGTGATCTCGCCTACCTGGTTCTATCTGACAGATACTTCAGGAAACATTGCAAGCATTGCGAGTGCAGATTATGTATCACAGGCTCATGAAAAGGGGCTTCAGGTATGGGGACTGATCGACAACTTTACACAGGAAGTAAGTACAACGGAAACACTTTCCAGCACTGCGGCGAGACAGAATATTATCAGCCAGCTGATCCAGGCAGCCAAAGATGTGGGAATGGATGGCATTAATGTGGATTTTGAATCTCTCAGTGAGGATGTGGGAATCCATTTTCTGGAATTTCTGAGAGAACTTTCCATAGAGTGCCATAAGAATAATCTGGTTCTTTCAGTGGATAACCCGGTTCCTGAGGATTTTACAAGCCATTATGACCGGGCTGAGCAGGGAAGGGTTGTAGATTATGTGATCATCATGGGATATGACGAGCATTATGTAGGATCTGAAGCCGGTTCTGTGGCATCTCTTCCATGGGTGGAACAGGGAATCCAGGATACACTGGATGAGGTTCCGGCTGAACGTGTGATCAATGCCATTCCGTTTTATACCAGACTGTGGAGGACCACAGGGGGAAATGTAACCAGTGAAGCAATCGGTATGGATCAGGCACAGCAGACAATTGCAGATAATAATGTGGAAACCTACTGGGATAAGACCACTTCCCAGAATTATGGAAAATATGATATAGATAACTCTACCTATCAGATCTGGCTTGAGGATGCTCAGTCAGTTGCAGAGAAAGTGAAGCTGGTATCCAAATATGACCTTGCAGGAGTTTCTGCATGGAAGCTTGGATTTGAAAACAACGGAATCTGGCAGGTAATCTCGGACAATCTGAATAATTAAAAGTTCTGCATCAGCAGGCTATAAAAACATCTTCTGAAACATATATTAATATAGAATTTTATGAAATACTGATTGCATTATTTTATGGAATTGCTATAGCCAGTCTACAGGAACAGTGAATTTTCCCGTAGACTGTAAAAGATGTCTCAGGAGGTGTTTTTAGTTTGAAAAAATATGGACTGGAATTAATGTTAGGGTGTCTGCTTCTTGTCAGTTTTCTCATTCTGTCAAAACAGGCAGCTGAAGTTTCAGAGACTATGAGTTCAACAGAAAATTCAAAAACCATTCTGGTAGATGCAGGACATGGTGGAGCGGATCCGGGAATGATCGGAGTGAACGGACTGGAAGAAAAGGGGATAAATCTTCAGATTGCCGTAAAATTAAAGGATTCTCTGGAAAAACAAGGATTTTCTGTAATCATGACAAGGGAAGAAGATAAGGGCCTTTATGAGGAGGACAGCAGAAATCAGAAAGCACAGGATATGCAGTGCAGGATTGCTATGATAAAGAAATACAGACCTGTGCTGTGCATAAGTGTTCATCAGAACAGCTATCAGGATTCGTCTGTATGCGGTCCCCAGGTGTTTTATTATGAAGATTCTGTCCGGGGAAAGAATCTGGCAGAGTTTATCCAGGAAGAACTGAATCTGGGACTGAAAGTAAAACGCCCTCGTGTGGCAAAAGGTAATAAAACCTATTATCTGTTAAAAAGAAGTGAAAGTGTTTTGAATATTGTAGAGTGTGGTTTTCTTACAAATCCGGAAGAGGCCGGACTTCTCTGCAAAGAAGAATATCAGAATAAAATAGTGGAAGCTATAGTGAAAGGGATTGAACAATATCTGAAGCAACAAAAAATTTAAAATGTTTAATTTATGTGAACTTGCTTTTAATAAGTAGGGATTTTTGCTATACTGATACTTGTTTGATAAAATCCCCCGGGAGGATAGAAGTATCTGCATGGCGGGGAAATGTACAGGGAGAAATTATGCTTGGAATTATTTATCTGCTTCTGGCAGGAATGCTGGGCTGTGAAGCATCGAAAATGCTGACAGGAGAGGGAAGGAGTGTGTCAGGTATTAATCGTATCTGGCTCATGCTTCCGGCTTCTTTTGGAGTCGGAACACTTTTACTGACCTGGACGGTATATATTATTTCCTGGTTTTTCAGTGTTGTGGGAAAAGCTGAAAATCCACTTTTGTATGGAAATATTATCGGGATGACAGGTGCAGCAGTTATTATGATACTGCTCAGCGTACAGAAATACAGAAAACAGGGAAGTTACAGGATATGGAATATTGATAAAACACAGGATAAGCGCAGATTAAAAAAGGAAATATTACTCTTTGGTCTGCTGACTGTATTTATTACATATATGATGTTTTATGTATTCTATATAAAAGACGGAATCCTGTATTCCGGCCTGACTGTGTATGGAGACTATGCACCACATACGGCGATGATGCGTTCTTTTTCTGCAGGAAATAATTTTCCCACACAGTATCCTCATTATGGAGGTGCAGATGTAAAGTATCATTTTATGTTTCAGTTTCTCACAGGAAATCTGGAATATCTTGGAATGCGTATGGACTTTGCCTATAATATCGTAAGTACCTTGTCGCTTGTGGGATTTCTTATGCTGTTATATCAGCTTGCACTTAGGATCACAGGCAAAATGTGCTGCGGTGTACTGGCATTGTTTCTGTTCTTTTTCAGAAGCGGAATGGCTTTTTTCAGATTTGTATGGGAGCATATCCAGGCAGGGAATCTTGTGGAAACCCTGGAAGAAAATACTTCCTTTATCGGATATACTGTCAATGAGAACTGGGGATTGTGGAACTTTAATGTTTATCTTAATCAGAGGCATCTGGCATTTGGACTTCTGATGGTGACTTTGGCACTATATCTGTTTATGGACTGGCTGGAAGCCGGGACGGCACATGAAGAGAAAGGAATACTCTGGATAAAAAACAGAATCTTTTCGAAGGAAGGATGGAAAAGCAGAAATCTGGATCAGGCACTGCTTATGGGAATGTTTCTGGGTCTGTGTGCGTTCTGGAATGGGGCAGCAGTGATTGGTGGTCTGCTGATTTTGTGCGGCTTTGCGATTTTCTCGGATGGAAAAGTGGATTACGCTGTCATGGCGGGGGTATCCATCTTCTTTTCCTGGCTTCAGTCAAAGATTTTTATTGTTGGAAGTGCTATGAGTTCTCAGATTTATCTGGGATTTCTGGCAGAGGATAAGACTGTCCCGGGAGTTGTGAAATATCTGTTCTGGATGAGCGGAGTTTTTTTCCTTGGGCTGGTACTAATGGTATGGTTTATGAGAAGACGGGAGAGAGCAATCCTTGTGAGTTTCCTGTTTCCGGTGATTTTTGCTTTTGTGCTTCTGATGACACCGGATATTAATGTAAACCATAAATATATCATGATATCATATGCGTTTCTGACGATTTTCTGGGCATGGACAGTATGCAGTCTTTGGAAAGGGAGAAATGGGCAGTCCGGGATACAGAAAACTATGGGAAAGATACTGGCAATAGTATTGGTGATATCTCTGAGTGTGACCGGGATTTATGACTTTGTGGTGATCATAAAGGGAAATGGTCCGGGCAGACGTGTGACTGTAAATATGAACAGCGAGCTGACCCAATGGCTGGAGGAGAATCTGGAGAAAAACGATCTTTTACTTACTCCTGAGTACAGCATGAATGAAGTGACGATGTCCGGAGCTATGCTTTACTGTGGATGGCCATATTACGCATGGTCTGCAGGCTATGATACGAATTACAGGGCTGCACAGGCTGTAACGATATACACTACATCTGACAGTGGAACATTGAAAAAAACAGTACAACAGGAAAAAATAACATATATCCTGTTTGAAGAAGGTTCGGAATTTGAACAGCAGGAATGTCGTGAGGAGACAATTGCTGCAGCATATGAAAAGGTTTATGAGACTCAGGATGGACGGATACGGATCTATAAAACAACAGAATAATCCTCAAATGCATTATTACGGGGATTACTCCGAATTTATGATTATGAGCCGGGTGATCACAGATTTATAGAGATAAGAGAGAATGTGTAAGATTATAGTAACCACAATGATTTTATAAATGATTAAGGAGGACGTACGGATGAAGAAATGGGCACCGAGAGTGCTTCTTGCAGCAGCTCTTGCAGGGCTGTCTGCATTTCTGTTAAAGGGAGATGTATGGACATTCTGGACCTGGTGGCTGTTGGCATTTCTGATGGGAATGGTTGCCATGCCTGTGACAGGGAGACTGTTTGCCGGATTTGAGGACAAAGGCTGGATGTTTTCAAAAGTGCTGGCGATTACTGTGACAGGTTTTCTTACGTGGTTTCTGGTAACTGCGAAGATACTGCCATTTACTGCAGCGACATGTATCGGTGTGTCTGTTGTATGTGCTGTTGGCTGTGGGGTTTTATATCATTTTCAGGGAAAAAATGGAATTGACTGCTTTCCGTCTGGAAAGGGAAAACTGATTTACGGAGAGGAAATTCTGTTCTTTATATTTTTTTTGATATGGACTTATTTTGCAGGATTCCGTCCGCAGGCATACGGAACTGAGAAATTTATGGATTATGGTTTCATGGAAGCAATGATGAGAAGTACGACACTTCCTGCAAGAGATCTGTGGTATTCAGAAGGTACGATCAACTATTATTATGGCGGACAGTATTTTGCAGTATTTCTGACGAAGCTGACTGGCAGTAAAGTAGAACTCACTTACAATCTGATGCGTACTTTTGTGGCTGCATTTGCATTTGTGCTTCCGTTTTCACTGGTTCGTCAGATGTCTGTGGACAGGCTTAAAGGAAGCCTGACAGGAAAGAAACGTTGTGTGCCGGCAGTGGCCGGGATCATAGCAGGACTTTCTGTATCAATTGCGGGAAATATGCATTATGTGGTTTACAGTAAGATCATTCCATGGCTCCAGAAGCTGCAGGGAAAAGAAGCGGACAGCTACTGGTTCCCGGATGCGACCCGTTATATTGGATACAATCCGGATGTGCCGGACAAGACAATCCATGAATTTCCATGTTATTCCTTTGTGCTGGGAGATCTCCATGCCCATGTGGTAAATGTAATGTTTGTGCTGTTTCTGGTGGGACTTCTTTATGCGTGGATGCGAAGTGTGCGGATGAGAGAAGCAGTGATCATGAAGCCGGGCCGGAAACAGTTCTGGAAAAACAGCTGTTGATTCCGCATATCCTGCTGGCTGCAGTGATGATCGGTATGTTCCGGTTTACGAATTTCTGGGATTTTATTATTTATTTCGTGGTGACCGGTGGAGTGGTGCTGTTTACCAATATCGTTCAGTTTGATGGTAAAGTGAAGAGGATTCTGGCAGTGACTGCGGTTCAGGCAGTGGAGATCATTGTGATCTCATACGTTGTTTCTCTGCCGTTTACTTTGCAGTTTGACAGTATGTTTAAAGGTGTGGGAATTGCGCAGAATCATTCTATGATCCATCAGCTGCTGATTTTGTGGGGACTGCCTGTGGTTCTGACAGTTCTGCTGATTATCTGTATCATCTGGGAGAAGCTTCGTGGTGGTGCGAACAGAAGTCTGTATAAACTGATGAAAGCAATCTCTGTGCCGGATCTGTTTGCGATTGTCATGGGACTCTGTGCAATCGGGCTGATCGTGATTCCGGAGTTGGTTTATGTAAGAGATATTTACGAAAATGGAAACGCCAGGGCGAATACTATGTTTAAGCTGACTTATCAGGCGTATATGCTGTTTGGGATGACCATGGGATATGGTATTTTCCGTATGCTGGTGGCTGCACGTAAGAAAGTGTTTAAGGTTGTGTCAGTGATCGGTCTGGTACTGCTTTGCTGGACCTTTGGTTATTTTGGAAACAGTGTGTATGCGTGGTTTGGAAAGGTATGGGAGCCTTCTGAATATAAAGGATTGAATGCGACATCTTTCCTGTCAAATGATTTCACAGAGGATGTGGCTGGTATTAAATGGCTGAAGAAGAATGTGAAAGGGTCACCGGTTGTGCTTGAGGCGAACGGGGACAGCTATAGTGGTTATGAGCGTGTTTCTGCTATGACCGGGCTTCCGACTGTGCTGGGATGGTATGTGCATGAGTGGCTGTGGAGAGATGATACTGCGGATCTGAATGAGAAGAGTGCGGATATTGAGAGTATTTATATTTCTTTGGATGTGGAGTATGTGAAGGAACTGCTGGAAGAGTATGATGTTTCTTATATTTTTGTCGGATCGAAAGAACGGGAGAAATATGGGGATGCACTGAATGAAGAGGTGCTGAATTCGCTTGGAGAAGTTGTGTTCCAGGATGAGGTGTATAGTACTTATATTCTTAAAGTTAATAAGTAAGAGGGCGAAAAATGGCGGCAGTTTGTGTCGCCATTTTTGCGTTTTTGTAAAGAATATTGCGGGTAATCTTTGATGATCAAAAGGGACGCGTAAAAAAATATTTCATTTCCTGTGCGGTTTCGGGCTCTAAGATATTCTAAGCCGCCAAAAATCTGCTAAAGGCATGAGCCGCCCTCTCAAACTCGCTCCGTTGCAAACTTCGCTCAGACACGTGAGACGGTCGGCTCATAACACAGATTCTTGCCGGCTAAGAATATCTAAGAACCCTGCAAATGCACAGGAAATGAAATATTTTTTTACGCTGGTTATTGGCTGGAATGGTTGGGAGAGTAATTGTTAGGAGGTAAAGAGAAGAAAAGCAAAATTTACAGATATGGATTACGATTGTATTATGATAATGTATGTGCAATATATATAAGAAAAATATGTTGCTACAGTGGAAAAATGAAAAGATGACACTGTATAAGTAGTAGGAGAAAATGAGGATTGTGAATATTTACATGACAGGAAAGGAGTTTTAAAATGAGGAATCGAATAATTCAGGTTAGACATTATAGCAGGAAAATGATGATTATGATGTTGACAGGAGCAATTTGCTGTAGTTCATGTTTTTGTCAAACAGCTTTTGCGAAAACCAGCAAAGTAAGGGTTTACGATGCGGAAAAAGGAACCACAAGCTTCACATCTTTTACATATTCGGATAATAAAAAGGATGAATCACTGGCACCGTCGGAGGGAACAGGAGCGATTTCATCTGCTTCTCAGAAGGTGGTTATTTTCCATCAGGCAGATGGGTCTACGATAATAAGAAAAGCAGACAGTAATGGAAAAGTGACACTTCCTGCAATAAAGAACGAGACCGGATATACTTTTCTTGGATGGAGCACGAAGCCGGATCAGACTCAGAATCCGCAGTATCAGGCGGGACAGGTGATACAGGTAAGGAAGAAAACCCATTTATATGCAGTTATGTATAACTGGCAACAGGAGCCGGATATTCAGGTCAATAATCTGGCAGCTCAGCTGTCGGAGTATTCCGGAATTATTTTTGTGGGAGATTCCAGAACGTATTTTATGCAGAAAACTCTTCTTCAGGAATATGGAAAGGATGCAGTTGCAAAAGTATCATTTGTGTGTAAGACAGGGGAGGGACTGAGCTGGTTTGAAACAGCAGGAGAGAGAGTAATGAGAAGTGAAATTGCCCGTCTGCAGTCAGATTCAGATAAGCCCGTAGCAGTTATTTTTAATCTTGGTGTGAATGATCTTTCGAGTCATAATTCCGGGAATGGGGTTGATTATAAAGGCGAGGCAAATGCATATCTTGCGCGTATGAACACTCTTGCAGAGGAACTTGAAAGTGACTGCAGATTGTTTTATATGTCTGTGAATCCGGTAAATACAGCAATGAAACCAACTCGAAAAGAAGCGCAGTTACGTTACTTTAATGACAGATTGCAGAGCAGGTTAAATAAGAGATTTCAATGGATAGATACCTATAAATATCTGATGAAGAATGGTTACAGTACATACAATGAGTTTAAGGGAAATATAGATGACGGCGTTCACTATTCTACACGTACCTATAAAAGAATCTATAAATATTGTATGAATGCGATCAGATAATGCTTTTTGATTTATACACAAATTATAATCTTGTTTCAGGTAAGCAGTATAAGCAGAAGTTAAGGCCACAGAACTCACAAAAGAAAGGGTATATGTATTGCTTGATAAATTAAGAGATTGATGTACGAGCTGACAGGAGAAATATTTTCTGTCAGCTTGTTATTTGTTCGGTTGGATAATGGAGAATATCTGTTTGCCAAAGAAGAAACATTTGACGAATTTTTATCTCTGTTGTATCATGAACATACAAAACGAAAATAAAGTAAGAGGAATATTGTTATATAAAATACAGAACAGATAAGAAAGCAGGAATTTAATGAGAGCAGAAGTTGTATCCATGACAGCGGATAATCTTGATATGGAGGCTATCCGGCGTGGTGGAGATATTTTGAAACAGGGTGGTCTGGTTGCATTTCCTACGGAGACTGTGTATGGTCTTGGAGGGGATGCGTTGAATCCGCAGGCTTCTATGAAAATTTATGCGGCGAAAGGAAGACCTTCGGATAATCCGCTGATCGTGCATATTGCAGAGTTTGATAAGCTGGCTCCGATTGTAGCGGAGGTTCCGGAGAAGGCGAAGATCCTGGCAGAGAAGTACTGGCCGGGTCCGCTGACTATGATTCTTCCGAAGTCGGATCTTGTACCACAGGAGACTACGGGTGGTCTGGACAGTGTGGCGGTTCGGTTTCCGAGCGACAGGATTGCACAGGAGCTGATCAAGGCTGCCGGCGGCTATGTGGCAGCACCCAGTGCCAACACTTCAGGCAGACCCAGTCCGACCACTGCACAGCATGTAGAGGAGGATCTTGGTGAAGCGATTGAGATGATCATTGACGGAGGCAGGTGGGAATCGGTCTTGAGTCTACGATCGTTGATTTTACTGAGGATGTGCCGGTGGTTTTACGTCCGGGTTATATTTCTCTGGAGATGCTTCAGGAGACTCTAGGGGATGTAAGGATGGACAAGGGGCTGATTGCGGCTGACAGCAAAGTGCGTCCGAAAGCACCGGGTATGAAATATCGCCATTATGCACCGAAGGCAGATCTGGCAATTGTTGAGGGACCGGAGGAAGCTGTTGTGAAGAAGATCAATGAGCTGGCTGCGGAGGCGAAAGCACACGGCGAGCAGGTTGGGATTATTGCAACGGACGAGACAAAGGACAGATATCCGGAAGGTCTGGTAGTCAGCATTGGAAGCCGGAAGGAAGAAGAGACGATAGCGCATCATCTGTATGAAGTGTTGCGGGACTTTGACCAGAGTGCAGTCAGGTCTATTTATTCAGAAGCGTTTTATACACCAAGAATGGGACAGGCCATTATGAACCGTCTGCTGAAAGCAGCGGGACATAAGATCATACAGGTGGTATGATATAATCAGGTAGTGAAGCAGATATATGCCTGACTATATAATCTTATCAGCAGTAATGGCCAGATGGATAATGAAGATTCATTTAAATAGTCTGCTGAAGAGGTAAAGAAAATAAATTAATTTCAGGAGGAAGATTAATGATAGCTTTAGGATGTGATCATGGTGGATATGAACTGAAACAGGAGATTAAGAAGTATCTGGATGAAAAGGGAATCGAGTATAAAGATTATGGATGTGACAGTCTGGATTCCGTAGATTATCCGGTATATGCAAAGAAGGTTGCACATGCAATTCTTGACGGCGAATGTGAGAAGGGAATCCTGATCTGCGGAACAGGTATCGGAATTTCCATTACAGCAAACAAGTTTAAAGGAATCAGAGCTGCAGTCTGCACAGATTGTTTTACAGCAGAGGCTACAAGACTTCACAATGATGCCAATATCCTTGCACTTGGCGGAAGAGTGGTAGGACCTGGCTGGCATTGAAGATTGTGGATACATTTTTGAATACACCGTTTTCCAATGATGAGAGACATATCAGAAGAATTAATCAGATAGAGACTGAATAAGTCATAAAATAAGAAAAATGATAAAACAGCCAGAGCCTGCATGATTATAGTAATTCTCTCACATGTATGATGAATGGGAATTACTGTAGAGTAAAGTGTGAAGTTCTGGCTGTGTCAGTTATAAGCAGACAATGGTTACTGTTTGCTCCGTTCACAGTAACGGACAATGTGCTGCTTTTATGAAGCAGATGAATGGTGAAGTATGTGAAGGGGAGGTGTGGAAAATGGATGTAAATCATAAACGCACAGATTATTTATCATGGGATGAATATTTTATGGGAGTTGCCATGATGTCAGGGATGCGTTCCAAGGATCCGAATTCTCAGGTAGGTGCCTGTATTGTGAGTGAGGATAATAAAATTCTGTCCATGGGTTATAATGGTTTTCCAAAGGGCTGTTCAGATGATGAATTTCCATGGGCAAGAGAGGGTGACAGTCTTCATACGAAATATTTTTATGTGACCCATAGTGAATTGAATGCGATTCTTAATTACAGGGGAGGAAGTCTGGAAGGTGCAAAGCTTTATGTTTCCCTTTTTCCATGTAATGAATGTGCCAAGGCAATTATTCAGGCAGGTATTAAGACGATTGTCTATGACTGTGATAAATATGCAGACACGCCGGCAGTGATCGCTTCCAAGAGAATGCTGGATGCAGCCGGGGTCCGTTATTATAAATATAACCGGACAGGACGTAAGATTACAATAGAAGTGTGACTTTGGTTACGTTACTGAGAACAGAGTGAATAGTAAACAGATTTTACTCTTGACACATCAATTTATTTCAAATAGAATATAACCAAATGCGAAATATATATAGCGATGAAGAGAATAGTACATAAGGAGCAATCCCAGAGAAGAGTCCCGGAGGAACAGCCGGTTGGCTGTGAAACAGTGGTGGAAGGATTCTGTGCGTGAATTATGGAACCGGCCTCGGAGCTCCGTACAATTGAAGTACGGCGTTTTTCCTGCGTTATCGGAAGAAGAGCGAGCAATGTGCAGGCATTTGGGCACAGTGCTAATTAGGGTGGTACCGCCGAAGCCTTTCGGTCCCTTGTGAGGGATGCTGGGCTTCTTTTTTTCGTTTTTTATAATATGACAGATTTTGCCGGATTATAAAAAAGCAGATTTTTGTACTGTGAAGCAGATAAGGAAATTTATTTATAGAAGAAAAATAAGAAGAATATGCATTCCGCCGCGACTATATCCTGATGCACTGTCAGGATCAACACAATCACATAAAAAGGAGAAGTAATTATGGCAAACAACAAGAAACTGGTAGAAGCCATCACATCCATGGAAGAGGATTTCGCCCAGTGGTATACCGACGTTGTAAAGAAAGCTGAACTCTGCGGTTATACCAGCGTAAAAGGCTGCATGGCAATCAAACCTGCAGGATATGCAATCTGGGAAAATATCCAGCACGAACTGGACAGAAGATTTAAAGAGACTGGCGTACAGAATGTGTACATGCCAATCTTTATTCCAGAATCTCTTCTTCAGAAAGAGAAAGATCATGTAGAAGGATTTGCACCTGAGGTTGCATGGGTAACTCATGGTGGTCTGGATCCGCTTCAGGAGCGTCTGTGCGTACGTCCAACATCAGAGACATTATTCTGTGATTTCTATGCAAAAGAAATCCAGTCCCACAGAGACCTGCCGAAGGTATACAATCAGTGGTGTTCTGTAGTGCGCTGGGAAAAGACAACACGTCCGTTCCTTCGTTCACGTGAGTTCTTATGGCAGGAAGGCCATACAGCTCATGCTACAGCCGAGGAAGCAGAAGAGCGTACTATCCAGATGCTGAACCTGTATGCAGATTTCTGCGAGGAAGTACTTGCAATCCCGGTTATCAAGGGACAGAAAACAGACAAGGAGAAATTCTCCGGTGCAGAAGCTACTTATACAATTGAATCCCTGATGCATGATGGAAAAGCTCTTCAGTCCGGTACAAGCCATAACTTTGGCGATGGATTTGCAAGAGCATTCGGCATCCAGTATACAGATAAAGAAAATAAACTTCAGTATGTACATCAGACATCCTGGGGCATGACAACACGTATGATCGGTGCAATCATCATGGTACATGGTGATAACAGCGGTCTGGTACTGCCTCCGAGAATCGCTCCTGTACAGGCAGTGATCATCCCGATCCAGCAGAGAAAAGAGGGCGTTCTTGAGAAAGCAGATGAGATGTTTGCAGCATTAAAGGCAGCAGGAGTCCGCGTAAAAGTAGACGACACAGACAAGAGCCCGGGATTCAAATTCGCAGAGCAGGAAATGCGTGGTATTCCGATCCGTATCGAGTGCGGCCCGAAGGATATCGAGAATGGTCAGGCTGTGATCTGCCGTCGTGATACAAGAGAGAAATATACTGTTACATTTGATGAGCTTGTGGAGAAAGTACAGGAAATCCTGGAAACAATCCAGAAAGATATGCTGGAGCGTGCACGTAAGCACAGAGATTCCCATACTTATGTTGCTACAAACTATGAAGAATTCAAAGATACTATTGTTAACAAACCAGGCTTCGTAAAAGCTATGTGGTGCGGTGACCGCGCATGTGAGGACAAGATTAAAGAGGATGTTCAGGCTACATCCAGATGTATGCCGTTTGAGCAGGAACACTTAAGTGATGTCTGCGTATGCTGTGGAAAACCTGCCAAGAAGATGGTTTACTGGGGAAGAGCATACTAATCAATAAGAAAATAAAGAAAACCGGCAGCAGAGATATCTGAGTGCGGTTTTCGGGATTAAGAATAAATAGAAGAAGATAAGGATGGTCATATGATTCTGGAAATACCGAAAAACGCGGAAACAATTTTGCATATACTGGAAAAAGCAGGCTATGAAGCCTATGTGGTAGGCGGCTGTGTGCGTGATTCCATTCTGGGACGGAGCCCGGATGACTGGGACATCACCACATCCGCAAAGCCGGAGCAGGTCAAGGCTTTGTTTCACAGAACAGTGGATACAGGTCTGCAGCATGGAACAGTGACTGTTCTTATGGAAAAAGAAGGATATGAGGTCACGACTTATCGTGTAGATGGTGAGTACGAGGACGGCAGACATCCCAAAGAGGTCACCTTTACAGCAAGCCTTAAGGAAGACCTGAAACGCCGGGATTTCACCATCAATGCAATGGCATACAATCCTTCTTCAGGACTGGTGGATCTTTTCGGCGGACTGGAGGATATTGAGAGAAAAATCATCCGCTGTGTGGGAAATCCGCTGGAGCGTTTTACAGAGGATGCACTGCGGATCATGCGTGCAGTCCGTTTCAGTGCGCAGTTGGGCTTTGCCATTGAAGAAGAGACTCGTAAGGCACTGAAGGTTCTGGCACCGAATCTGAAGCATGTCAGCGCAGAGCGGATTCAGGTAGAGCTTGTGAAGCTTCTGATGTCTCCTCATCCGGATTATCTCAGGGTGGCTTATGAAGCCGGGATCACAGCTGAATTTCTTCCGGAGTTTGATGCATGTATGACAACATCCCAGAATACGCCGCACCACTGTTACACAGTAGGGGAGCATATCCTGCACAGTCTCTGTCATGTACGTGCAGATAAAGTTCTCAGGATTACCATGCTGCTTCATGATATTGGAAAGCCGGTTGTCCGGAAAACAGATGAGAATGGAAGAGATCATTTCAAGATGCATGGGATTGCGGGAGAAAAGATGGCTGCACAGATCCTGCGCAGGCTGAAATTCGATAATGATACGATCCGCAAGGTAACCCGTCTGGTAAAATGGCATGATGACAGACGGATGGAACGATAAAGGCAGTGCGCAGGGCAGTGAACCGTATCGGTGAGGATCTCTTCCCATATTATCTGGAAGTGCAGCAGGCAGATATGCTGGCACAGAGTGATTACAGACGCGCAGAGAAGCAGGAACGTCTGGATAAGGTGAAAGAGGCTTATGAGACGATCATTAATGAACATCAGTGTGTATCTTTAAAAACTCTGGCAGTGACAGGGAAAGATCTGATTGAAGCCGGTTATAAGCCGGGGCGTGAAATAGGAGAAACGCTGAACCGTCTGCTGGAAGTAGTACTTGTCGATCCACAGAAGAATCAGAAAGAGATATTATTGGGTCTGCTTGATGAGAAATAGTGCAGTTTTATGGAATGGTCAGTATATTAGAATATAGTAAATAACTAAAATCCGGGGGTATATCCACCGGATTTTCTTCATATGTATAGAAAGAATTAAGATGATTAAGAGGGGGATATGTCATTGTATGATTACGGACTTGGCACTTTGGCTCAGTATGAGCTGACAGCAGACCGTTCTGCAAGGACAAGAGGGGCTTTACTCTGCTATACAGCTCAGGGACTTCTGATCCTGAGGGAATTTCACGGTTCTGAAAAAAAGCTGGAAAAACAGCAGGAGCTTTTGATGAAACTTCAGGAAAATGGTATAAATACCGATTATTTTCTGCGGAATAATCAGGAAAGTCTGGTCAGTAAAGATAAGACTGAACAAAGGTTTACACTCCAGCACTGGTATGAAGGAAAAGAGTGTGACACAAAATCCCGGGAAGATATTTTGAAAAGTGTCCGGACACTGGCAAGGTTACATATTTTAATGAAAATGGAACCTGTGGAGGAATACAGGGAAAGATCTCTCAGGGAGGAATATCTCCGGCACAATCAGGAGCTTCGTAAGATACGCAAATTTATACGGAACAAAGGAGCATCCAATGTATTTGAGAAAAATTATCTGGCAAGTGTGGAGCAGTTTCTTGAAAGGGCACAGTATGCAGTAAAGCTTCTGGACGAGACGGATTATGATGATCTCAGGGAAAGGGCATGGCGGGAAGGACAGGTATGTCATGGAGAATATAATCAGCATAATATTCTGATGCTGAAAGGTGATCATTTGGGGACGGCAGTCACAAATTTTGGTCACTGGAGTTTTGATATTCAGGTAGCAGATTTGTATCGTTTTATGAGAAAAATACTGGAGAAATATAACTGGAATCTGGAACTGGCAGGGGAAATGCTCAGGGAATATCATAAAATCCGTCCAATCTCGGCAGAAGAGTGGAAAAATCTGCGTGTACGTTTCACTTATCCTGAAAAATACTGGAAACTGGCAAATTATTATTATTCACACAAAAAGGTGTGGATTTCAGAGAAAAATGTGGAAAAGCTTCAGAATCTTATCAGACAGAGAGAAACCTGGGAGAATTTTGCAGAGGAATGTTTCAGGGATTATCCTCAGTAACAGTGCGGAACAGTTGTACGGAACAGTTACGAAAAACCTTGACAATATGGGGAAAAAGGTATATATATAGAGGATAGAGCTCTGTCGCTTTTGGCAGATGCCACCAAACAAGAAAGAGATCATTAGAGGAGGAAACACCATGAATAAAACAGAATTAGTAGCAGCTATGGCGAAAGAGACAAACTTATCCAAGAAGGACGTAGAAGACGTTCTGAAATCTTTCGTTGATGTCGTTTCTAAAGAACTGAAAAATGGCGGAAAAATCCAGTTAGTAGGATTTGGTACATTTGAAGTAAGTGAAAGAGCTGCTCGCGAGGGAAGAAATCCTCAGACTGGTGAAACTATGAAAATCGAAGCTTCTAAATCACCGAAATTCAAAGCTGGAAAAGCATTAAAAGATATGGTTAACGGTAAATAATAAAGGCGATAACCGGGGGAACGAGAGTTCCCCTTTTTTGATACTCCGGCGGAGTAATTCGTGAGTATCCATTTACAGGAGTAGAATATGAGATTAGATAAATACTTAAAGGTGTCACGTCTGATCAAACGCCGTACAGTGGCAAACGAAGCCTGTGATGCAGGAAGAGTTCTTGTCAACGATAAGCCTGCTAAGGCATCTGTACAGGTAAAGACGGGAGATACTATTGAAATCCAGTTCGGAAGTAAGAACGTCAAAGTAGAAGTACTGGATGTAAAAGAAACTGTCAAAAAAGAAGATGTAGAGAGTATGTACAAATATCTTTGATTCCGGATGGTAATTTGCAGCTTTTTGCATTTATGCAGTGGGAACATATAAATTTTTAACATTTTATTGTCTATTTCCATTTTCCGGCACATAAACTACTGATAAGTAACAGATTGGCAGGTCATAGTTTCCGGAGGCTGTGACCGGGAGGCGTCTGTGGAAGAGAAGAAGATACTTTCAACTCACAGCCTGATGCTGGAAAACCGTCAGAACGGGAGAATTACCGGGGTAAAGGATATTAAATCCTTTGATGAAAAAGAAATCCTGCTTTTTACACAGGCAGGGAAACTTGTAATAAAGGGAGAACAGCTTCATGTGAAGCAGCTTGATCTGGAAAAGGGAGAAGTAGATCTGGAGGGAAAAGTGGACAGTCTTACCTATCTGTCAAAGAATACAGATAACAGGGATGAATCCTTATTTAGAAGGATGTTCCGGTGAGAGATGAGTGCATTTATTCATCATGAATTACTTCTGCTGCTCCGGACAATAGCTGTGGGTGCTGTTCTCCTTTTGTGTTATGATCTGCTGGCTGCATTCAGGAATGTTTTTGCACATTCGGATAAAGCTGTCGGGACGGAAGATATTTTGTACTGGCTTTGTTGTGCCTTTTTTGTTTTTTCGGAGATTTACAGGAGCAATGAAGGAATCCTGCGTTTTTTATGGTTTAGGCTTTTTATCCGGAGCGTATATCTGCAACAGGGTCCTCGGAGATATTTTTGTAAAATGCTGTGCGAAATTTATGGAGATTCCTGTAATAATTATTAAATTTTTGATAAAATGGTTGCTATTTCCGGTCAAAAGATGTAAACTCCTGTGGTATAAAGCGTATAAATATGCTAAAAAAGGAAGGCTGGCAAATTGGGTAATTCTAAGAAAAGGAAGAAAAAAAAGAAAGTAGGGTATAACTCTCTTGGAATGATTGCGATTGCGCTGGTTGTTTTAGTCCTTCTGGGAGGACTGATGCTAGAAAGTAATGACCTTAAGGAACGCCTCACAGGATATGATGCTAAGGCCGCCACTCTTCAGCAACAGATTGAAGATGAGCAGACACGTACAGAAGAAATTGATAAATTAAAGAAATATATGGAGACAGACGAATATGCAGAAGAGGTTGCCAGAGAGAAACTGGGACTTGTGAAGGACAATGAGACTGTTTTTAAGAAACAGCAGTAATAAATGTCGAAAACTTTTGCGAAGGATTCGTCTGCGTTTGACAGATATTTCAGAAACCCTTCCATATAATATCTGTAACTGTTTAGTACTTTGTGAAAGAGAGGACTGTTGAACAGTTATAGAGATTCTCTGATAAAAATGCAGTAGTCTGCTATATACAGGGAATGAATAAGGGGAGGGGAGAATATGCAGGAATGGATGATTGCCATGCTCGTTATCAGCATTATGCTGATCATACGGGACATGGCAAAAACTATTTTAGCAGAAAATCTGCCGGATACAGAAGAACTGCCGTCTCTGCAGGAGGGCCATCCTCAGAAAGAGAGGGTGGAGAAGTATGCGGCATCTTTTCAGAAACTGGCAGATACTTTCTACGGGATGCCTTATCGGAAAGATTATCTGAGCAGCAGGCAGGTTGAGCAGATCATTGAGGATACAAATGCAAAGGTATGCAGCAGATGCTATCAGAGGGAAATCTGCTGGGGAGAACACAGTCAGGAACTGGTGAAAGGAGTGGAGGCACTGGTACGTTCCATGGAGAGTGGAAACGAGGAAAATGTCAGAGGCATCCGTGCTGACTGGACAGGCATATGTCCCCGTTCCGTACAGTATTATGAGACGGTTGCAGAGAATTTTCAGAAAGAAAGGCAGAACCTGATGTGGGATAACCGTATGATCGAGAATCGGCTGGCAGTAGCACAGCAGCTTATGGAAGTCTCACATATCATGGAGAACGTAGCCAGTGATCTGTATGACCTGGAGCGAGTAACGCCGCAGTTTGAAGAAGAACTTCGCAAGGGACTGAGAAAGAGCCATGTGATCCTTCGCAGGGCATGGATGATGAATAAGGTGAAAGGACGTAAACAGATTTTTCTCACCATGCGTGCCAGAAGCGGTCAGTGTATTTCCATGACAGAGATCGCACAGCTTCTTTCAAAATACTGTGAAATTTCCATGGTACCTGTAAATGGGAGCAGATGTATTGTAAACGGAGAATATCACACTGTACATTTTGCTGAGGATGTAAGCTATCAGGTTCTCTATGGAACGGCCAGGCTTACCAGAGAAGAAGAGAAGGTTTCCGGAGATAATTATATATGCAGACAGGAGGATGGCGGCAGGTTTGTTATGTGCCTTTCGGATGGCATGGGCTCAGGGATGGAAGCATGCAGGGAGAGCGAGACAGTTGTGGAACTTCTGGAACAGTTTATGGAGTCAGGATTTTCCCAGGAAACGGCAGCAAAGATGGTAAATTCTGCTCTGGTACTCAAAGGAGAGGAGGGTATGTTTTCTACAGTGGATATCTGCGCAGTGGACCTGTATACAGGAATCTGCAATTTTCTGAAGGCGGGGGCAGCGTCTACATTTATCAAAAGAGATCACTGGGTGGAATCTATTACTTCTGAAAGTCTGGCCGCAGGGCTTGTACAGCAGATTGATTTTGAGACAGCTACCAGAAAGCTGTACCATGGGGATTACCTGATCATGATGACAGATGGAGTCCTGGATGCATTGCCTGACCAGAAAGAGGAGGAAACCATGAAAGAAATCATTATGGATGTTCACGAGGAATCACCGAAAGATTTCGGCAGGGGAATACTGGAACGGGTGCTGGGATACAGCGATTATCATGCACGGGATGATATGACAGTGCTGGTGGCAGGCGTGTGGAAAAAATAATGCTGCGGATACTAAGATAGAAAAGGAAATCAGGATAAAAATGGAAAGAGAAATTCTTGCTTATATAAAGCAAAACAGGATGATCGGAAAAAATGATGTGGTCCTGGCAGGAGTGTCCGGCGGAAGTGACTCTATGGC
>ENA-OQHY01000055-OQHY01000055.1-human-gut-metagenome-genome-assembly--contig:-NODE-55-length-60792-cov-6.818825_pt1 | contig 60792 bp, 56 predicted proteins | sample MGYA00242570_ERZ504733 | MGnify/ENA primary metagenome ERZ504733 (study PRJEB26092, sample SAMD00036219) | human gut metagenome | host: Homo sapiens | study: EMG produced TPA metagenomics assembly of... | reverse complement strand
GAAATGCTTTGAGAACATCTTCTCCCAATGTTTCAAGCGCAACATTATACGGAGTTCTACCGTTTAAAATTGCTCTAGGTGTAGAGTTGATGTGATTTACAATAAGATTTAAATCCCACTGTGTAAGAAATTCAAAAGAAGTTCCTTTTGGCAAAACCATTCTAAGCAGCGTATGAGCCTGCTCAAGAGTTCCTTTTTGTCCACTGCGCATTGGATCGCAATAGTAAATATTGGTTCGTTCTATTCCGTTAATTCCTGTTTCTAAGGCATTAGGGTCACTGAACTCAGAGCCCCGGTCAGTCAAGATGTTTTCGAAAACAGAAATAAATTCAAAGGTTCCCATACGTTTTTCTAAACGATCAAAAACAGCTCGCACAGCACCTTTTGTACAACGATTAAGGAGAAATGCAAGAAATAATTTTTCCTCTGTAAAAATCATTGTTAATAGTGTTCTTTGCGAATCACGTGAGGATTTTACAGTGTCCATTTCAACAAAAGAATGGGCCTGGATGTCAAGAGAACGAAAATCAGCATAGGTTCTGTTAATAAACACGGTACGGTCTTTGATTTGGGTTTTATGACACTTGCGTGGCTTAAATTTAGGTTGTCGTTTTAAATCGATATTTCGGGCAGTAAACAGGCCCTTATCGATATATGTGTACATGGAGCGAACAGACATTTCCAGCTCTGGATGATTCGTTAGGATTTGATAAGGCGATTGTCCTTGTTCGATCAAAGGTGTAATGATTTGATCCTTTTGATGTAACTGCCGTTTTGTCATATTTATTCCAGCACGAGAATCACTTAATAATTCACGATATTTACGATCAGCAAACCGAGCGTCATAGCGATATTTGTGTGCGATAGTACAGTGATTGATTTTCTTAGAACATCCATTGCATACATAAGGAGCTTTATCTAGTCGTTTACACCGTTCTTTTTCAAAGTCTTTGCATGTTTGATTGCAAGTAGGACAAGACGTACACTTTATGCCACAGAGTAAGATCTTTCCACAGGCATTCGTTTTCTTGCAATGATAGCGATGAATGCAAAAGTTCTTTGCGTTATAGAAAGTACCTTTATGATACCAATCGGATACTCTGTGGGAACGAACTTCTTTAGAAATCGTAGTAGGGTCTTTGCAAAGGAAAGCAGCAATGTCTTTGAATGTAGTTCCCTTTGCTAATTCATTTTCAATATAGATTCTGTCATTTAAAGTAAGGTGTTTCTGATTTCCAGGTATATATTTACTCATAATAATTCTCCTTCTACTGCTGTCAGAAGGAGCTATAACAATAACATTATTATATGAAATAGTAAATATCTACTGTGTTAGAGTAAATTCCACCGCATAAGCGGACGGTGGAATTTAAAATTTCATTTTTGGAATGGTGAGATGAGTACTATCTTGACTTGACGAACGACTTATCCACGCAGTAAAATGAAATCATTGTTGAGATATCATCGGAAAGCGAGGAAGTATTGGATGAAGAAAGTAGTTGTATTTTAGCAGACGGTTTTGAAGAAGTAGAAGGTTTAACTGTAGTGGATCTGTTAAGAAGAGCAGGAGCGGTTGTAGAGACAGTTTCTGTTATGGGAAAACTGCAGATTGACGGAGCACATGGAATACAGGTGGAAGCGGATGAATTGTTTGAGAAAGCATTTTTTGATGATGCAGAACTTCTTGTACTTCCGGGAGGTATGCCGGGAACACTGCATCTGAAAGAGCATAAAGGATTGGCAGATCTGCTTTGTGAATTCAACGAAAATGGAAGAAAAATTGCAGCAATCTGTGCTGCTCCGACAGTATTCGGAGCACTTGGATTGTTGAAAGAGAAAGCAGCGTGCTGTTATCCGGGGATGGAAGAACAGCTGAATTGTAAAGAAGCAAAGTTCTGTTCCTTTGTTACAGATGGAAATATTACAACAAGCCGTGGTGTGGGAACAGCGATACCATTTGCACTGGAACTGATCCGTCAGCTTTTTGGCAATGAAAAAGCTTCTGAAATAGCAGAATCTATTGTATATAAGGAATAAAATTAGAAAAAGTAGTCAGAAAAATGTAAAAAAACATGTAAAAGATATAGGAAAGTGGAAAAAACACTGGAAATATGAGACTTTATATGCTATACTGTTTCAATGACTGCGAATGTATACTTTTAAGAAATTAATTCGTTCGATAAGTAAAGAATTTGCTTATAAACAAGGAGGAAGAAAATGAGTTTACAGGTAGAAAAATTAGAGCATAATATGGCAAAGCTGACAATCGAAGTTTCAGCTGAAGAAGTAGAGAAGGCACTGCAGGCAGCTTACTTAAAAGAGCGCAGCAAAATCAGCCTTCCAGGATTCCGTAAAGGAAAAGTTCCGCGTCAGATGATCGAGAAGATGTACGGACCGGAAGTATTTTATGATGAGGCAGCAAACCGCATGATCTCTGAAGCATATGCAAAAGCATATGATGAGAGTGAACTTGAGATTGCTTCCCAGCCGACAATTGATATCGTTCAGCTTGAGAAGGGAAAACCATTCATCTTCACAGCAGAAGTTGCAGTTAAACCGGAAGTTAAACTTGGAGAGTACAAAGGACTTAAAGTTGACAAATACTCTACAAGAGTAACACAGAAGGAAGTTGACGAGGAAATTGAGAAGTTCGTGAACAGCACGCAAGAATCGTTGAGGTTACAGACAGAGCTGTAGCAGATAAAGATGATGTTACACTTGATTTTGAAGGATTTGTTGATGGTGTTGCATTCGAAGGCGGAAAAGGCGAGAACTATCCGCTGACAATCGGATCTGGTTCTTTCATTCCGGGATTTGAGGAGCAGCTGATCGGAGCTGAACTTGAGAAAGAAGTAGAAGTAAAGGTTACATTCCCAGAAGATTATCATTCAGAAGATCTGAAAGGAAAAGAAGCTGTATTCAAATGCACAGTACACGCAATCAGAGCAAAAGAGCTTCCGGAAGTAGATGATGAGTTCGCATCTGACGTTTCCGAGAAGGCTGAGACACTTGATGCTTACAGAGCAGAAGTAAAGGCTCAGATCAAAGAGCGTAAAGAGAACGAAGGAAAGGCTAAGAAAGAAGATCAGGCTGTAGAGCAGGCAGTTGCTAATGCAGAGATCGATCTTCCGGAACCAATGGTTGACCTTCAGGCTAAGCAGATGGCTGATGACTTTGCACGCCGCATTATGCAGCAGGGACTCAGCGTAGAGCAGTACTTCCAGTTCACAGGTCTCTCAGAAGAGAAGATGATGGAAGAGCTTAAGCCACAGGCTGAGAAGAGAATCAGAACAAGACTTGTTCTTGAAGCAATCGTAGCAGCAGAGAATATTGAAGTATCTGATGAGCGTCTTGATGAAGAGTTAGCTAAGATGGCTGAGTCTTACAAGATGGAAGTTGAGAAGCTGAAAGAGTTCATGGGTGAGAACGAGAAGAAGCAGATGAAAGAGGATATTGCAGTACAGGATGCAGTTACTCTGATCGTTGATGCATCTGTAGAAGGCTAATCATTTATTGGATTTCTTGAGAGGGTGCGCCTGTATATCAGGTGTGCCTTTTCTCTTTAGCGACAATCATATAGAAAAGGAAGGATAGTATATGAGTTTAGTACCTTATGTCATTGAGCAGACAAGCCGCGGAGAGCGTTCCTATGATATTTATTCAAGACTTTTAAAGGAGCGTATCATTTTCCTCGGAGAAGAAGTAAATGATGTGTCAGCAAGCGTGATCGTTGCACAGCTTCTGTTCTTGGAGGCAGACGATCCGGATAAGGATATCCAGCTGTATATTAACAGCCCGGGAGGATCTGTAACAGCAGGTCTGGCAATCTACGATACAATGCAGTACATCAAGTGTGATGTTTCAACAGTATGTATCGGTATGGCAGCCAGCATGGGCGCATTCCTGCTTTCCGGTGGAAAGAAAGGAAAGAGATTTGCCCTTCCAAATGCTGAAATCATGATTCATCAGCCATCCGGTGGTGCACAGGGACAGGCAACAGAGATTCAGATTGCAGCAGAACATATTCTTCGTACAAAGAAGAAATTGAATGAGATCCTGGCAGCAAATACAGGAAAGCCGCTGGAAGTGATCCAGCAGGATACAGAGCGTGACAATTTCATGTCTGCAGAAGAGGCGAAAGAGTACGGTCTGATCGACGAAGTAATAGTAAACCATTAATTGGTTATTGAGGTGACAGAATATGGCAGGAAAAAAGACTGAGGATATCGTAAGATGCTCGTTTTGTAATAAGACACAGTCCCAGGTTCGTAAGATGATCGCAGGACCGAACGGAACCTATATCTGTGATGACTGTGTTGCTATTTGTACCGAGATTATTGAGGAAGAATTAGATTTTAATGACAGAGCTGCACTTGACGATATTAATCTCCTGACACCGGAAGAGATGAAAGCTTTTTTGGACGAATATGTGATTGGACAGGATGAGGCGAAGAAAGTTCTTTCTGTTGCAGTTTACAATCATTATAAGAGAATTCTGGCAGAACAGGATCTTGGAGTAGAACTTCAGAAGAGTAATATCCTGATGCTTGGACCAACAGGATGTGGTAAGACACTTCTGGCACAGACACTTGCGAAAGTGCTGAATGTTCCATTTGCAATCGCAGATGCTACAGCACTGACAGAGGCAGGATATGTAGGAGAGGACGTTGAAAATATTCTCCTTAAGGTGATTCAGGCAGCAGACGGAGACATCGAGCGTGCAGAACACGGAATCATTTACATTGATGAGATTGATAAGATCACAAGAAAATCAGAAAATCCATCCATTACACGAGATGTTTCCGGAGAAGGTGTTCAGCAGGCACTTTTGAAAATCATCGAAGGAACAGTTGCGTCTGTTCCACCGCAGGGCGGAAGAAAGCATCCACATCAGGAGTTGATCCAGATTGATACAACGAACATCTTATTTATCTGTGGTGGTGCTTTTGAAGGAATCGATAAGATCATTGAGACAAGAATTGATAGAAAATCAATCGGATTCAATGCAGAGATCGCATCAAAACATGAGTACGATATGGATGTACTTCTTCAGGAAGCACTTCCGCAGGATCTTGTAAAGTTTGGTCTGATCCCTGAGCTGGTCGGAAGACTTCCGGTGACAGTATCATTGGATCTTCTGGATAAGGATGCATTGATCCGCATTCTTACAGAGCCAAAAAGTGCGATCGTAAAACAGTATCAGAAACTTTTGGAGCTGGATGGCGTGAAGCTTGAATTTGATAAAGATGCTCTGTTAGAAATAGCAGAGACAACATTGAAGCGTAAGACAGGTGCGAGAGGTCTCCGTGCGATCATGGAGAATATCATGATGGATACGATGTTTACAGTACCGTCAGATAAGACAATCAAGGAATGTCGCATTACGAAGGAAGCGGTTCTTGGATTGGAAGAACCGAAGTATACTCGTGATGGTGAGGATAGAAAATCATTCCTGACATCTGAGAGCAAATAGTAACTGGATACAGGAATCCTGCAAACAGTTGCGGAGTATAAAACGAGGCGGGAGTGATGGGATATCCATCCTACCCGCCTTTTCTAACGAGGAGGAATTGAATTGGACAACGAGACAAGAAGTCTCCCTATGGTTGCCTTAAGAGGATTAACAATCATGCCGGAGATGATCGTTCATTTTGATGTGAGCAGAGAACGCTCCATCGCTGCAATTCAACAGGCAATGGTTGAAGAGCAGGAGATATTTCTGGTTGCCCAGAAATCAATAGAGACAGAGAACCCCGGACAGGACGATGTCTATGAGATTGGAACAGTTGCATCTGTGAAGCAGCTGATCAAGCTGTCAAAGAAAGTTGTAAGGGTTCTCGTGGAAGGAAAGAACCGTGCGGTTCTTAAGAAAATTGAAGAGACAGATCCTTATCTTCGTGCAGAAGTAGAAGTTCTGGAAGAACAGGAGATCACGATTCCGGATGATCTGAATGCGGAAGCAATGATGCGCGGATTGAAGGAGATTATTACAGAATATGCAGCAAAGAATGGAAAGATTTCCAAAGAATCTGTTGCAGAATTTCTCGATATTACTGATTTAAAACGTCTGGTAAATGAAGTGGCTGCGAATATTCCATTGAAGTACAAGGATCAGCAGGAACTTCTGGAAGAACTGGATTTCTGGAGTAGATATGAGAAATTATCATTGAAGCTTGTGAATGAGATGCAGATCATGGAGATCAAAGAAGAACTCCAAAGGAAAGTAAAAAATAAAGTAGATAAGCATCAAAAAGAATATCTTTTAAGAGAACAGCTGAAGGTGATTCGCGAGGAATTAGGTGAGGATACTACATTTTCAGATGCAGATGAGTTCGAAGAAGCATGTAGCAAATTAGATGCACCAGAAGAGGTAAAAGAAAAGCTTCATAAGGAAATTGGACGGTTTAAGAACACGATCGGTTCTCAGGCAGAAAATGGAGTGATCCGTACTTATATTGAGACAATCCTGGAGATGCCGTGGAATAAACGTGCCGAAGATAATACAGATATCAACTATGCAAAAGAGGTTTTAGAGGCAGATCATTATGGATTGGAACAGGTGAAAGAAAGAATCCTGGAATTCCTGGCTGTCAGAACACTGACACAGAAGGGGGAAAGCCCGATCCTTTGTCTGGTGGGACCTCCGGGAACAGGTAAAACTTCTATTGCGAAGTCTTTGGCTCGTTCTCTTAAGAAACCGTTTGTGCGCATTTCTTTAGGAGGAGTACGTGACGAAGCTGAGATTCGCGGTCACCGCAAGACTTATGTAGGGGCAATGCCTGGAAGAATTGCAAATGGAATCCGTACAGCAGGTGTGAAGAATCCGGTACTCCTTCTGGATGAGATTGACAAAGTAAGTACAGACTATAAAGGGGATACGTTCTCTGCACTTCTTGAAGTACTGGATAGTGAGCAGAACAGCAAGTTCCGTGACCATTATCTGGAAGTGCCGCTCGATCTGTCAGAGGTTACATTTATTACAACAGCGAATACCTTACAGACGATTCCAAGACCACTCCTGGACAGAATGGAGATCATCGAGATTACAAGTTATACAGAAAACGAGAAACTTCATATTGCAATAGAACATCTGATTCCAAAGCAGCTGGAAAAGCATGGGATTACAGCCGAACAGCTCAGCTTTAGCAAGAAAGCAATTTGGAAAATCGCACATAACTATACGAAAGAAGCAGGTGTTCGTCAGTTAGAACGTGAAATCGGAAATATTTGCCGTAAGGCGGCGAAAGAGCTTCTTACAACCGAGAAAGAGAAGATTATTGTGACAGATAGAAATCTTCATAAATTCCTTGGAAAAGAGAAATATTCTTATCAGATGGCAAATGCAGCACCGGAGGTCGGTATCGTACGAGGACTTGCATGGACAAGTGTCGGAGGAGATACGCTTCAGATTGAGGTGAATGTAATGCCGGGCAAGGGAGAAATCATGCTGACAGGACAGCTTGGAGATGTAATGAAAGAGTCTGCCCGCGCCGGAATCAGTTATATTCGATCTGTAAGCAAAAAATATGCAATCGCAGAAGATTTCTTCGAGAAGCATGATATTCATGTGCACATTCCGGAAGGTGCAGTTCCGAAAGATGGACCATCAGCCGGAATCACAATGGCAACAGCAATGCTTTCTGCTGTGACAGGCAAGAAAGTTCGCGCAGATCTCGCAATGACAGGAGAAATCACCTTGAGAGGCCGTGTGCTTCCAATCGGAGGATTGAAAGAAAAACTTCTTGCTGCTAAGAATGCCGGAATACAGACCGTACTTATTCCAAAAGAGAACACAGCAGATGTGGAAGAACTTTCTTCTGAAATTACAAAAGGATTGGAAATCATTCCGGTTGAGACAATGGAAGAAGTCTTAAAGAAAGCACTGACAAGATAAAAAGATTGCTTCTGACAGCAGATTGCAATAAAATAGAATGAAAGGAGGAGTAAACGACATGGTCATTAAAAATATAAATCTGGAAACAGTTTGTGGAATCACAAGCGTTCTTCCGGAAAACGATAAGCCTGAGATCGCATTTGCGGGAAAATCAAATGTAGGAAAATCATCACTGATTAATGCACTGATGAACCGTAAGTCTTATGCAAGAATTTCAGCAACACCGGGAAAGACACAGACAATCAATTTCTATACGATTAATGAGGAAATGTATCTGGTCGATCTCCCAGGGTATGGATATGCAAAGGTTTCTGAGCAGGAAAAGATTCAGTGGGGAAAACTGATCGAGCGTTATCTGCATACGTCAAAACAGCTTAAGGCAGTATTCCTTTTGATCGATATCCGTCATGATCCATCTGCGAATGATAAAATGATGTATCAGTGGATCCTGGATCAGGGATATCAGCCAATCATCATCGCAACAAAGCTTGATAAGATTAAACGCAGTCAGGTACAGAAGCATATTAAAATGCTGAAGACAGGTCTGCAGCTTGTTCCTGGAACAAAAGTAATTCCATTCTCATCCCAGACAAAACAGGGAAGAGATGAGATTTGGGAATTGATTGAGACAGAATATCTCGGATATGGAAATGACGAGGGGGCAGAGGATGACAAATAAGCGCCCATACTGGCAAGTTGCCGTAAGCTTGCTTTTCAGCATAGTAGCAACAGTCGGATTTGTACTGATCGGATGGAAATTACTTGGATTTCTCATGCCGTTTGTGGTTGGATGGATCATTGCATCTATCGCCACACCGGTTGTTAACTGGTTAGAAAAACGTTTGAAGATCAGAAAAAAATTAGGCTCCGCATTGATTATTATCGGAGTCCTGGCGTTGATGGGGACGCTGGGCTACTTTGCTGTCAGTTGGCTGGTTTCAGAAGTCAGCAGTCTGATCAAAGACTTTCCGGAAATGTATGTGCAGCTCGAAAAAGGACTCCATCAAATTGGAATTTCTATGTCTGGAATTTTTAGCAAACTGCCGGATGGAATCCAGAATGGATGGACGACAACTGTTGCGAATCTGGATGACACGATGGGAAGTCTGATGTCAAAAATCAGTGAGCCAACAGTAAGTGCCGCAGGAAATATCGCAAAGCGTGTGCCGAGTTATCTGGTATCAACAATCGTTGCGGTTATGTCTTCCTATTTCTTTATCTCAGAGCGAGAAGAAGTTGTGACCTGGGTCAAACAGATTGCGCCAAAGTCAGTAACTGAACGAATGATTATGGTGATAGATAACCTGAAATATGCGGTTGGTGGATATTTCAAAGCACAGTTTAAGATCATGGGAATTATATTTCTGATTTTGGTTGTAGGACTTGGTTTTTTGAAAGTTCATTACTTTGTATTGTCTGCATTTTTGATCGCATTTCTAGATTTCTTACCATTTTTTGGAACAGGAACTGCGATGATTCCGTGGGCGATATATGCGGTCTTTATGGGAGATTATAAGCGTGCTGTGGTACTTGTTGTGATTTACGCGATCACACAGATCGTCAGACAGTTGATTCAGCCGAAACTTGTCGGAGACAGTGTTGGTCTGAATCCACTGGTTACATTACTTTTAATTTATATTGGATATCGAATTGGTGGTGTGATCTGGATGATACTTGCCGTTCCTGTTGGAATGGTCCTCATAAACATGTGTCAGGCAGGTGCATTTGATTATATTTTTGATGATATAAAGATTCTTATTATCGGAATTCTGAAATTAAGAGATGAAGAGTAATGTAACTAAAAGATGGAAAGAAAGTAATTGAAAGGAGAAAAATATATGAGCAATTATGATGTAATTATTATCGGTGCAGGACCTGGGGGAATCTTTGCAGCTTATGAGCTGGCAGAGAAAGCACCGGAATTGAAGGTGGCGGTATTTGAAGCCGGCAATCCACTGGAGAAGAGAAAATGCCCGATCGATGGAAAGAAGATTAAGAGCTGCGTGAACTGCAAGACATGCGCGATTATGAGTGGATTCGGTGGAGCAGGAGCATTTTCAGATGGAAAATACAATATCACAAATAATTTTGGTGGAACATTGTATGAGTATATCGGTAAAGAGACAGCAATCGATTTAATGAATTACGTAGATGAGATCAATGTGAAATTCGGTGGTGAGGGTACAAAAATGTATTCCACATCAGGAACACATATTAAGAAACTCTGTATGCAGAATAAGCTGAATCTTTTGGATGCATCTGTTCGTCATCTTGGAACAGATATCAACTATGTTGTTCTTGAGAATCTCTATGCAAAGCTGAAAGATACTGTAGAGTTCCGTTTTAACTGTCATGTAGATGATGTGGAAGCGGTTGACGGCGGATATCGCGTGATTACAAAAGATGGCGTAGATGAATGTAAGAAATGTATCGTTTCTGTAGGAAGAAGCGGAAGTAAATGGATGGAGAAAGTGTGTGAGAATCTTGACATCACAACAAAATCCAACCGTGTAGATATCGGAGTCCGTGTGGAACTTCCGGCAGTTATTTTCTCACATCTTACAGATGAACTGTATGAAAGTAAGATTGTCTACAGAACAGAGAAGTTTGAAGATAAAGTCAGAACATTCTGTATGAATCCGAATGGAATCGTTGTAAATGAGAATACAAACGGAATCGTTACAGTAAACGGACATAGCTATGAAGATCCGGCAAAGCAGACAGAGAATACAAACTTTGCGCTTCTTGTTGAGAAACATTTCTCAGAGCCGTTCAAAGACAGTAACGGATATGGTGAAAGTATTGCGCGCCTGTCTAATATGCTTGGCGGTGGTGTTCTTGTACAGCGTTTTGGTGATCTGATTCGAGGAAGAAGAAGTACACCGGCACGTATTGCAGAGAGTTTTCTGACACCGACACTTTCCGCAGAACCGGGAGACTTAAGTCTTGTATTGCCGAAACGTATTCTTGATGGAATCATTGAGATGATCTACGCTTTGGATAAGATCGCACCTGGAACAGCAAATGATGATACACTGCTCTACGGTGTAGAAGTTAAGTTCTACAATATGGAAGTGAAACTGGATGAACATCTTGAAACAAAACACAAGGGCCTGTATGTGATCGGAGACGGAAGTGGAGTGACACATTCGTTGTCCCACGCATCAGCAAGTGGTGTATTCGTAGCGAGAGAGATTGCGGAAGAAGTATGAATTGCTAGAAGTTAATAGTTAAAATAAAGGGAAGTTTTTCATTTGCAGAAATTACACAAAGTGAGCTGGTGTATTGCAGGTGAAAACTTTTCTTTTTACTTATGTATGAAAATAAAAAGCTTGCGTTTCTGTTGTTTTCGCAAATGAAACAGTTGGATTTTGTTGATTCTTGATTGAAGTGTGTTGAGATTTATTGGAATCTCCTTGACAGAAAGGCATATAGATAGTATTATTTATAGTAAGAGAGTTTATGGCTGAGACTGGGTTGCTGGTCACATCGTGTGAACAGTAACGAGACTGGCTGTGAACAGAGAATGTTAGTGGATTAACATACAGGATTGTATGAATGAGAATTACAGAATCTATGTGAAAGAGAGGAACTGACAGATGGCGAATGATCACGGAGAACAGATTAGAATTGTACAGGAAACAGTTGCAGGTAAGGAGATTACATTTGCACATGTAATGGGAGGTCCGGCTCCGATTATTTATCAGAAACTTGGATTGAATCCACATCTGGATTATCGTTCTTCTGCAATTGGAATTATGAATATGACTCCACCAGAGTCAGCAGTTATCGCATCTGATATTGCAGTGAAAAGCGGTAATGTTTATCTTGGATTCGCAGACCGCTTTACAGGAACATTGATCATTACAGGAGAGATTTCTGATGTTACATCTGCATTGACAGAAGTTGTGGATTATTTCAGAGATTCTCTTGGTTATGTAGTCTGTGATATTACAAAACGATAGGAAGTGCACTTATGAAACGGGAACGTATAACGAGAGAAGAGCTTATGGAGCGTCTGTTTCATGATGACTATGAGAATCTGAAAGGAAAGAAGCTTCGTATGACTCGTGTGCGCGTGCCGGGGAAGGAAGTCTGCATGGCGCATATTATTAGCAGATCAGATGAGGTTATTTACCAGAATCTAGGATTACATATTGGAACTCATGAAGGTGAGAATCACACAGGAGAGTCTATCGGACTTCTGCGTTTTACACCGTGGGAAGCAGTTGTAGTTGCTGCAGATGTAGCATTCAAGAGTGCAGATGTCGAGATCGGTTTTATGGATAGATTCTGCGGAACACTGATTCTGACTGGCGGATTGACACAGGTGCAGACAGCTGTGGAGGATGTAGTTCGATTTTTTGATGAAAGACTTGGCTTTGCAGTGTGCGAGGTTCATAGAAGTTAAGAAAACAGAGGCGTAACAGAATGAAAAAGATATTTTTAATGGGGAGAAGTGAAGCGGGGAAGACTTCACTGACGCAGGCTCTTAAGGGAGAAGAACTGCATTATGTGAAGACACAGTATACGAATACAGAAGATGACACGATCGACTCTCCGGGAGAGTATGCAGAGTCTAAGCATTTTAGTGTTGGACTTGCCTGTTTTTCATTTGAAGCAGACGTGATCGCTATGGTGCAGGCTGCGGACGAACCGTTCAATCTGTTCGGACCTGGGAGCAGATGCTTTATTCAACGCCCGTTGATCGGAGTTATTACGAAAGTAGATTCACCTTATGCGAATGTTGATATGGTGAGACTTTGGATGAAGAATGCCGGATGTGAACGCATTTTCGAAGTAAATAATAAGACACGTGAAGGAATTAAAGAACTCATGGATTATCTGAATGAGCCTGTGGAAATACTGACATTGGATCGTGCCAGATATAAACAGTCATTGGGATTGAATGACTGGGATCCACTACCGGAAGGAGTAGAGTATCCGGAAGGTATGTAGATATCGAAAGATTAAGAAAAATATCCCTCTTGAGGTATTTCTGGAAGATGGAATATGCTATAATGATTATGTAGCAATTAGTTCAATCAACAGAATGACATCAGGAGGGATTTTTTATGTTGTGGACGAGAAGTGAATTAAAAGGAAGAGCGAAATTCCTGTTGAAACAGAATTATTGGTATTCTGTTCTTGCGGCATTGATTTATACGTTTCTTTTGGGAAATGGATTTACGTATTCTTATAATGCAATAAAGAATAAGAATAGTGAGGTGGAAACTTCGATACAAGGTTTTCATCCGATTCTAATGTTGGGGATTGTAGCAACTGTAGCAGTTGTGGTTGTAATTTCATTTATTGTATATCTGGCTATTGCCTATTTCCTATGGAATCCAATGACTGTCGGCTGTTGTAAATTTTTCAAAAATGGAAGAGACGGAAGACAGGATGTGAAAGATATTTTCCGCATGGTAAGAGATTGCAATAAGACAATTCGTATGACGATGTTTTTGAAAACAATTTATCTTGCATTGTGGTCACTATTATTTATTGTTCCAGGTGTGATCAAAGGATATGAATATGCGATGGTACCGTATCTTCTGCTCGATCATCCAGAGATGAGCAGACAGGAGATTTTTGCGGAGAGCAAACGATTAATGATGGGGAATAAATGGGATGCATTCGTGTTGGATCTTTCCTTTATCGGATGGCATTTGCTGGGAGCATGTACGTTTGGAATCTTAAATTTTCTTTATGTAAATCCTTATCAGTATTATACAGAGGCAGAGTTGTATCATGTGCTGAGAGATAGAATGTGAACATAGATTTATATTATGAAACTTAGAGTAAAAAAGCTCACAGCTGGTTGTAGACGATCAGCTGTGAGCTTTTCTTTTGCAAAATAAAAATAGAAGACAACTCAATATTTTCTATTGACATTAAAAACCAATGTGATAAACTTGTTTACGCAGGAACTGTTCATTGATGAACAGTTCATTAACAAACAGTTCCTGCATGTGAAGATGGAAAGGAGGATTACAATTTTGTGTGAAGAACATTTTCATATCGCTCCACAGGTACATAAAATGGATCGTTCCATTTCAAAATTACTTGAGGCGAGAGTAAAAGCGGAAGGGTTGGATGAAGGAACCCTTATGCATGGATGGATTTTGCGTTATCTCTATGAACATCAGGATGCAGAGATTTATCAGAAAGACATAGAGAAGTATTTCGGAATCTGCCGTTCGGGAGTAACGAATATCATTCAGGCTTTAGAGAAGAAAGGACTTGTCTATCGTGCTTCGGTCGCGAGTGATGCAAGGCTGAAAAAGGTTATGCTGACAGAGGCAGGACGCGAAAGCCACGAAAAGCTTGGAGAGATTTTCAAGCGAATGGACGCAGAACTGGAAGAAGGAATTACCGAAGAAGAATTACAGGCATTTTTGAGAGTGACTCATAAGGTCCATCTCAATCTAAGAAAAATGAGAGGAGAGAATTCATGATTCGTACTTTATTAAAAGAAGTAAAAGAGTATAAGGCAGCATCGATCGCGACACCGATTTTCATGATTCTTGAAGTTCTATTTGAGACATTGATCCCATTTTTAATGGCATCGATTATTGATAAAGGAGTTAATACGGGTGATATCTATCACATTTACAAAGTGGGTGGAATCATGATCGTAGCAGCATTTTTGGGTCTTCTTGCCGGAATGGCAGGAGGACGTTATGGAGCAAAGGCTTCTACAGGCTTCGCAAAGAATTTGAGAAATGCAATGTTTGATCGGATTCAGACATATTCGTTTGCAAATATTGATCATTTCAGTACAGCAGGACTGGTAACGCGTCTGACAACAGATGTAACAAATGTGCAGAATGCGTATCAGATGATGTTACGCATGATGATGAGAGCACCGGCAAGTATGGTCTGTGCGATGGTGATGGCATTTGCGATCAATGCAAGGCTGGCAAGTATTTATCTTGTGGCAGTCTTGATTCTTGGAATTATTTTGTTTTTTATTATCCGCCATGCAACTGCATATTTTCAGCAGGCGTTTCCAAAATATGACGCATTGAATGAGTCTGTTCAGGAAAATGTATCTGCAATCCGTGTTGTCAAAGCGTATGTACGAGAGGACGAGGAGACAAGCAAATTCAAACGTGCAAGTAAGAATATTTATGATATTTTTGTAAAAGCAGAGAAGAATGTTATCTGGAATGCGCCAATCATGATGTTTACAGTTTACACCTGTATCATTTTGATCAGCTGGTTCGGTGCGAAGATGATTGTTGTGGATTCTCTTACAACCGGGGAACTGATGAGTCTTCTTGCTTATTGTATGAATATTCTTATGAGTCTGATGATGCTTTCGATGGTTTTCGTTATGATTTCCATGAGTATGGCAAGTATGCGTCGTATCGCGGAAGTGCTGGAAGAGAGAACAGATATTCACAATCCGGAGAATCCGGTATACGAAGTCGCAGATGGAAGCATCACATTTAAAAATGTAGACTTTTCTTATAAGAAAGACAGTGCAGAGAAGGTACTCAAAGACATCAATCTGGAAATTCATTCCGGAGAAACGATTGGAATTATCGGAGGAACCGGAAGTGCAAAGACAAGTCTGGTCAATCTGATCAGTCGTCTGTATGATGTGACGGACGGAGAGATTCTGGTTGGTGGAAAAAATGTAAAAGAATATGATCTTGAGGTGCTTCGTAATCAGGTGTCTGTAGTGCTTCAGAAAAATGTCTTATTTACAGGAAGTATTTTAGACAATCTCCGTTGGGGAGATAAAGAAGCGACAGATGAAGAGTGTATCCAGCATGTAAACTGGCCTGTGCAGATGAATTTATCGAGCGCTTCCCGGATAAATATAATACGCATATTGAACAGGGCGGAAACAATGTGTCCGGTGGTCAGAAGCAGAGACTCTGTATTGCAAGAGCATTGCTAAAGAAGCCGAAGATCCTGATTCTTGATGACAGTACAAGTGCTGTTGATACTGCAACAGATGCGAAGATCCGACGTGCATTCCGTGAAGAAATTCCAGATACAACAAAGCTGATCATTGCACAGCGTGTATCCAGTGTTCAGGATGCAGACCGTATTATTGTGATGGATGAAGGAAAGATTCATGGATTCGGAACACATGATGAACTGCTTGTGTCAGATGAGATTTATCGCGAGGTATATGAGTCTCAGACACAGGGAGGCGGAGATTTTGATGAAAATGGAGGTGAAGCATAATGCGCGGACCAATGGGAAAACCAAAGAATAGAGTGGAAAATCCTGGGAAATTACTGAAACGTCTGATGGATTATATTTTCCGGGATTATAAATTTCATTGCATTATAGTATTCATCCTTATTTTTGTAGGAGTTATTGCAAATGTTCAGGGAACGATGTTCACAAGAGATTTGATTGATAAATATATTACACCGTTCTTGTTGTCCGGTGATACACTGAACTTTACACCACTTGCACATGCAATCGGAAAAGTTGCCTGCTTTTATGGAGTCGGAATCGTGGCAACGTATGCTTACAACCGAATTATGATCAATGTGACACAGGGAATGATGATGAACATGAGAAATGATCTGTTCAGTCACATGGAGAAACTTCCAATCAAATATTTCGACACACATGCACATGGCGATATTATGTCAATCTACACGAATGACATTGATACACTCAGACAGATGGTGAGCCAGAGTATTCCGCAGATTATCAACAGTGGATTCACAATTGTCAGTGTATTTATCAGTATGCTGATCTTGAATATTCCACTGACAGCAGTGACGATGGTTATGGTTGCGATCATGATCTGGGGGACAAAGAAAGCTGCCGGACAGAGTGGAAAATATTTCCTTGAGCAGCAGAAGAATCTTGGTAAGGTCAACGGATATATTGAAGAAATGATGAACGGCCAGAAGGTTGTGAAGGTATTCTGTCATGAAGAAGAAAGTAAGACAGAATTCAAAAAGTTGAATGAGGACCTGTTTGTGAGCGCAGACCGTGCAAATACTTATGCGAACTTCCTCGGCCCTATGAATGCGCAGATTGGAAATATCAGTTATGTAATGTGTGCGATCGTTGGAGGTGCACTTGCTCTTAACCATGTCGGTGGATTTACATTGGGCGGTCTGGCAAGTTTCCTTACATTTAATAAAAGCTTCAGTATGCCGATCAACCAGGTGAGCCAGCAGCTGAATGCGATTGTTATGGCACTTGCAGGTGCGGAGCGTATCTTTACACTTCTGGATGAAAAAGTGGAAGTGGATGAAGGTTATGTTACATTAGTTAATGCAAAAGAAGAGAATGGAAAACTGACAGAAAGTGAGAAACGTACTGGCCGATGGGCATGGAAACATACACATCAGGCAGACGGTTCTGTTGATTATGTTGAGCTAAAAGGAAATGTTGTATTTGACGGAGTAGATTTCGGATACAATGATGACAAAATCGTTCTTCATGATGTGAAACTATATGCAGAACCGGGGCAGAAGATTGCTTTCGTAGGTTCAACAGGAGCCGGTAAGACGACAATTACAAATCTGATCAATCGATTCTACGATATTCAGGATGGTAAGATCCGCTATGACGGAATTAATATTAACAAGATCAAGAAAGCAGACCTTCGACATTCTCTTGGAATCGTATTGCAGGATACACATTTGTTTACTGGTACAGTGAAAGACAATATTCGTTTTGGAAAGCTGGATGCAACAGATGAAGAAATTGTTGCGGCAGCAAAACTGGCGAATGCAGATGGATTTATCCGCAGACTTCCGGAAGGGTATGACACGGTGATCACCGGAGATGGAGCAAACTTAAGTCAGGGACAGCGACAGCTTCTTGCGATTGCCCGTGCGGCAGTAGCAGACCCACCGGTATTGATTCTGGATGAGGCAACGAGTTCAATTGATACTCGCACAGAGCGTATTATCCAGGAAAGTATGGACCGGCTGATGCATGGCCGTACGACATTCGTGATTGCCCACCGATTGTCAACGGTACGTAATTCCGATTGTATCATGGTTTTGGAACAGGGAAGAATCATCGAGAGAGGTACACACGACCAGTTGATTGAAGAGAAAGGTAAGTATTATCAGCTGTATACAGGAAATGCAATATCAGCATAGAAGAAAGTAGAGATAAAAAAGAACTGAACCCAGATGATTAATGTCAATGGGTTCAGTTCTTTTTGAAATAGAAATCAATGTTCAGTAAAATCTAAAGCTTCATGTGCGAGTTTACGGTCAGCTTCACCAGCAGAACGGTATTTCAAAAGAAAATTCACTTCATTTTTTGTAAGAAGAATGTCGTTTTCACTATTTTCAATTTTAATACAGAAATAGTTTTTTACTTCAACTGATGATGGATTCTTTGCATTGCAGTACTGAGTGATAAGCGAGTCGACAGAGGTGTGATAGATCCAGGATAGTTCAGCAAGAAGTTGAAGGTTTGGTTCACGTACGCCGGTTTCATAATTTGAATAAGCCTGATGAGTGATATGCAGCTTTTCGCCGATCTGAGCCTGTGTGTAGTTATATTGCTTTCTCAAACGCCGTAGATTATCCGCAAGTTGAATATTTGCCATAGTTTCACCTCCGTTTCTATCATCCGTTAAGGTTCAAGGATGTCTTTTCCCTCAATGAGATATTCATAAGAAACGTCGAAGATCTCAGTTAGAGCTTTCAATTCTATGTCTGTAACGTAACGTTTGTTTGTTTCTATTCTTGTAATTACATTTTTGTCCATATCATATCCGCGCAATTGGAGTTTGTAAGCTAAAAGTCTCTGTGACATATGGCGTTGCCGACGAAGTTCAATGAGCCTTTTGCTGATCAGATTCTTCTCTCCGGTAATAGGTGTTCGTTTTGGCATAGTTCTAATCCCTCCTGCAAATAGTGTGAACAGGTTTGTCTCGTTTTTTGCACTTTTAATGATTTTACATGGAATTGGGTAACCAGATGGTTGGAATAATGAGACAAACGGAAAATAATTGTATGATTTGTAATGATTGAACTCTGAAGATAGTGTATAATGAATTCCAAACAATATAGAAAATCAATGCAAAATAAGATGAAGATTTGTTAAAAAAGTTCATGGACTTCATCACGTTAAATTGATACAATTTATCCACAGGACAACAGAAAGGACATTATTATTATGGAAAAAGGTACAATTTTTAAATTTCATAATGATCTTGATACAGATCAGATCATCGCATCCCAGTATCTGCTTCTGCCGAACTTAGATGAGATGAAGAGTCATACATTTGAATCATTGGATCCGGATTTCGCAAAGAAAGTAAAACCGGGAGATTTCGTAGTCGGAGGAGAGAACTTTGGGTGTGGTTCTTCCAGAGAGCAGGCACCAGGTGTGCTCAAAGCACTTGGAGTACAGGCTGTCATTGCGAAATCATTTGCAAGAATCTTCTATAGAAATGCGATTAATATCGGACTTCCGGTGATTGTCTGTAAGGAGCTTCCGGATGAGGTGAAGACAGGTGATACAATGGAACTTCGCATGTCTGACGGAACAGCTGAGGCGAATGGAAAGACTTATTCCTGTACAAAGCTGCCGGAGTATATGCAGAATATTCTGAATCAGGGTGGACTGATCGCTTCACTGAATAAGGAGGACTAGAACTATGGGAATGACAATCGCAGAGAAGATCATCGCTGCTGCCGCCGGTGTGGACAGCGTAAAACCGGGAGACATCCATACAGTAACATTGGACAGAATGATGAGTAATGATGGAACGACACACCTTACTGTGGATATGTATAATAACAAATTAAAGAATCCTCGTATTGCAGATCCGAAGAAACTGGTATTCATTGTGGATCATAATGTGCCATCTGATAGTCCGAAGACAGCGGCATCTCAGAAGAAGATGAGAGATTTTGCAAAAGAGAACGGAATTGACTTCTGGGAAGGAAAGGGTGTCTGTCATCAGGTTATGATGGAGAACTATGTCCGTCCGGGAGAACTGATCTTCGGAGCTGACAGCCATACTTGTTCCTACGGAGCACTCGGAGCGTTTGGTACAGGTGTCGGATGTACAGACTTTCTTTATGGAATGGTGACAGGACAGTCCTGGGTACTTGTTCCGGAATCAGTGAAATTCAATCTGATCGGAGAACTTCCGGAAGGTGTTTATGCAAGAGACCTGATTCTGACAATTATCGGTCAGGTCGGTGCGAACGGATGTAACTATCAGGTAATGGAGTTCACCGGAGAAGGGGCAAAGACACTGAGCATCAGTGATCGTATCGCACTTTGCAATATGGCAGTAGAAGCCGGAGCCAAGACAGGTATCTTCGAGGCAGATGAAAAAGCAATGGAATACCTGAAAGAGCATGGCCGTGAGCCGAAAGCTGTATTCCACAGTGATCCGGATGCACATTATATCAGAGAGTATACAATCGATCTTTCTAACGTGGAACCAGTTGTGGCAAAACCTGATTTTGTAGATAATTTAAGTCCGGCAAAGGAAGTGCGTGGAATTAAGATTGATGAAGCATTTTTGGGTTCCTGTAATAATGGGCGTATTGAAGATCTTCGTGTCGGAGCAGAAGTTATCAAAGGAAAGAAGGTTGCAGATAAGGTCCGTTTCCTTGTTGTTCCGGCAAGCCAGACAATTTACCGTCAGGCTCTTAAGGAAGGACTTCTTGACATTTTCATGGAGGCAGGTGCAATTGTAATGAATCCGAATTGCAGCGTCTGCTGGGGAAGCTGCCAGGGAGTTATTGGTGAAAATGAAGTTCTGATCAGTACAGGAACACGTAATTTCAAGGGTCGTGCAGGACACCCAAGTTCAAAAGTATATCTTGGATCCGCAGCAACAGTTACTGCATCAGCAATTAAGGGTGAGATCGCACTTGCATCTGATCTGTAAGATGAAAGGAACAAGAGGTAACTTACACAGAGAAGAACTTATATATTTTGAGGTGAACTATGGATAAATTTACAGGAAAGGTGTGGGTACTCGGAGATGATATCGATACGGATATCATCATCCCGACAGAGTATCTTGCACTGAAAACAATTGACGATATGAAACAGTATGGATTCAGTCCGCTTCGTCCGGAGCTGGCAGGACAGATCCAGAAAGGTGATATCATCGTTGCAGGAAAGAACTTTGGATGTGGATCTTCTAGAGAGCAGGCACCGGAGATCATCAAAGCACTTGGAATCCAGTGTGTGATCGCAAAATCATTTGCAAGAATCTTTTTCCGCAATTCAATCAACAATGGTCTGCTTTTGATTGAGCAGCCGGATCTGTATGATGATATGAAAGAAGGCGACACAATTGATGTCGTGATGAATCAGCATGTAGATTATAATGGCAAAGAATATCCGATCGCTTCTCTGCCGGAGAATCTGATGAGCATCATTCGGGCAGGCGGACTTGTAAAAGCTATGCGCAAGCTGAATGGACTTGAGGATTGAGCAGAAAGGAGAGCATGATGGGCGAGACGATTATTGAAAAGATTATCAGACATAATACAGGAAAGGCAGTAAAGCCGGGAGATATCGTGACAGTCAATGTTGACAGATGCATGATCCATGATATTTTCATTCCTTTTGTAGCAGATAAATTTGAAGAGATGGGATTTACAAAGCTTCATGATCCGGATAAAGTGGTTCTGATTTATGATCACCTGGTTCCGGCGAGTCAGCAGGATGATACAAGACATTTCCACAAAGGAGATGAATTTGTAGAAAAATATGGACTGACTCACGTACATAGAAGTGACGGAATCTGTCACCAGTTGATGACAGAAGCCGGATATGTGAAACCTGGAGATATCGCATTCGGAACAGACAGTCATACGACAACTTATGGTTGTGTCGGCGCATTTTCATCCGGAATCGGTTATACAGAGATGGCAAGTATTCTTGGAACCGGTACAATGTGGATCAAAGTTCCGGAGACGATCAAAGTTGTGATTGACGGAGAACTTCCGGAAAATGTAATGTCCAAGGATATCATTCTTCGACTGATCGGAGATCTCCGTGCGGACGGAGCAACTTACAGAGCACTGGAATTCTCGGGAAGCACGATTGAGAATATGTCAGTTGCAAGCCGTATGACAATGGCGAATATGGCAATCGAGGCAGGAGCAAAATGTGCACTTTTTACACCGGATGAGAAGACGGCAGAATATTGTGAGATTGAACTCAATGACTACCAGAAGAGTCTTGTTGGAGATGAAGATGCTGTTTATATGAAGACAATGACATATAAGGCAGAGGATTTCGTTCCGGTTATGGCATGTCCGTCCCAGGTTGATAAGATCAGAGACGTCAGTGAACTGGAAGGAACAGAGATTGACCAGGTATTTATCGGATCCTGTACAAACGGACGTCTGGAAGATCTTAGAGCTGCGGCAGAAGTACTCAAAGGGAAGAAAGTTGCGGACTTTGTGAAGTTGATCGTTACACCGGCAAGCCGCAAGATCTACAGACAGGCACTGGCAGACGGGACGCTGGACATTCTGGCAGAAGCAGGTGCAATCATCACACATCCGGGTTGCGGACTGTGCTGCGGAAGAACAGGAGGAATCCTTTCTGATGGAGAACGAGTTGTAGCAACGAATAACAGAAACTTCCTTGGACGTATGGGAACATCTAAAGTAGAGATTTATCTTGCAAGCCCGAGAACAGCAGCAACATGTGCAGTTGCCGGGAAGATTGTGAATCCGGAATAAGAAGGAAATATAAAAAGCTATCGATTACAACAATTAAGATGAAATGTGTTGTAATCGATAGCTTTTTAAAAATTGTTGTAACTGTTTTTCTAATTGACACCTTCTAATGATTTTGTTATAGTTAATTCACATCGAAATCTCAGACATATATTTTCTATATTTCATTTGTCTGAATGTGTTATCGAAAGGATAACTTTATCTCATATTCAAGGCTGCATCAGCAGGAGATTCCATTTTGATGAGTTACAAAATAACAAAAGAATAAAAAACCAGGAGGAAGAGTCTATGGGAAAAGCAGATGTTAATGTGAATATCTGGCTAAGTGAGAAGAAAAGATTTGCAAATTTATTTAATGGTGTGATTTATGGTGGAAGGCAGGTGATATTGCCGGAGGATTTGGTAGAAGTGAATTCTGTTTCATCTGTCAGTGTGAAAAATCGGGCCGGGAAAACAAAGAACATGAAAAGATACCGCGATATTATTATGAAATGGCGGAATCAGGCTACGCTTGTGCTACTTGCAAATGAATCACAGGATAAGGTTCATTATGCGATGCCGCACAAGGTGATGCTTTATGATGGAATGGATTACGAAACACAGATTCGGAATAATTGGAAAAATTTTAATGACCGACGAAAGCAGAACAAAAAAGCAGGACAGCCGTTAGAGCATCTTACCGCAGGAGAATATCTGTCGCGATTTCGAAAAAAGGATCGATTGATACCGATTATTTCATTAGTCTTTTACTATGGTTCAGAGCCGTGGGATGGACCTGTTGACTTATATGATATGTTTCAGTTGGAAGGAACGAAAGAAGAGAAAGAAATTTTGGAGAAATATCTTCCGAATTATAAGATCAATCTTGTAGATGCAGAACGAGTGGAAGATGTTGAAAAATTTTCGGATGATTTACAAGTGATACTAACTATGCTAAGATATAGGGATAGTAAGGAAGAATTAACAGATTACATTAACGAGAATAAAAAGTTCTTTCAGAACGTTGACTATGAAACGAGTCAGGCAATGAAAGCTTTTCTAAACATGAAACAAATACCAGGTGAAGCGGAACATAAGGAGGAGATGGTTGATATGTGTAAGGCAATACAGGAAATGTATGATGATGGAGTGAAAGATGGAATTCGGCAAGGTGTAGAGCGTGGAATAGCAGCAGTTATTAGAACATGTCGGAATTTAAATGTTTCAAAGGAGGATACTCTTAATAATATTCAGAGAGAATATGAGCTTTCAAAGGAAGATGCAGAGAAATATCTGGAAACATATTGGAAATAAAAAGGGAAAGCGATTCTTTAACCGCTTTCCCTTAATTTACGCGAACAACGAGCCAAAGTCCGTGCTTGCACGAGACCTTGGTGACTGTCGCGATAACTTGAGAAACTCACGGAGCGTGTTTCTCATAGTTATAATTGTTTGGAATTAATCTCCCCAAATGCTATACGTATTTCGGATACTTACAGAATATCAATATATTCCCCAGCCAGTGCCTTATTCATGCTTCTTACTGCACAGAATTTTCCACACATACTACAAGTATCGCTGTGGTCATCTTCCGGTTTTCTGCTGTCGCGGATTGCTTTTGCAGTTTCTGGATCCAGAGCACATTCAAACTGTGCATCCCAGTCAAGAACACGGCGGGCATCTGCCATCTTATCATCGATATCTCTTGCACCAGGAATTCCCTTGGCAATATCAGCAGCATGAGCTGCAATTTTAGAAGCAATGATTCCCTGTTTTGTATCTTCAACATTTGGAAGAGCAAGGTGTTCAGCTGGTGTTACATAGCAGAGGAAGGAAGCACCGTTCATTGCTGCAACAGCTCCACCGATCGCGGAAGTAATATGGTCATATCCAGGCGCGATATCTGTAACGATAGGTCCAAGTACATAGAAAGGAGCTCCCATACAGATGGTCTGCTGTACTTTCATGTTAGCTGCAACCTGATCAAGCGGTACATGTCCAGGTCCTTCAACCATAACCTGAACATTATGATCCCAGGCACGTTTTGTCAGCTCACCGAGACGCACAAGCTCTTCAATCTGGCATACGTCTGTAGCGTCAGCCAGACATCCAGGACGGCACGCATCACCAAGTGAGATTGTCACGTCATATTCTTCGCAGATATCAAGAATCTCATCATAGTACTCGTAGAATGGATTCTCTTCTCCTGTCATGCTCATCCATGCGAATACAAGGCTTCCACCACGGCTTACAATGTTCATTTTACGTTTATGCTTTTTGATCTGCTCAATTGTTTTTCTTGTGATTCCGCAGTGAAGTGTAACGAAGTCAACACCGTCTTCTGCATGCATACGGATTACATCAAGGAAATCCTGTGCAGTCAGAGTAGCAAGGTCTCTCTGATAATGAATGACACTGTCGTATACAGGAACTGTACCGATCATAGCAGGACATTCAGAAGTCAGTTTGCGACGGAACGGCTGTGTATCTCCATGGCTGGAAAGATCCATGATAGATTCGGCTCCAAGTTCTACTGCGCTCATTACCTTCTGCATTTCAATATCATAATCCTTGCAGTCACGGGAAACTCCGAGATTGACATTGATCTTTGTGCGGAGCATGCTTCCGACACCTTCCGGGTTCAGGGACTTGTGATTTTTATTGGCACAGATTGCGACCTTTCCTTCAGCGACAAGCTTCATCAGTTTGTCAGTGTCCATATGCTCTTTTTCAGCAACTGTTTTGATTTCCGGGGTGAGAATCCCCTTACGAGCTGCATCCATCTGGGTTGTGTAGTTTCTCATGTTGTTTTGCCTCCATTCGTATATGTGAATTATATAATTTTGACGTCAGCAAAACACGGACAGCGTACACGAGAAAAGCTACGGTTCCATGCATATGAATAGATGCAGAAAGGAATGGTAACTGTTTAGCTACACTACCAGCGAATATAAGATTATGCTGACGCCTTCACGGAGAAATGTTAATAACTACAAGATAAAGGAGTTGTTAACATAATACTCCGGTGATTACAGATTGATTCTGCATTTTCTTGTGCGGTACAAGGTGGTGTCCCCAATGTATCGCATGTAACTGTTCGGAAATTTTGCAGTTACGGATTAAGAAGTCGGAAAAAGCTGTGCCATTACTCCACTTTTCTGGAATACTGAAATCAGCAGGAATGCCAGGATACTTCCGGCTACTGTTGAGATCAGGAATGGGATCACATAGATAAATAATCCTGCCGGTGCTGCTCCCATAAGGAATAAAGCAACCGGATAAGCAGCAATTCCTCCGAGAATACCTGTTCCAAGTGCTTCTGCAAGACAAGTAAGGCTTAAATTCTTACATTTCTTGTAAACAAGTCCACAGCAGAGAGCTCCGATCATACTACCCGGGAAAGCCATCAGACTTCCGATTCCAAGTATATTGCGCAGAAGGCTTGCACAGAATGCAATTCCAACGCCCCAGCCGGGACCAAGAAGTACGGCTGCAAAGATATTTACCATATGTTGAACCGGTGCACATTTACTTCCGGCTACAGGAAAGCTTAAAAAGCTTCCAACGATGGCAAGAGCGGTGAGAACACCTGCAAGTGCCAGTTTTTTTGTGTTTGTTGTCTGTTTCATAACTTGAGTCTCCTTTCAAATGTAAAAAAAGGATCCTCACCTGAGTGAAGATCCTACCAGCTGTCCGAAGTAAAAAGAGATGCAAGGGCATCTCAATCATTACATGGTATCAATTCCCTCCGTTGGCATTATCCAAATCAGGTTTAAATGGGTCGAAACGGTAACACGTCTCCTCTCAGCCGGTTCTGACCAGCTCCCCTTTGACAATATTAATTTGTTGTCTGTTGTTATTATGAACTGAAATTACATAAATTTCAAGACATTTTTTGAAAATATAATATTTCAGAGAATGTATCGTTGCTGTTCACACATCACTATCCCGCGAGATGTTTTGGCATGAATATGCCAAATCCCGAGACATGCAAGAGGAAGAGACGGAAAAATTTAACTAAGGTTTCATATCATAATAATTTGTATTGAAAAACAGGAACAAAAACAATACAACTTTGAATTTATATACATTTTCAAGTGAAAAAGATTGGGTATCCTGCGAATTGTATTGTAACATGTATTATTGTATATTAAGTGCATAACGAGAATGTACTGATCAGATCGATAAAAATCAGAGTGTCGTATGATGGTAATGATGGTCGATCGTATAGAGAGGTCATAAGCGAATGAAAAAATTTGAAAAAATCGTAACCTGGATTCAGGAGGAAGTCAGGTCGGGAAGAAAGGTTTCCGGGGAGAAACTTCCTTCAGAACAGGAATTATCCGAACAATTCCAGGTCAGTCGTCAGACGGTACGACGGGCATTGGAAGAATTAGTAAAAGAGAATATTGTGGAGAGCAGACGCGGAAGTGGCTCTTATATATGTGAAGATGCGGGAATGCTTCTTGGAAATACAGAAAGAAGAGCAGATCATGAAGAAAAACGAATCGCAGTAATGCTGACGTATATCGATACCTATATTTTCCCAATTATTGTTCGGGAAATTGAGAAAAAAGTTACTCAGGCAGGCGGAATCCTTCAGATTGCAATGACAGACAATTCTGTAGCAAAGGAGCGGATGCATCTGGAAGAATTTTTGAGAACAAGAAGAATTGATGGTTTGATCGCAGAGCCTGTAAAAAGTGGGCTTCCGAATCCGAATTTAGATTTATATCAGAAATTACAGAAATCAGGAATACCGGTTGTGTTTGTGAATAGTTTCTATGAGAATCTCACAATTCCGCATGTCAGTCTGGATGATGAGAAAGCTGGATATCTTGCAACAAAACATCTTTTAGAATGTGGACATACAAGAATCGCCGGAATCTTCAAGGCGGATGACGGGCAGGGAAGAATGCGATATGCAGGATACACAAAGGCACTCATGGAGCATTCACTTAAGATTAAAAATCGTCAGATTTTATGGGTTGATTCGGAAGATATCCGGGAAATGGAGATGGAAAGTGACAGAATCCTGAAACGTTTAGATGGATGTACGGCCTGTGTCTGTTACAATGATGAGATTGCAAGTAAACTGGTCAAGGTATTGCAAAGTGCGGAAATCAAAGTCCCAGATCAGATTTCCGTTATTGGAATCGACAATTCCAGTCTTGCAAGATTTTGTGAAGTACCGATCACATCGGTGAATAATCCAGCGAATGAGATTGGAAAATGTGCAGCACAGATTATATTAGATAAGATTGATAAAAATATGGAAATGTACTCAGCGGAATTTGCACCGGAACTTGTGATGCGAAATTCTGTGAAATTATATAATGAAGTCATGTAGACAGCAGACGAAAGGAGAAGAACAATGTTAGAACAGTTAAAAAAAGAAGTGTATGAGGCAAATATGCTGCTTCCAAAATACGATCTGGTTACATTTACATGGGGAAATGTAAGTGGAATCGACAGAGAGAGTGGACTTTTTGTTATTAAACCAAGTGGAGTTGAATATGATAAGCTGACTCCGGAAGATATGGTAGTTGTTGACTTGAATGGAAATAAAGTAGAGGGACGTTATAATCCATCTTCCGATACACCGACACATGTTGTTCTTTATAATCGTTTTCCAAAAATCGGTGGTGTTGTACATACACATTCTGCATGGGCAACAAGCTGGGCACAGGCAGGAAGAGATATTCCATGTTACGGAACAACACATGCAGATTACATCTATGGAGAAATCCCATGCGTGCGTAATCTGACGAAAGAAGAGATCGAGGAAGCATATGAGAAGAACACAGGAGTTCTGATCGCAGATGAATTTGAGGCAAAGAAGAAAGATTATATTGCAGTTCCGGCAGTTCTTTGTAAGAATCATGGTGTATTTACATGGGGGAAAGATGCACATGAAGCAGTTCACAATGCAGTTGTTGCAGAAGAAGTTGCAAAGATGGCAGCAAGATGTGAGATGATCAATCCGCAGATAAAACCGGCTCCGCAGGAACTTCAGGATAAGCATTACTATAGAAAACATGGTGCGAATGCCTATTACGGACAGAATACAGCAAAATAATAACTGTCAAGTATAACATAGTAACAAATTAAGTGATAAATAAAAAATAACTATAAACATTTTATTACAAGGAGGACACAAAAATGTTAAAGAAGAAAGAGTACAAATTCTGGTTTTGCACAGGTTCACAGGATCTTTACGGAGATGAATGTCTGGCGCATGTAGCAGAGCATGCAAAAATCATCGTAGAGAAGCTCAATGAGTTTGGAGTTCTTCCATATGAAGTTGTATGGAAACCAACATTGATCACAAACGAACTGATCCGTAAGACTTTTAATGAAGCTAATATTGATGATGAATGTGCTGGTGTCATTACATGGATGCATACATTCTCACCTGCAAAATCATGGATTCTTGGACTTCAGGAGTTCAGAAAACCACTGCTTCACCTTCATACACAGTTCAATATGGAGATCCCTTATGATACGATCGACATGGACTTTATGAATGAGAACCAGTCAGCACATGGTGGACGTGAGTTCGGACACATTTTCACAAGACTTGGAATCGAGAGAAAAGTTGTTGTCGGACACTGGTCAGATGAGAAGGTTCAGGAGAAGATCGCTTCCTGGATGCGTACAGCAGTTGGTGTGATTGAAAGCAGCCATGTACGTGTCATGAGAGTCGCAGATAACATGAGAAATGTTGCTGTTACAGAAGGCGACAAAGTAGAGGCACAGATTAAATTCGGATGGGAAGTAGACGCTTATCCGGTAAATGAGATCGCAGAGTCTGTAGATGCAGTAAGTGCAGCTGATGTAAATACATTAGTAGAAGAGTATTATGACAAATATGAGATCCTTCTTGAAGGAAGAGATCCGGAAGAGTTCAGAAAACATGTTGCTGTTCAGGCACAGATCGAGCTTGGATTCGAGCGTTTCCTTGAGGAGAAGAACTACCAGGCAATCGTTACACACTTTGGAGATCTCGGTGTACTCAAACAGCTTCCGGGACTTGCAATCCAGCGTCTGATGCAGAAGGGATATGGATTTGGAGCGGAAGGAGACTGGAAGACGGCAGCTATGGTTCGTATCATGAAGATCATGACAGAGGGTATGAAGGATGCAAAGGGAACTTCCATGCTGGAAGACTATACATACAATTTTGTACCGGGAAAAGAAGGAATCCTTCAGGCTCATATGCTTGAGATCTGCCCATCTATCGCAGATGGCCCGATCAGTATCAAGGTAAATCCACTTTCTATGGGAGACAGAGAAGATCCTGCAAGACTTGTATTTACATCAAAAGAAGGAAAAGGTATCGCAACATCACTGATCGATCTTGGAGACCGTTTCCGTCTGATCATCAATACAGTTGATTGTAAGAAAAATGAAAAACCAATGCCGAAACTTCCGGTAGCAACAAACTTCTGGACACCGGAGCCGGATCTCGCAACAGGAGCTGAAGCCTGGATTCTTTGCGGTGGTGCACATCATACAGCATTCTCTTATGATATCACTGCAGAACAGATGGGTGACTGGGCAGCAATGATGGGAATCGAAGCTGTATATATTGATAAAGATACAACAATCCGTAATCTGAAAAATGAACTCAGATGGAATGAACTTGCATTTAGAAAATAAAAAATCATTAAGAGGATAACCTTCAATACTTAAAAATTCATCGAAAAATCATTGAAATGAAGAAAACGAAAAGGTATAATATCTAATTAGAAAAAAAGTCTCCGTAAATCTGTCCGTTAAGAAAATGCAAAGCAGACGGATCTGCGGAGCAAAAAGGAGTTTAAGTATGAGTATTAAAATTGGTATTTTAGGTTATGGTAATCTTGGAAGAGGCGTTGAGTGCGCAGTAAAGCAGAATGATGACATGGAGCTTGTGGCAGTATTCACAAGAAGAAATCCTGAGGATGTTAAGATTCTGACAGAGACTGCAGTAGTTTGTAATGTGGCAGATGTAGAAGACTGGAAAGATAAGATTGACGTTATGATAATTTGCGGAGGAAGCGCAACAGATCTTCCAAAACAGACACCTGTTTACGCAAAGATGTTCAATGTGATTGATAGTTTTGATACACATGCAAGAATCCCGGAGCATTTTGCAAATGTAGATGCAGCCGCAAAAGAAGGCGGACACGTAGGAATCATCTCCGTAGGCTGGGATCCGGGAATGTTCTCACTGAACAGACTGTATGCGAATGCGATTCTTCCGGATGGAAATGATTACACATTCTGGGGCAAAGGTGTAAGCCAGGGACATTCTGATGCAATCCGCAGAGTTGAAGGTGTCAAAGACGGAAAGCAGTACACAATTCCGGTAGAGGCTGCACTGGAGACAGTAAGAAACGGAGAGAATCCGGAACTTACAACAAGACAGAAACATACAAGAGAGTGTTTCGTTGTACTGGAAGAAGGAGCAGATGCGGCAAAGGTAGAAGAAGAGATCAAGACAATGCCGAACTACTTCTCAGATTATGATACAACAGTACACTTTATCAGTGAAGAAGAACTGAAAGCAAACCACAGCGGAATTCCGCACGGTGGATTTGTACTCCGCAGTGGAAAGACAGGATGGGATGGTGAGAATAAGCACCTGATCGAATATAGTCTGAAACTGGATTCCAATCCGGAATTTACATCATCTGTACTGATCGCTTATGCAAGAGCAGCTTACAGACTGGCAAGCGAAGGACAGATCGGATGCAAGACAGTATTTGATATTGCACCTGCATACTTAAGCGCAAAGAGCGGAGAAGAGCTTAGAAAACATATGTTATAAATACATGTTGCGTGACATTTTGCGGCAAAATCTGCTGTGAAAAAACGGAAGCAATGTGTTATATGAATCGGATGCGGCGATGACTTATTAAAAGGAGTTAGACGCCGCATTTTTTACAGGAGGGCAAAAATATGAGAGGAAAAGAAGAGATTAAGAAAACAATCGAAGACGGAAAAGCGGTGCTTGGAATTGAGTTTGGTTCTACAAGAATCAAAGCAGTTTTAATTGATGAGGATAAAAGTCCGATCGCATCCGGAAGTTATGACTGGGAGAATCAGCTTGTAGACAATGTCTGGACATACAGCATGGAGAAAATCCAGAATGGTCTTCAGGGATGTTACCAGGATCTTGTGAAAGATGTAGAAGCAAAATATGATGTGAAGCTTACAAAATTTGCAGCACTCGGAGTCAGCGCAATGATGCATGGATATCTTGCGTTTGATGAGAATGATGAATTACTTGTTCCGTTCCGTACCTGGAGAAATACGATCACAGAAGAAGCTTCTGAAAAACTGACAGAGCTCTTCTCTTATCATATTCCGCAGCGTTGGAGTATTGCTCATCTGTACCAGGCAATCTTAAATGGTGAAGAACATGTAAAAGATGTTCGTTATATTACAACACTTGCAGGATATATCCATTGGAAATTGACCGGCAAGAAGGTGCTCGGAAATGGTGATGCAGCAGGAATGTTCCCAATCGACATAGCTACTAAGAAATTTAATGAGAAGATGATGGATCAGTTTGATGAACTTACAGCAGAGAAGAATTTCCCATGGAAGATCCGTGAAATCCTTCCGGAAGTTCTTGTTGCCGGAGAAGACGCAGGTGTATTGACAGAAGAAGGCGCAAAACTGCTTGATCCTACAGGAACACTTCAGTCCCAAATTCCAATGTGTCCTCCGGAAGGAGATGCTGGAACAGGAATGGTTGCAACAAACAGCGTTGCTGTCCGCACAGGAAATGTATCTGCCGGAACAAGTGTATTTGCAATGGCAGTACTTGAGAAAGACTTGACAAAGCCTTACGAAGAAATTGACCTTGTAACAACTCCGGCCGGAGATCTTGTAGCAATGGTACACTGTAATAACTGTACATCAGATCTGAATGCATGGGTGAACCTGTTCCGTGAATTTGCAGAGAGTATGGGAATGACAGCAGATATGAACCAGATTTTTGGAACACTTTATAACAAAGCATTAGAAGGAGATTCCGATTGTGGCGGACTTCTGGCTTACAACTATTTCTCAGGAGAGCATATTACAGGATTTAACGAAGGAAGACCGTTATTCGTTCGTAAACCTGACAGCAAATTTAATCTTGCAAACTTTATGAGAGTACATCTTTATACTTCTCTTGGAGCATTGAAGACAGGAATGAATATCCTTCTGAAAAAAGAACATGTTGCATTGGATCGAATGATGGGACATGGCGGATTGTTTAAGACAAAAGGTGTTGGACAGAGAATCCTTGCAGGAGCAATCGATACACCGGTTTATGTTATGGAGACAGCAGGTGAAGGTGGTGCATGGGGAATCGCACTGCTTGCCGATTACCTTATTAAGAAAGAGGACAAGGAATCGCTGACAGATTATCTTGAGAACAAAGTATTCCATGATGCAGTGGGAACAGGAATGGATCCGGTTGCGGAAGATGTGGAAGGATACGAGAAATTTATGGAAACATATGCTAAGGGTCTTGCAATCGAGAAAGCAGCGGTTGAAAATTTATAGTTACGTGTGTTGCTGGACGGTGGTAGATGAAGTGGAAATGATATTTTCAAGGGGCTGTACATGGTATCCCATCTCTTCCCATCTGGTCAGTAGTTCATCCAGGATTTCAGCATTAGTGGAAGATGTGCTGTGGAGCAGAACGATAGCTCCGGGATGAATCCTTCTGAGGAGTTTGGAGAAAGCTTCTTCTTTGGATGGCTGGTTATCCTGATACCAGTCTACATAGCGAGACTCCAGAAGAAACTTTTGTAACCAAGTTCTTTTGCCATTTGAAGATTAGCTTCACTGTATTTTCCCTGAGGAGGCCGATAGTATTTGGTCATATTCTTTCCGGTTACGTTTTTATAGGCAGTTTCTACATATTCCAGTTCTTTTTGGAAATCTTCTATAGAAGAAATATGGGACATGTCGGGGTGATGCCAGGTATGGTTTCCCACGGTGTGTCCTTCTTTTATTATCTGTCGGATCAGTTCAGGTTCAGAGTCAATGTAGGTTCCGACAACAAAAAAAGTGGCTTTTACCTGATGTTTTTTCAGTGCATCAAGGATGGCAGGTGTATTTCCGTTTTCGTAACCGGCATCAAAAGTAAGATACAGAACTTTTTCAGACGTATCCTGTGCGTAATAAGCATCCATAGATGCAAGTTCCTGGATCGAAGCATTTCCAACAGGAGTTTTGCCTTCTTCCTGAAAACTTAACCCCCAGTTTCCTTCTGAAGAAAGTGTGAGATCAGGAAGGGCACAGGAAATCGTCCGGGGAATAGAAGTCACGGAGTTCTGGTTGACTGGAGAGGGGCGAGCCGAAGTTGACTCATTAGAAAAAGCAAAAATCTGTTCTTTAAGAAATCCAGCTCCAATACCTGAAAAATAAGAGAAAACAAGAAATAAAATGCAATATTTCTTTGATTTAAAAGGGTGTATGGGAAAATGGATACATTTCCGGGAAAGAGAGAGTTTCATTCGTTCACCTCGGAAAATCGTTAATAGAATATATGAAATTGTATTTCTTTTTATACTTGTTGAGCAGGCAGAGGAATGATATACTAATCCGGTAATTGTATTGTATCCCGCAAGTTGGGAATGATAACAAGGAGGAATTGAATAATGAAAACAAAGAAACATGACACTCGTTGGATGGTTAGTGTTGCACTTATGGCAGCGATCGTGATCGTACTGGCCAATACACCGCTTGGTATGATCCAGCTCCCTATCATTAAGGCAACAACAGTTCATATTCCGGTGATCCTCGGAGCAATTCTGTTAGGACCTGGTGCAGGAGCAATTCTTGGAGCAATTTTTGGTATATGCTCTCTGGTTAGTAATACAATGGCTCCGACACTCTTATCCTTTGCATTTTCACCATTTTTAAGTACAACCGGAATTCCTGGGGCGTTGAAGGCAATCTGGATTTCCGTTGGATGCAGAATTCTGATCGGTGTGGCAGCAGGATGGCTGTGGGTACTTTTTACAAAGATTAAACTGAATCAGTTTATCGCACTTCCGATTGTGGGATTTGTTGGTTCAATGGTGAATACTGTCACTGTAATGGGAAGTATTTATTTCCTGTTTGCACAGCAGTATGCCGAGGCGAAAGAAGTCGCACTTACAGCAGTATTCGGTCTGGTGATGGGAACTGTGACAGCATCCGGTATTCCGGAAGCAATCGCAGCAGCAATTCTCGTTCTTGCACTTGGAAAAGTACTTGTTGTAGTTTTCCGCAAGATGAATCTTGGGGCTGTGAATGTGGAGTCTGCAAAATAACAGACAGATTTTAAAATAGAAGAAAGATATGAATCATGAAGAAGTTGAATAAATGTGGAATCAAGACTGTTATCAGTTCACAAAGTTGTGAAATAGTAACAAAACCACAAAAAATCAACTTCTTCATGTTGCTTTTTGATGAATTTTAGTTGCTGTTATAGTTGATTAAGTGTCAGGTGTGTATTATAATAAAGCTATATGATATGCAAAAACTGTTGGAAGATCAGAACAGCAGAAAGAAGGGGAGAAAGATATGGCAGAGGATTACAGAAACCAGGCAATCGGCGTATTTGAACTGGAAAGTGAGTGTATCTGTTTTGTAGCACTTGATGCGGCAGCAAAAGCAGCAGCAGTAAAGATTCAGGGCGTGGAGAGAAATCGTCTTGCGGCAGGAGCTGCGTGAAGATGAGAGGAAGTGTCTCTGACGTGAAGGCTGCAATGGAAGCAGCACTGGATGTAGCCAGACCGTTGACGAAGATTATTTCCCATACGGTGATTGCATCACCTTCTGAGGATACGGAAAAAGCAATTGCAATGACAATTAATAAATAGGTATTTGTTCAATTGTCTGTTGTACATATGAGAAGAGTATTGTTTTGTGAGAAAATCAGAGAAGGAAAAGAAAGGGAAATAAGATGAAGAAATATGGAGCATATGGCCTGGTAGAGGTAAAAGGAGAATCCAATGCGGTGATCGTAGTTGACCGCATGTTAAAGACTGCAGAAGTAGAGTATGTGACACAGGACACAAAGTGTGGTGGACATGCACTTGTTTTTGTAGGTGGCAGTGTATCAGCAGTAACAGCAGCGGTTGATGAAGTGAAAAATAATGCACCGTGTAAAGTTATACAAACTGCTGTGATCTCCAATCCGTCCCAGGAGATGGTTGATATAGTAGAAATGTTTAAGAATAGATAAGAGTTAGGATTAAGTAAAATGGAAAGAGCAATCTTGTTTTTTGATATTGATGGAACAGTGTTGAGTGAAGTGACAAAAGAGGTACCGCAAAGTGCGATTGAGGCAATGGAAAAAGCACGAGCGGAAGGACATCTGCTGTTTATTAATACAGGCAGAACAATCTGTAGTATTCCGACAGAGGTGAGAAAATTCCAATTTGATGGGTATTTGTGTGGCTGTGGGACATATCTTACAGAACATGATGAAGTTTTGCTAAAAAGCTCGATTGAGAAGCAGAGAGGTATAGAACTGCTGCGAAAAGCAAAAGAATGTAATCTTGGTGTTATTGCAGAAGGACAAGAGGATTGTTATTTTCCTGGGCACATATCACGATTTGACAGGTTAGAATCTACAAGAAGATATTTTGCATCTAGAGGAATAGGAATCGAACAGTCTTTAGAGAGCGAAAGATTTGAATATGATAAGTTGTTTGTTTACGTAGATGATAAGAGTGATTTTGATTCTTTTCGTGAATATCTTGGAGATGACATGGAAGCACTTGACCGTGGCGGAAAGGCTTATGAAGTGATTCAAAAAGGATTTTCCAAAGCAACCGCCTGTCAGTTTATTATGGAAAAATATGGCTTGGATGCAAGTCGGGCGTATGTCTTCGGAGACAGCAGTAATGATCTGGCGATGTTTGAATATGCGGAGCATGCGATTGCGATGGGCAGACATGATTCAGTATTGGATCCACATGCTGAGTTTGTTACAAAGACAGTGGAAAATGATGGAATTGCATATGCCATGAAGCATTATGGATTAATTTAACAGAAAATAGAAAACAGGATCTGTCAGGAAAGATAAAACTGATGGATCCTGTTTTTTATTCTCTGTTATACAATACCGGCACCGTCAAAGAAGCTGACATCTGTTGGATATACATAGCTGTCTCCAATGTCATGAAGAAGTACAACATTCAAGTGATTATTCAGGTTCTTTTTATCCAAAGAAATTGCATCAGTCAGTACATCAATCGGTAAATTAGAGTTGTCCGGAAGTTTATAAATCTCCAATGCCTTTTTGATCTGTTCTGCGCATCCGGATGTGGTTAATCCTTTCTCTTCTGCAATCTTTGTAATCTGATACATACCGATTCCAACAGCCTCTCCATGGCTTTCGCGCTCATAATTGAAGTGCTGTTCAATCGTGTGCGCAAGTGTGTGTCCAAAGTTCAGAAGGATACGTTCTCCAAGGTCAAACTGATCGGCTTCGACAACGATTCTTTTGATATCAACGCAGCGTGCAATAATCTGTGTCAACTCCGGTTTTAAATCATCGAAAGAAGTATGTCTGCATAAAAGCTCAAAAAGCTCTTTGTCTTTGATGCATCCATATTTGATCACTTCGCCCATTCCATCACTGATGAAATGATCTGGCAATGTATTCAGCACATCCGGATCAATGATGACTGCCTTTGGGTGATAAAATGCACCAACAAGATTTTTTCCCTGTGGAAGATCTACCGCAACTTTTCCACCAACGGAAGAATCGACTTGCGCAAGAAGTGAGGTTGGAATCTGTACAAATTTGATTCCACGCAGATAACTGCTGGCAGCAAATCCGGCAAGATCACCGATCACACCGCCACCAAGTGCGATGAGCAGGTCACTTCGTGTTAGTTTTGCATTTATTAATGCTTCATAGATCTTAGGCAGAGACTGGAAACTCTTAGTAGGTTCGCCGTGAGGCAGAACAAAAGAGTGGCATTCAAACCCTGAGTCAGACAATGCTTTTGTGATAATTTCTCCATAGAGAGGAAAAACATTATCATCTGAAACAATCATGATTTTTCTCCCGGAGAACACTTCGCTTACAAGTTCTCCGGTTTTTGCAAGGATTCCATTTTCAATATGGATCGGATAAGAATTCGGTCCAAGATCAACTGTTAATTTCATGACGATCTCCTTAGAATTTTTTACCGACTACTTCGGCAATTTGACGAACTTGCTGAAGCAGAACATCATATTTCTCAGGTTTCAAAGACTGGGCTCCGTCACAAAGGGCAGCTTCCGGATTGTTGTGAACTTCGATCATAAGTCCGTCAGCACCTGCAGCAACAGCAGCCTTTGCCATAGGCTCAACAAGCCACCATTTTCCGCCGGCATGACTTGGGTCAATAACAATTGGAAGATGTGTCTTGCTGCGAAGAACAGGGATACACTGAAGATCCAGAGTGTTTCTTGTAAAAGTCTCAAAAGTACGGATACCACGTTCACAGAGAATGACATTTTCATTACCGGATGCCATGATATACTCAGCGGACATGATCCATTCTTCGTATGTGGCATTCAGTCCTCTCTTTAACAGGATTGGGCGGTCAACCTGTCCTAATTCTTTGAGAAGGTCAAAGTTCTGCATGTTGCGGGCACCAATCTGGATCAGGTCAACTTTCTCGTTGAATACATCCAGATACTTGGAAGACATGAGTTCTGTGACAATAGGAAGTCCGACTTCTTCTCTGACTGCACAGAGAATATCAAGTCCCTCAAGTCCGAGTCCCTGGAAAGCGTAAGGACTTGTTCTTGGCTTGAATGCGCCGCCGCGGAGAAGATTTGCTCCGGATGCTTTTGCTTTTTGAGCAATCTCAAGAACCTGCTCATAGGATTCTACAGAACAAGGTCCTGCAATCAGTCCTAAATGTTCACCGCCGATCTTAACACCGGAAACATCTATAATAGAGTCTTCCGGATGAAATGCGCGATTTGCAAGCTTATAAGGCTCCTGTACATGCATAACTTTGTCGACACATGTGTCAATTTCAAATTGTCTTGAATCAATCAGTGTTGTATCTCCGATACATCCGATGATCGTCATTCCGGTTCCCTGAACCAGATGAGTGTCAAGTCCGTGCTTTTTCACAAGATTTTCGACACGGTGTATATTTTCCTCAGAAGTATGAGGCTTCAAAACAATAATCATTTTTATCATCCTCCTTAATATTCGTACTGTAAAATTTTAGTTATTTAAAGTGCGAAAACATATGTATCATAAAACATATACAATAAGATGTCAATGTCTTTTGGATTATTTGAAGAAATATATCAAAAAAAGATGAAAAATTGCAGATTTATTTCATGAATAATTACATTGACGGATAGTGCGTGCAGTGCTAATCTAAAAAGCGTGTCATGTGTAGAGAGAGTTCTTTGTTGCTGGTCGCACATCGTGTGAACAGTAACGCTCTCCTGGCATGAGATTGACAGAAACTGACGGAAGAATCGTTTCTGGAACTTGACATGTAGGCTTACATATTAAAAAGAGGTAAAACAAATGAAGATTTTAAAACAGTTTGGTGTGATATTCGGGGTTTGCTGGGTCAGTCTTGTAATCGAACATTATCTGCCATTTTCTTTCCCGGCGAGTGTGATCGGTATGATTTTATTGTTGCTCTGTCTGCTGACCGGGTTCTTAAAGATTGAGCATGTGCAGGAAAAAGCAGATTTCTTGTTAGGAAATATGGCATTCTTTTTTGTACCGGCAGGTGTAAGTATCATTAATTATTTTGACATTTTAAAAAGTACAGTGCTTCAGCTTCTTGTAATCTGTGTTGTATCCACGATTGTAACCTTCGCTGTGACAGCGTATGCAGTTACACTGACAGTGAAATTGATGGAGAAGAAAAAAGGAGGAAAGAAAGCATGAAAGAATTAATGACATCTCCTTATTTTGGAGTAGGGTTGAGTGTGGTAGCATTCTGGATAGGAGAAAAGCTGCATAATAAATTAAAGACACCGATTTGCAACCCGCTGATTGTTGCGATTGTATTAATTGTAGGAGTCCTTTTGATTTTTGATATTCCTTACGATAGTTATGATGTGGGTGGAGCTTTGATCAATATGTTTCTTGCTCCGGCAACAGCATGTCTTGCGGTTGCGATTTACACAAAAATTGATATCCTGAAGAAGTATTGGCTTCCAATCGTGGTTGGATGTACAGCAGGGTCAGTAGCATCTATGGGAAGTGTCTATGCAATGTGTAAATTATTTGGACTGGATCAGAGCATGACAGTTTCACTGATCCCTAAGTCAGTGACTACACCTATTGCAGTGAGTGTTTCAGAACCGGCGGGCGGAGTAGTGCCGATTACAGTGGTTGCTGTTATTTTCACAGGAATTCTCGGAAGTATTCTGGCTCCGACGCTGATCAAAATATTCCATGTGAAGGATTCTGTGGCAGCAGGACTTGCGATCGGTGCATGTAGTCATGCAGTCGGAACATCAAAGGCAATTGAAATTGGTGAGATCGAGGGTGCAATGAGCGGTCTTGCAATCGGAATCTGTGGAATTATTACAGTGCTGTTTTCAATGCTTATTATGTAGGCGGATTTAATAATTATGAAAAGAATCGATTCAATCAGGATTTTTCGTATAGAAACATTGCCTGAAAGAAATCGGTTCTTTTTTTGAAAAAAATAAGGATTTCACGCTTCGGTCATGACAAATGTGGAAACTTATGTTATACTCTAAGTTAGGTTAGTGCCATTATACTTTGGATTATGGTTTGTGTGAAAAGACAGAACAGGCACTGAAAGATAGAATTTAAAGGAGCTATACGGTATGAAAAGAGTATTGTTAAAGCTGAGCGGAGAAGCTCTTGCAGGCGAGAAGAAGACTGGATTTGATGAGGCAACCTGTATCGGAGTTGCGAAGCAGGTAAAACAGCTTGTAGATGAAGGTGTGCAGGTAGCAATCGTAACAGGAGGAGGAAACTTCTGGAGAGGAAGAACAAGTGAGACAATTGACCGTACAAAAGCAGATCAGATCGGTATGCTTGCAACAGTTATGAACTGTATCTATGTGTCAGATATTTTCCGTCATGTAGGAATGAAGACAGAAGTATTCACACCTTTTGTATGCGGAGCATTTACATCTCTGTTCTCAAAGGATGCAGCAGTTGCAGCACTGGAAGAAGGAAAGGTGATCTTTTTCGCAGGTGGAACAGGACATCCATATTTTTCAACAGATACAGGTGCAGTTCTCCGTGCAATCGAGATAGAGGCAGATGCAATGCTTCTTGCAAAGGCAATTGACGGTATCTATGACAGTGATCCGAAGGTGAATCCGGCAGCAGTGAAGTATGATGAAATTTCTATTCAAGAAGTGATCGATCAGAAACTCGCAGCAGTTGATCTGACAGCATCCATTCTCTGTCTTGAGAATAAGATGCCGATGCTTGTATTCGGACTTAATGAAGAGAATAGTATTGTGAATACAATGCAGGGAAAATTCACAGGAACAAAAGTTACTGTATAAACTATTTTGAATAGCGGAGGAATTACAGCATGAATGAAAAAAACAAAATCTATGATGATAAGATGACAAAGACAATTAACAATCTGGATGGAGAACTTGCTACAATCCGTGCAGGGCGTGCAAACCCACATGTACTGGATAAGCTGGCAGTTGATTACTACGGAACACCAACACCGATCCAGCAGGTAGCGAATGTATCTGTACCGGAAGCACGTATGATCCAGATCCAGCCATGGGAGAAGAGCATGCTCAAGGCAATTGAGAAAGCAATTCTTACATCTGATATCGGAATCAACCCGACAAACGATGGAACATCTATCCGCCTGGTATTCCCGGAACTGACAGAGGACCGCAGAAAAGAACTTGCGAAAGATGTTAAGAAAAAAGGTGAGGAAGCGAAAGTTGCTGTACGTAATGTCCGTCGTGATGGAAATGTTGCTTTCAAGAAACTGAAAGGAACGGAAATTTCTGAAGATGAGATCAAAGATCTTGAAGATGAACTTCAGAAGATCACAGACAAGTATGTTGCTAAGATTGATAAGATGGTAGAGGCGAAGTCCAAGGAAATCATGACAGTCTAAATCGAAAACAGCAGAGCTGAATTGTCAGATTGTAATGTGGAAAAACTGTTTACAGATTATTTGTACGCAGATAAGTTTTTAAGAACATGGAGGCTTATTTAAGGCTCCATTTCTTCTTTAAAGAAGTTGCGACAGAGAGGATAAGAAAATGAACGTACCACAGCATATTGCGATTATTTTAGATGGAAACGGACGCTGGGCAAAATCAAAAGGAATGCCGAGAAATTACGGACACGCACAGGGAGCCAAGAACGTTGAGAAGATCTGTGAAGAAGCATGGCGTATGGGAATCAAGTACCTGACAGTCTATGCATTTTCTACAGAAAACTGGAGCAGACCACAGAATGAAGTGGATGCACTGATGAAACTTTTAAGAAATTACATGAAAACATGTCTGAAGACAGCGGCAAAGAATGATATGAAGATCCGTGTGATCGGTGACATTGAACCGCTGGATGAGGATATCAAGAGCCGGATCAGAGAACTGGAAGAGGCAACAGCCAACAATGGAGGCTTAATTTTACAATTGCCCTGAATTATGGAAGCCGTGATGAGATCACAAGAGCAGCCAGAAAGCTTGCGAAGGATTGTGTGGCCGGCAAGGTAAATCCGGACACGATCGATGAATCATTATTTAATTCTTATCTGGATACAAATGACATTCCGGATCCGGATTTGATGATCCGTACAAGCGGAGAACAAAGATTATCGAATTATCTGCTTTGGCAACTGGCCTATTCAGAGTTTTATTTTACAGATATTCCGTGGCCGGCATTTACGAAAGAAGAGCTTATAAAAGCGGTGGAAGAATATAACCGCAGGCATAGAAGATTCGGCGGAGTAGAGGAGGCGGAATAAAGATGTTTAAAACAAGGTTACTAAGTGGAATACTATTAGTGATCATCGCGCTTGTCACAGTGATCACGGGCGGAAACCTGCTCTTTGCAGTTTTGTTATTAATCAGCCTGATCGGAATGACAGAGTTGTATAAAGTATTTCACATAGAGAAGAAGGCACCAGGAATTGTCGGATATATTTTTGCAATCCTGTATTATGGGTTATTATATTTTAAACCGCTTCTTCCGGGAGAATCCTTAAACTGGTTTGTTATGCTGTTTATGGCTTTTTTGATCTGCCAGATGGCGGTTCTTGTATTTGCTATCCGAAATATAATACACAGCAGATTTTTGCCGGTTTTTTTGGAATGTTCTATGTGGCAGTGATGCTCTCTTACATTTATCAGACAAGAAATCTTCCGGGAGGAATCTTCTCGGTATGGCTTGTATTTGTATGCTCCTGGGGATGTGATACTTGTGCATACTGTGTCGGTATGTTGATCGGAAAGCACAAGATGGCACCGATTTTAAGTCCGAAGAAATCAATAGAAGGTGGAATCGGAGGAATCCTTGGTGCGGCATTGATCGGAGTATTGTATGGACTTGCAATTAACTACTGGGGAAATGCGGCAGCAGATTTATTGCAATATGCGATCATTGGTGCGGTTGGTGGAGCAATTTCACAGATTGGGGACCTGGCAGCTTCTGCAATCAAGAGATACCACAACATTAAAGATTATGGAAAACTGATTCCGGGACATGGAGGAATTCTTGACCGTTTTGACAGTGTAATCTTTACAGCACCTATTATTTTCTATCTTTCCTTGTTTCTGTAAAAGGAGATATATGCGTGATAGATGCGTTGCTGATCCACAGTTTTGTGGATCGTAACATAAATGCAGAATAGAGGTAAAAAGTTACGATGAAGAAAATTGCAATTTTGGGATCTACAGGATCCATAGGAACACAGACATTGGAGATTGTCAGGACAAATGGCGATCTGGAGGTTACGGCACTTGCAGCAGGGAATAATATTGATCTCCTGGAGAAACAGATCAGAGAATTTAAGCCGAAACTGGCAGCAGTCTGGAAAGAAGAAAGAGCAAATGAATTAAAAGACAAAATAAATGATCTGGATGTTAAAGTAGTAAGCGGTATGGATGGACTGCTTGAAGTAGCGAGACAGCCGGAGTCAGAGATTCTTGTGACAGCAATTGTCGGAATGATTGGAATTCTTCCTACAATTGAAGCAATTAATGCAGGAAAAGATATTGCGTTGGCAAATAAAGAAACACTGGTCACAGCAGGACATATTATTATGCCGCTGGCAAAGGAAAAAGGGGTTTCTATCCTTCCGGTGGACAGCGAGCACAGCGCAATCTTCCAGTCTCTTCAGGGAGGACAGCAGAAGGCTCTGCATAAGATTCTCCTGACGGCATCCGGTGGACCATTTAGAGGAAAAAAACTGGAAGATCTGGCGAACATCCAGGTAGAGGATGCATTGAAACATCCAAACTGGGCAATGGGACGCAAGATTACAATTGACTCATCTACAATGGTGAACAAAGGTCTTGAAGTGATTGAGGCGAAATGGCTCTTTGGAGTGGATGTAGATCAGATTCAGGTTGTTGTGCAGCCACAGAGTATCATTCATTCAATGGTGGAATATGAAGATGGTGCAGTGATCGCACAGCTTGGAACACCGGATATGAAACTTCCAATCCAGTATGCACTCTATTATCCGGAACGTCGTTATCTTCCGGGTGACAGACTGGACTTTTCGACACTTCAGCAGATCACGTTTGAACAGCCGGATCTGGAAACATTTTATGGATTGAAGCTTGCTTTTGAAGCGGGAAGAACAGGAGGTTCCCTTCCGACCGTGTTAAATGCGGCAAATGAGAAAGCAGTTGCGCTGTTCCTTGACAGAAAGATTAAGTATCTCCAGATTCCTGAGATTATTCAGGCGTGTATGGAAGCGCATAAAAATATTGCGGCTCCAACCGTTGAGGAGATACTAAAGACAGAACAGGAAACATATGAATTTATTAAAAACAGGTGGTAATGTATGGGCATAATCTTGGCAATTCTGCTATTCAGTGCGATTGTAATCTTTCACGAATTAGGACACTTTCTGCTTGCAAAGAAGAATAAGATTCGTGTGGATGAATTCTCTCTGGGGCTTGGACCGACTATTTTTGGAAAACAGTTTGGAGAAACGAAATTCAGCTTAAAGCTTCTTCCGTTTGGTGGAGCCTGCATGATGGGAGAAGATGATGTGGATGATATGTCTGAAGGGAGCTTTAACAGCAAATCGGTCTGGGCAAGAATGTCAGTAATTGTTGCAGGTCCAGTGTTTAATCTTATTCTTGCATGGATCCTCTGCATGATTATTATTGGCTGGACGGGATATCGAGCACCGATTGTCAGTAATGTGACAGATGGATATTCAGCGCAGGAGGAAGGCATTGAACCGGGAGACGTAATTAAGAAAATCGGAGGGAAATCAGTTCATATCTGGAATGATATCAGTCTGTATAATATGATGCATGCCGGGACGAAAAGTGTAGAAGTTAAGTATGAACGTGATGGTAAGGATTATACCGTTGTGCTGGAACCAAAACAGAACGAGGGAGATGCTTTTCCTCTGCTTGGAATTACAGGTGGTGAGATGGTTCGTCCGGGTCTGTTTGGAACAGTTCGATACGGAGCATATACGGTGAAGTATTGGATCACATATACAGTTGACAGTCTGAAAATGTTGATCAGCGGAAAGGTAGGAGTAAAAGATCTTTCCGGTCCGGTTGGAATTGTCAGTGCGGTAGATAACGTTTATCAGGAAGCAGCTCCGGCAGGCATGACAGTAGTGATTTTAAATCTTCTCAATATAGGAGTACTTCTGACCGCCAATCTGGGCGTAATGAATCTGTTACCGCTTCCGGCGTTGGACGGTGGACGTCTTGTATTCCTTATCATTGAGGCCGTTCGTGGAAAAAGAGTACCGCCTGAGAAAGAAGGCATGGTACATTTTGCAGGATTTGTGCTTCTGATGGCATTGATGGTTGTTATTATGTTTAATGACATTCTGAAACTTGTGTAGAAAACAGGAAAGAATAGGAGTTTCCCGCATATACTGGAAAAAGAAAACGAATCAGATGTGGGAGACAAACTATGAAACTTTTTCAACCGATACAAGGGTCACAAGGTTCAACTGAAAGCAAAGAAACGCAGGAGAATCTGATCGATCGTGGTCAGCTGCAGATAAATGTTACATCTTCTGTGAATGCATTTCCGATAAAGGAAGCGCGGATTTCCATCTCTTATACAGGAATTCCGGAAAGTATATTAGAACAGGTGGTGACGGATTCTTCCGGTCAGACAGAAGTGGTTGAACTGAATGCACCACCGGAAGAATGGAGTCTGGATGAGAACGAAGAACGTCAACCATATTCAGAATATACATTGAATATTGAAGCAGAGGGATTTGAGTCGATCAGTGTTTCGGGAACAGAGATCCTGGCAAACACAAAGGCAATCCAGAATGTACGCATGAAACAAAAGGATCAGAGCAGGGAAGAAGAGCAGGTATTCGTCATCCCTGCTCATACTTTATATGGAAATTATCCTCCGAAGATTGCAGAGGAAGAGATTAAGCCAGTAAATGAAACAGGAGAAATTGTCTTGAGCCGTGTGGTTGTACCGGAATATATTATCGTACATGATGGATCACCGCGGGATTCTACAGCACAGAATTATTATGTGAAGTACAAAGATTATATAAAAAATGTCGCATCAAGTGAAATCTATGCAACCTGGCCGGCAGACACCATAAGGGCAAATGTGCTGGCAATTATGTCATTCACTTTAAACAGGTTTATACGGAATGGTATCGAAATAAAGGGTTTAATTTCACAATTACATCATCAACGGCATTTGACCATAAATGGATCCCGGAGCGCAATATATTTGAGCCTATTTCAGTGATTGTGGATGAACTGTTTGCAGACTATCTGTCACGGCCGAATGTGCGCCAGCCAATCCTGACACAGTATTGTGATGGTCGCAGAGTGAGTTGTCCAAACTGGTTGACACAGTGGGGGTCGAAAAGTCTGGGAGAACAGGGGTATTCTCCGATTGAAATTCTAAGGTATTATTATGGTGATGATATGTATATCAATACGGCAGAAGCAATCTCAGGTGTTCCGTCTTCCTGGCCGGGATATACACTGGAACAAGGTTCACAAGGTCCAAAGTGCGCCAGATACAGGAACAGCTGAATGTAATTGCGGGTGCATATCCGGAGATCCCTAAATTGGAGGAAGATGGAATCTATGGACCTGAAACAGAAGCGGCTGTCCGGAAATTTCAATCTATATTCGGTCTTCCGGTAACCGGAGAGATAGATTATAAAACATGGTATAAGATATCAGAAATTTATGTTGGCGTGTCAAGAATAGCGGAGCTTTCATAAAGTACAGGATCAGTTCAGACAGGAGACAGTGAAATTAATGGAAAGAGACAGAAGACGAAGGAAAAAACGACGAAGAAATAGAAAAACAAGAAGAAAAGGATTCATGTTTCTTGTACTTCTTCTTGTGGTGATCGGAGCAGCAGGTGTATTAAAGATGATAAAAGCAACACCTGGATCATTCTGTGAGTCTGGAAATATACTTTTGTCTGATTCAGGTCAGAAAATAGAATTTCCGGAGTTAAATGTATCAGAAGAAGATGTTGCAGACGGTTTTTATTATCAGCAGCTGTCGGAACAGGAAAAACAAGTTTATCGCGAGATCCTGCAGGGGGTTCGTTCCATGGATGAGACCATTCTTCTTCATGCAGGCGAGAACGATGAGGCTGGAAAGATATACGAATATCTGATCTATGACCGGTCGGAATTGTTCTGGTGTGACGGGAGCTCAAAAATGACGGTATACAAAGATTATACAGAGTTTCATCCGTCTTATATCTGCACACAGGATCAGAGAGAATCCAGACGGGAGCAGATTGAAAATGCGGCACAAGAGGTACTTGCAGGTGCGCAGGGATGTGAGACAGAGTATGAGAAGATCAAGTACATTTTCAAATATCTTGTAGATACGGTGGATTATGATCAAAACGCATTGGATAATCAGAATATTTATAGTTCTTTGGTTGGAAAAAGATCCGTCTGCGCAGGATATTCCAGAGCAGCTCAATATCTGTTGAAACAGATGGGAATAGAATGTATTTACGTTGTGGGAACAGTAAAAGAGCAGGGGGCACATGCATGGAATATAGTGAAATGTGATGATAAGTATTATCAGATGGATGTGACTTTCGGAGATCCGATCTTTCAGGAGAATGAGACGGGAGAAACGCTACCTCATGATCTTGTGAATTATGAGTATCTATGTTGTACAGATGAAGAAATTTTTACAGATCATCAGCAGGATGATTTTGTGCCGTATCCGGTGTGCGATTCCAATGATCTGGAATATTATCGAATCAACGGTCTGTACTATGAAACATTTGATGAGAATGAAATCTATGAAAAAATGAAAGCAGGGATAGAACAGGGACAGGAAATGTTTGTTATCCGTTTTTCGGAAAATGCTGTTTATGAAGTTGCAAAAGAGAAAATTATAGATAATTTGATTCCACAGGCGGCGCAGTTTCTTGTTGACTTCAGACAATTAGAAGAGGTGAAATATACGTATGCCGTGGATGACAGAAAGCGAATCATAATGATCTTTTGGTATTCATAAAAATGCATAAAATACTATTTATAAGTAAAAAATACCAATATATATTAATAAAAGTACTAAGTTATTCATCAAAAATGATGTTGAAATGTCTCTCATGCTGTAGTATAATCTTTACAATTTGAGAAAGAGGGCGCTCTGGAATAAAGACTCCATGAGCGCCTTCCTTTTGAGAAAAATATTTTTACGAAGGGAAAGGGTGAACAGATGAAAGCGTTTCTTATTTTGGAAGACGGTACTGTGTTTACAGGAACAAGCATTGGTTCGACGAGAGATATGATCAGCGAGATCGTATTTAATACTTCAATGACAGGATATCTTGAGGTACTGACGGACTTCTTATGCGGGACAGGCAGTGGTTATGACATATCCGCTGATTGGTAATTATGGAATTACACCGGATATGGAGTCATTAAAGGCATGGCCAGATGGATATATTGTGAGGGAGTTATCTAGAATGCCAAGTAACTTCAGATGTGAAGGTACAATTCAGGATTTCCTCAAGAAATATGATATTCCGGGTATAGCAGGAGTTGATACTCGTGCTCTTACGAAAATCTTAAGAGAAAAAGGTACCATGAATGGTATGATCACAACAAACGAGAATTACGATCTTGAGGAAGTAATCTCCAAGTTGAAGAATTATAAGGTAGAAGGTGTTGTCTCCAAAGTTACATGTGAGGAGAAATACGTTTTAGAAGGAACAGGTAAGAAGGTTGCACTTCTTGATCTTGGAGCTAAGAAAAACATCGCAAAATCTTTAAATGATCGCGGCTGCGAAGTGACCGTTTATCCGGCCGATACAACAGCGGAGGAGATCATCGCATCTAATCCAGATGGCATTATGCTTTCCAATGGACCTGGAGATCCGGCAGAATGTACATCAATTATCAAAGAAATCAAAAAGCTTTATGAAACAGATATCCCAATATTTGCCATTTGCCTTGGACATCAGTTGATGGCACTTGCAACAGGTGGTACAACTTACAAATTAAAATATGGACATCGCGGAGGAAATCATCCGGTGAAAGATCTTCAGACAGGCAGAGTCTACATTTCTTCACAGAATCACGGCTATGTTGTTGATGAAGATAAGATTGATCCAAACGTTGCAGTTCCTGCATTTAAGAATGTAAATGACGGAACAAACGAAGGACTTGCATATGTTGGAAAGAACATTTTTACAGTTCAGTTCCATCCGGAAGCATGCCCGGGACCACAGGATTCAGGATACCTGTTCGATCGTTTTCTTGAGATGATGGGAGGAGAGAAATAATGCCAAGAGATAATAGTATCAAAAAAGTATTAGTTATCGGTTCTGGTCCGATCGTCATCGGACAGGCTGCGGAGTTCGATTATGCAGGAACTCAGGCCTGCCGTTCACTGAAAGAGGAAGGAATTGAGGTTGTACTTCTCAACTCCAACCCTGCAACAATCATGACAGACAAAGATATTGCAGACCGCGTTTATATCGAGCCACTGACAATTGAGGTTGTTGAGCAGTTGATCAAAAAGGAAAAACCGGACAGCGTACTTCCTACACTTGGAGGACAGGCTGGACTGAACCTTGCAATGGAGCTTGAAGAGGCTGGATTCTTAAAAGAAAATAATGTCCGCCTGATCGGAACAACATCCGAGACAATCAAAAAGGCAGAAGATCGTCTGGAATTCAAGGCAACAATGGAGAAAATCGGTGAGCCGGTTGCAGCTTCTCTCGTTGTAGAAAATGTAGAAGACGGACTTGAATTTGCAAATAAGATCGGCTATCCGGTTGTTCTTCGTCCTGCTTATACACTGGGAGGAAGCGGTGGTGGTATCGCGCATGATTCTCAGCAGTTGGTAGAGATCCTTGAGAATGGTCTTCGTCTTTCCCGTGTTGGTCAGGTTCTTGTTGAACGCTGCATCGCAGGATGGAAAGAGATCGAGTACGAGGTAATGCGTGACGGAGCCGGAAACTGTATTACAGTATGTAATATGGAAAATATTGACCCGGTTGGAGTTCATACAGGAGACAGTATTGTAGTTGCACCATCTCAGACACTGGGTGATAAAGAATATCAGATGTTACGTACTTCCGCATTGAACATTATCAGTGAGTTGAATATCACAGGTGGATGTAACGTACAGTATGCATTACACCCGGAGACATTTGAATATTGTGTAATCGAGGTAAACCCTCGTGTAAGCCGTTCTTCTGCACTTGCTTCCAAAGCAACAGGATACCCGATCGCGAAGGTTGCAGCGAAGATCGCACTTGGATACAATCTGGATGAGATCAAGAATGCAATCACACAGAAGACCTATGCAAGTTTTGAGCCAATGCTTGACTATGTAGTAGTTAAGATCCCGAGACTTCCATTTGATAAATTTATCAGTGCGAAGAGAACACTGACAACACAGATGAAAGCAACCGGAGAAGTTATGAGCATCTGTAATAACTTCGAGGGAGCTCTTATGAAAGCAATCCGTTCTCTGGAGCAGCATGTAGACAGTCTGATGTCTTATGACTTCACAGATCTGACAGATGATGAACTGATCGATCAGCTGAAGAAAGTAGATGACATGCGTATGTGGAGAATCGCAGAAGCATGCAGAAGAGGAATCTCTTACGATCTGATCCACGAGATTACAAAAGTTGATGAGTGGTTTATCGATAAATTTGCGATCATCACAGAGATGGAGACAGCTCTGAAGACACAGGAACTTACACCGGAGCTTCTTGCAGAAGCAAAACGTATCGAGTTCCCGGATAATGTAATCGCACAGCTGACAGGTAAGACAGAGCAGGAAATTCACGATATGCGTCATGCAAACGGTATCGTTGCAGCATATAAGATCGTAGATACTTGTGCAGCAGAGTTTGCCGCAGAGACACCATATTACTACTCTGTATATGGAAGCGAGAATGAAGTTGAACAGACAAAAGATAAGAAGAAAGTACTTGTTCTTGGATCCGGTCCGATCCGTATCGGTCAGGGTATCGAGTTCGACTTCTGTTCTGTACATTGTACATGGGCATTTGCAAAAGACGGATATGAGACAATCATTGTAAATAATAACCCGGAGACAGTAAGTACTGACTTTGATATTGCTGATAAGCTGTACTTCGAGCCACTGACACCGGAAGATGTAGAGAGTATCGTTGATATTGAGAAACCGGACGGAGCAGTTGTACAGTTTGGTGGACAGACAGCAATCAAGCTGACAGAAGCACTTATGAAGATGGGAGTACCGATCCTTGGTACATCTGCAGAGAATGTAGACAAAGCCGAAGACCGTGAGCTCTTTGATGAGATTCTTGAAGAGTGCGAGATTCCACGTCCGACAGGTGGAACAGTATTCACAGCAGAAGAAGCGAAAGAAGTTGCCAACAGACTTGGATATCCTGTACTGGTTCGTCCTTCCTACGTTCTGGGTGGACAGGGAATGCAGATTGCAATCAACGACAATGATATTGATGAATTCATCGGAATTATTAACAGAATCGCACAGGATCACCCAATCCTTGTAGATAAATACCTTCAGGGAAAAGAGATTGAGGTCGATGCAGTATGCGACGGAACAGATATCCTGATCCCGGGTATCATGGAACATATCGAGCGTGCAGGAATCCACTCCGGAGACAGTATTTCTGTATATCCGGCACAGAGCCTGACAGAAGGAGCAAAAGCAAAGATTGCTGAGTACACAAGAAGACTTGCAAAATCACTTCATGTTATCGGTATGATTAACATCCAGTTTATCGTGTGCGGCGAAGATGATGTATATGTAATCGAAGTAAACCCACGTTCCAGCCGTACAGTACCATATATCAGTAAGGTGACAGGTATCCCGATTGTTCCTTTGGCAACACAGGTTATCACAGGAAAGAAGATCAAAGATCTTGGATACACACCGGGACTTCAGCCGGAAGCTGATTATGTAGCGGTTAAGATGCCGGTATTCTCCTTTGAGAAGATCCGCGGAGCTGATATCAGCCTTGGACCTGAGATGAAGTCTACAGGAGAGTGTCTTGGAATTGCAAAGACATTTGATGAAGCACTTTACAAAGCATTTATCGGAGCTGGAATCAAGCTTCCGAAGCATAAAAACATGATCATGACAGTCCGCGATGAAGACCATGCAGATGCAGTAGAGATCGGAAGAAGATTTGAGAAGATTGGATACCATATCTTTGCTACAAGCGGAACAGCACGCGCGCTGAATGAGGCGGGAGTAAAGGCTACTCCGGTTCGTAAGATCGAGCAGGAATCACCGAACCTTCTTGACCTGATCCTCGGACATAAGATCGATCTTGTTATCGATATCCCGGCACAGGTGCAGAGCATTCAAGAGATGGATTTGTAATCCGTAGAAATGCAATCGAGACAGGTGTGAATGTACTGACTGCAATTGACACAGCATATGCATTGATCACAAGTCTTGAGAATACAGATATTAAGAAACTGTCACTGATTGATATTGCGAAGGTGCAGTAAGATAAGAGCAAGAACAGTTACCGTATGTGGTACCTGTTCTTGCTCTTTTTAACATACTGAACAAAGTGTATTCGGAACGCTCCTGCCTTACATGTGCCCATGGCAACAGTAGGACTGTCTTTGCTTACACAATACAAAACAGAAATTTATATTCCAGTGAAACGAATCCGGAAAACAAATTTTATCACAAGAGATTACAGCTTGAAAAATATTAAATATATTCGTATAATAACGATTGTACAGTTTTTCAGAAATTACAAGTTGTTTAGGCACAAATGAATAGAACTGGACAAAGACATAAGAGATGTAAATTATATTTATAAGGTTTCATCTGTTATGAAATGTCAGATATAGTAAATATCTGTGAGTTGAAAAACATAAGGGAAAGTATGTAAGATGGTTTTGTAGTCAAATCAAAAGGTGGTTTGACTATAAAATTTAATTAAAAATGTAATTTACATAAGGGAAAGTATGTAAATTACATTATTGACAAAAAGAACAGCTAGGAGTATAGTGAAAATATACAAAATAGAAGACTGAATAAAGAAAAATATACACAGATAACACAAGAGGGATAGATGGAAAATAAAATCGAAATAAAAAGAGATTTGGCGCACGTAGACTATGAATCAGGTAGATATCAGACGATGAAAGAGCATTCAGAAAATGTTGCGAACTATGCAGCGGAGACTTGTTCTCTTTCAGAATTGAAGATATTGGTTAGCTTGATAGGGGTGTTTCATGATGTAGGAAAGTTGGGAAGAGAAAATCAAGAAGATTTTGAGAGAATTCTACAATATGGAGATGATACTCATAAACATGGTTTGGATCATTCTACTGCTGGCGGAAGATTAATCAGGGAGTTGCTGAAGGAAAAAAGTGTTTCAGAATTTATCAGTACGGTTATATATTTCATCACGGAATGGGAGATTGCATCAATCTAGATAATGGACAAAGTTTACAGCAACAACGGGATGAAAAACAAATAGATTATGACTGGATAAAGAAAGAATTCTTTCAGATTTATGATAAAGAGATGTTAGTAGAATACTGTAAAAAGGCAATTCAAACATATAAGGAAATGGAAGGAAAAATCAATATTTTTCATAAAGAGTCAGAAATATCAAAAAGAAAATGTGGGAACAGATATTTCTTTATGGGAATGTATCTGAGAATGGTTTTATCTTTACTTATTGATGGGGACTGGACGGATACGGCTTGTTTTTTTCAAGATGTTCCGTTATCAAAAAGAATTTCATTGGAAGAGACCCAGAAGATTTGGAATGAATGTATAGAAAAATTTGAACAATATATGTCAAAGGAAATTCAAAATAATCCGTCGAATGGAAATGTGTTAAATACTTTTCGTCAAGAAATTTCGGATTTGTGTAGACAAGCTGCAGACAAAGAAGAAAATCTTTATCGACTTACTGTACCGACAGGAGCAGGAAAAACACTTAGCAGTTTGCGCTTTGCTCTGTATCATGCGAAAAAGATGAAAAAACAACACATTATTTATATAGCACCATTCAATTCTATATTGATTCAGAATGCCGAGGAGATTCGAAAAGCAATAGGCAAAGCGGATGTTGTGTTAGAGCATCATTGTAATGTGGTTTGCGAAGAAGGAGAAGAAGACCAGTATCGCAAACTCACTGAAACTTGGGATTCACCGATTATAGTGACTACGGCAGTACAGATATTGAATACATTGTTTTCAGCTCAGAAAAGCTGTATCCGTAGAATGCACACATTATGTAACAGTATTATCATATTTGATGAGGTACAGGCAATTCCTGTAAAATGTATGGAACTTTTCAATTTAGCTGTGAATTTTCTTACTCAATTTTGTGGTACGACAGTTGTGTTGTGTTCAGCAACGCAGCCAACATTGGCACCAATAAAAGAGAATAACATTTGTGAATGTATAGAAATGGCGGGAAGACCGGAAAAGTATGCAGATGCTTTTAAAAGGACAGATATTAAAGATGCAACAGAATTATATCCTGGCGGTATGGAGATAGAAGATTTAAGTGAATTTGTGAAGGAAAAACAGAACAATATCAAAGTACATTGGTTATTTTGAATACTACGGCTTGTGCAATGAATACATTTCAACAATTAAAAGCGATATGTCCACAAGAATATGAACTTTTTCATTTGAGTAATAATATGTGTCCACAACATAAATTAGATACATTAAAATCTATAAAACAAATTTTGAATGAACAATCGAAAAAGATTATATGTGTAAGTACACAGGTTGTTGAAGCAGGAGTGAATTTTTCATTCGGGTGTGTTGTGAGGTCTAAAGCAGGTTTGGATAATATAATTCAGGCAGCAGGACGATGCAATAGACATAAGGAATTAGGAAGAATGGGAACTGTTTTCATTGTACAGATGTCCAAAAAAGCAGAAGAATTGAACAATCTACAGGAAATTAGAAATGCACAGGCAGCATTACAAAAAGTATTGGAAGATTATAAAAATAATTCTTTAAAATTCAGAGATACATTAGATTCAGAAGAGGCAATAAAATCATATTATTTGAATTACTATTCCCAGCTTAGAACAAATGAAACAAAATTTCCAATAGACAAGCAAACAACCACGATTATAGAGTTGTTGGGAGAAAATAAAGTAGGACAATTGCAATACATCAGAAGAAATGGAGAAAGAATAAAGACGAAATTACCGCAGGCTTTTTTGACAGCAGGACAGGCGTTTGAAGTTATTTCTAATGATTATAAAGTTGGTGTTGTAGTTCCATATAATGATGAAGCGAGAGAATTATTGGATGAATTATCGCAGGATTATCTCGAGATAGAAGAGCAGAGAAAGATTTTAAAAAAATTGCAGAGATATACAGTGGGGATTTCGGAAGAAAGAAAAAATAAACTTGGAAATGCTATACATGAAATTTGCAATGGAAAGATATTGGTATTGTGTGATGGATATTATAACAAGGAAGTAGGTGTTGTGGATGAACCTAATATGGAATTTCAAATGTTATAGAGGAGGTTAGATTTTTGGAAAAATACAGAAATACAATAGAGTTTGAAGTGTATGGAGCATATGCACTTTTTTCAGATCCGGTTATGAGAGTGGGAGGAGAAAAGACAAGTTATCATATTCCAACTTATGAAGCATTAAAAGGAATTACGGAAAGTATTTACTGGAAACCATCGATCATTTGGGTTATTGATGCGGTGAGAGTAATGAATCCTATCCAAACCGAAACAAAAGGAATCCGACCGATTGCATACAATGGTGGAAATGAACTGGCATATTATACCTATTTAAAAGACGTGAAATATCAGGTACGGGCACATTTTGAACCCAATAATAATCATCCCAAATTAAAAGAAGATAGCAAAAATGAAAACAAGCATCATAATATTGCGAAAAGGATGGTAAAACGAGGTGGTCGCAGAGATATTTTCTTAGGGACAAGAGAATGTCAGGCGTTTGTAGAACCATGTGTATTTGGTGAAGGCGAGAGCTATTACGATACGATGCTGGGGAAGTTGGTTATGGATTTATGTATCATGGGATTACTTATGCGGAAGAGGCGATTCTGGAAGAGGATAAAGATCAGATGACAGTACGTTTCTGGAGGCCGGTAATGAAAAAAGGTGGAATCATAGAATTTACCAGACCGGAGGATTGTACGGAGAAAAGACATATCCGTCCAATGAAAAGAAAAGTATTTGGAAAAGAAGTGAATAATTTTGTGGGATTAGAAGAGTTTACAGATGAGGAGGTGGAAGATTGAGTTGGATAAACGAACTGATTGATTTGTATGAGAAAAATGGCGATAAGATTGGAGTTATCGAATATCGAAGAGATATCCCTTATGTACTTCTTCCACCATTTCATACAACTGTAACGGCACAGATAACAGTAACGATAGACCAAGATGGTAATTTTGTTCATGCAGAACAGGTGGATCAGAACGACAAATTGACGATTATACCAGTTACAGAAAAATCGGGAAGTCGTACAGCAGGAAAAGAGCCACATCCATTATGTGATAATTTGAGATATCTTGCCGGTGACTATAAAAAATATTATAAAGACGATGGAGTATGTAGCAAGCTATATATTTCACAGCTTGAAAAATGGGTAGAATCCGATTATTGTCATGAAAAGGTCAGAGCAGTTTATGAGTATTTGAAAAAATCGACATTAATTCAAGATTTAGTTGCTCAAAAAATTATAAAACTTAATGAAGAAAATCAAATAGATGAGAAAGAAAATATTCAAGGAATTCCGCAACCAAAAGCTTTTGTACGATTTATTATACGGTCATTTGATGAGAAAATATATCAAGAAACTCCGGATGAATGTTGGAAAGACAGAACTTTGCAGGAATGTTATATAGAATATGTCAGATCACAGGAAAAAGAAAAAGGTATATGTTATTTGACAGGAAATATGGAATCTATTTCTTATCTTCATTCAAAGAAAATCAGAAATGAAGGTGATGGAGCAAAGTTGATTTCTGCAAATGACAGTCAAAATTTCACCTATCGAGGACGTTTTACAAGTAAGGAAGAGGCATTTGCAGTAGGAAATGAGACCTCGCAAAAAGCGCACAATGCTTTGAAGTGGATTATTCGAAAACAAGGCACTTTTTTCGATACTATGACAATTGTGACATGGGAGTCAAATCAATTAAGCATGCCAAAATGGGAGAGGGATACAGAGGCAATTGTATCTGAGTATGAAAGGGAATATGTTGGAAATGCTGAGGATGATTGGGAAGATGACTGGTCTACAGAGGAGATTGTATCCGATGGAAATCCAATCACCGCCGATAAGTTCTATAAGCACTAAGAGGCTATGGTAAAAAGATAGATAATACCTCGAATATGATTTTGCTTGCTTTTGATGCAGCAACACCGGGAAGATTAGCGTTGATTGAAGATCAAGAGCTGAATTCTGTCAGATATCTGAAAAATATAGAAAAATGGCATAACGATTGTAACTGGATTCATACAAAATGGAAAGATGGAGAAAGAATACAATTTGCGGGAATGATTGGTGTTAAAGATATTGCAGATATTTTATATGGTATTGAGAATAAGGGAACGGTGTCTATAGTGGATGCCAATGGTAAAAAACTCTATGCACAAGTAGCTCAAAGATTGCTTCCATGTATATGGAATGGTACTAGGGTTCCGTATGATTACGTGATGCTTGCAGTATCAAAGGCATCCAATCCATTAGCATATAAGGAACGAAGAAATTGGGAAAGAGTTTTGACATTAGCATGTTCGTTTGTAAAAAAGGATAAAAAGGATAGATATAAGGAGGAATGGAACGTGGCATTAGACAAAAAGGAAACAGATAGAAATTATCTGTATGGAAGACTGCTGGCAGTCGCAGATCGAATTGAATATTTGACATATGACGAGAAAGATAATGGAAGAGTTACAAATGCAAAAAGATATATGAGTACTTTCTCTCAAAGACCATATGAAACGTGGAAAGTTATAGAGGAAAATATTCGACCATATTTGAACAAGCTAGATATTGCAAAAAGGACATTTTACGAAAATCTATTGCATGAAATTGATGAGCTGTTTGATAAAAACACATTTACTGATAACAGTAGATTAGAAGGTTTATATCTACTTGGTTCCATAATCAGGCATATGATTTGAAATTAAAGAAAGAGAAGTCTGAAGAAAAAGAAGAAAGTTCAGAAGAGTAAAAAGAGGAGGAGTAGACCATGAGCGAATTAAAAGGAAAAATTGATTTCACATTATTTATCAGTGCAAACAATGCCAACCCAAACGGAGATCCATTAAACGGAAACCGTCCGCGAATTAATATGGATGGTTTTGGAGAAATTTCAGATGTATGTATTAAGAGAAAAATTAGAAATCGTTTTCAGGATTTAGGACAAAAGATTTTTGTTCAGTCAGATGATAGAACAGATGATGCTTATACCAGTTTAAAAGACAGAGCGGATAGCTGTGCGGAATTAAAAGCAGAGATGGGAAATAAGAAAAATGCAAATCGTGATGCTTGTGCAGCAATTGCATGCAAAGAATGGTTAGATGTAAGAGCTTTTGGACAAGTTTTTGCATTTAAAGGAATTCCAGTGTCTTTCGGAGTACGAGGTCCTGTTTCTATTCATCAGGCAGTAAGTTTATCACCAATCGATATTATCAGTATGCAGATTACAAAAAGTGTGAATAGTGAATCCGGAAAAGAAAGTAAAGCTTCTGATACGATGGGAACAAAACACAGAGTTGGATTTGCTGTATATAAGGTGATGGGAAGCGTAAATGTGCAGCTTGCTGAAAAAACAGGTTTTAGTCAGGAAGATGCGGAAGTATTAAAAGAAGCATTGAAGACATTATTTGAGAATGATGCGTCTTCTGCAAGACCAGAAGGAAGTATGGAAGTTTGCAAAATGTACTGGTGGCAGCATGATGAAAAAACACCAGCAGTTTCCAGTGGTAAAATTCAAAGAGGATTCACTATTAAAGCTAAAAAAGAACATCCGAGAGAATTCGAGGATTACGAGATTTCATGGAATGTAGAAGGATGCAAACAACCGGAGGAATTTTAATTTGTATAAGGAAGAAGAATTTCTTCAATTATCTGGAATTCAGCATTTTGAATTTTGCAGGAGACAATGGGCACTAGCGTATATAGAACTACAGTGGCAAGAAAATGTCAGAACAGTGGAAGGTAAGATTCTTCATGAAAATGCTCACGATACAAGTATTAAAGAAAAAAGAGGAGATTTAATAGTTGTGAGAGCAATGCCGATTCACTCCCGGGAAATGGGAGTGAGCGGTGAATGTGATGTAGTAGAATTTCATAAAGCAAAGGATGGAATCAATTTGTCCGGAAAAGAAGGATTTTATAAAGTAGTTCCGATAGAATATAAAAGAGGAAAACCAAAAACGGATGATTCCGATATCCTTCAAGTAACGGCACAGGCATTATGTTTAGAAGAAATGTTGTGTTGCACAATACCATATGGCTATATTTATTATGGAGAGACAAAGCATCGTGCAAAAGTAGAATTTACGGATGAAATACGCGATAAAGTCAGAAAAATATTTGCGGAAATGCATAAGTATTACGCGCAATGTTATACTCCAAAAGTGAAAATAAGTAAAAAATGCAATGCATGCTCATTAAAAGACATTTGTCTACCTGTTCTAAATAAGAAAAAGTCAGTTTCCGGATATATTGATAAAATTATTTCAGAAGAGGAAAAAGAATGAAAAGACTTTTAAATACGTTGTATGTGACATCTGGAAATAAATATTTGTCCTTAGATGGAGAAAATGTTGTGGTATTGGAAGATCAAAAAGAAATCGGGAGAATTCCATTACATAATTTACAAGCGATAATTACATTTGGCTATACAGGAGCGAGTCCGGCGCTTATGGGAGTATGTGCACAGAGGAATATTGATTTGTCTTTTATGTCTGGAAATGGAAGATTTCTAGCCCGAGTTACAGGTGAAGTAAAAGGGAATGTTACATTAAGAAAACAACAATATAGAATCAGTGATAATCGGGATGAAAGTGTACATATAGCAAGAAATTTTATTCTTGGAAAAGTATATAATTCAAGGTGGATTCTGGAGAGGGCTGCAAGAGATTATGCGCTGCGTTTAGATGTGGAAACGATAAAGAAAAAGTCAGTGTTTTTAGCTCAGAGCATGGGAAAAATAAGAGAATGTGAAAATGCAGAGGAACTACTTGGACTAGAAGGAGAAGTAGCTTCAGTATATTTTTCGGTATTTGACGATTTGATTTTGCAGCAAAAAGACAATTTTTATTTCCATGGGAGAAATAAAAGACCGCCATTGGATAATGTAAATGCGATGCTATCATTCGGATATTCTCTATTGGCTGGAATGTGCGGAGGTGCATTGGAAGCAGTAGGATTGGACTCATATGTAGGTTTTTTCCATACAGATCGCAATATTTCTTCTGTATGGGGAAATGTCGGAGCTTCCTGCGAAGTTGCCTATTCTGCATGCAAAGGCGGGATCAATTCCCTTACACGCGCTTTGGGCAAAGAACTTGCCCCTAGCAATATCCAGGTA
>ENA-OQHY01000054-OQHY01000054.1-human-gut-metagenome-genome-assembly--contig:-NODE-54-length-60808-cov-5.576803_pt1 | contig 60808 bp, 51 predicted proteins | sample MGYA00242570_ERZ504733 | MGnify/ENA primary metagenome ERZ504733 (study PRJEB26092, sample SAMD00036219) | human gut metagenome | host: Homo sapiens | study: EMG produced TPA metagenomics assembly of... | reverse complement strand
AGTTTTTCATCAATTTCCCCATATTTAGCAATTGCACATGCTTGTGCCATTGGATTAATTAAAGGTACGAATGAATTGTGGATGTCCTCCAATACGTAATGAAAATGCAGAAGCAATAGTACGAATAACTTGCCAAATAGATAATAATCTACCTGTAGTCGCACTTTTAATGCCACTGATAAAATCAACGGCCTTATCACGTAGACCCATACGTTCACATAATCCAATAACTGGCAATGTTAAAATAAATAATGTTGCTGTTCTATTTGTTAAAAAGGCAGAGCCAAGTGTTGAATAAAATATCCATAATAGACATTCCACCAACTAAACCTGTAACAATACCAGCAACAACTACGGTAGCTAATGTATCAAATTTTAAAGCAAAACCAATGATAACAATAACTATCCCGATTAATTTGATAGCGTCTCCCATTATATTTTTCCTCCTTAGTGACTTGCAAATTATATACTGAATTACATTTTTTTGCAAATAATCACAAAATAAGAAAAAATGACATATTCTGACCATTTTTCAACTCTTATTTAATTGGATATTTCTTTTCATTCATTACCATTTTCATTTGAACAATTTCATCTACATCTAGATTTAATCAAATCCAATAAATCTTGACAATAAATAATCACATCTGCTAATTCTTTTTTTATCTGCTGTAAATCGTAATTATTATCATCCCATTGGTAGCATTCTTAAAGTTTTGCTTGTCTCTATAGATATAGATTTAGCCAAATTAGCTAGTGAATGAAAGACAATCTTCTGTAAACTTTTCTAAACGTATTAGTGTTTCACCTTTCATTAAAGCTATCTCCTACTATTTCTTGTTCTAACTTGACATTATTTTTTAACATGTAAGTAATAACTTCATTATTTTTCATAGATTTTAATCTTTTTCTATCATTTTTAGTTAATTTCTTTGTATATGTATCATATTTTTTAACGTATCTACATCCATATGATACATTTGAAAAGGAATATGTGTCTTTTTACACAAATCGTTATATATATGAAAACCACCAGCATCAATATCACCAAAATGAAGATAATTCACTTCATCACCTAAAAAATCAGAAAGCTTTATTAAAAATTGTTGAATCGCATGATTATGAAAACCATTTGTATAAATGTAAAAATTAATCATTTAAAGAAAGATCATGAAAAGATGTTAAATTCTCAATTGTCATTACTTGTTTTGCATCAATATTTTGAATTGTTAAATCTTTAATACATAAACTTGGTAAAACAAAATATTGCTTCATTTGTTTTGAATCAATCAGTTGATTATTAATTTTAAAAATAGCATTTCCTCTAATGTAAACATAAGCTGGATTCTTTCTAATGTAAAAAGTTTCAAAGACCTCATCTTCATTTTCTAAAGAATCATCATAAAAATCATGTACAATATGTAATATTCTTTTTTATACTTTATTAATTTCTTAGTATCATTTAATATTTTCTCAGAAAATTTTCTAAATGAAATTTCTTCATCTTGATAATACATTCCATTAAGTATTTTTTATAACAGAATCTAAATCTTCTAAATCATAACTTTTTAAATAAGAGTTGTTTGCCTTCATCACGCGTTCTATCCACGCGTAGAGTTCGGGGAGCGACTCCTCCTCGTTGAACAGAGGAACTACTACTGTTATATCCATATTGTGTTGAGATGTTGTTATGTTGAGGTGGTGAGGTGTTGTGATGGTGTTGTGTTGAGATGGTGAGATTTGTTTATCTAACCAACTGACTATTCAACTATCCAACAATCTTACAACCTAATTAACTATTTATCTAATATCTGTTTCTTTTTCCGATAAGCGCAATCGGCAGACTAATAATCGCACCGATGAAGAGGTTTTGCATCATAAACATGAACGCCCATTGTACGGGTGTGATCATCGTTATGAGGTCCATGCTGCTCTTGATCTCTTCTTTCGACACGCCGTTCTGTTCGTAGACGGGTGCCACTTGCTTCATCGTTGTAGTGATGAGCTCGGCAAATGCGCCATTGTCCAAGAACTGGAAGTAGGCGTACTGCACGAGTGCGAACACTAATGAAGCGTAGATGAACACGTAGAGCGAGTAGGCGTAAGCGCGGCGGAACGATATCACGCCGTAGAGAGCTTGCGTGCGGAATGCAGCAAGACGTTTGCCTACGAGAAACGGCGTAGCCAATGCTAAGATGTTGCCGATGAGTCCGGCGTTTAGCATCATTATACATGCGAAGCTTGCTGCCCACAACAATGCGAGCAGCAAGGCATCTTGCGTGCGAACGCCTTTAGTTGTACAAGGTGTGCTACGTTTATCATTAGCGCATCACTTTAAATGTGTTATTACCCTGCTTCACGATGAACACGCCGTGCTGTGCATCGCCCGCAACCACTCTGCCGCTGAGGTCGTACACGGTGTAGGGCAGGGTAGGGTTGAATTTGCCCTGCGTGCCCGCTGTTACGTTGCCGATAGCTGTGGTTGCCTGACCCTTCACACCGATTATAGCCATGTCGCGCACCTGCCATGTTGGAGCCTCGCTTGTGGTGCTTGTGTAGTGGAACACGATGTTAATCTTCTTGCCAGCCCATGCGCTGAGGTCTATATTGCCTGAGCTAATAAAGGTCCAATCTTTGCCTTCAGGCCATGCGAAACCTTCGAGCTTTGTTGTCTTGCCCTCGCAGCGCACCTCCACGCTGAGTTTCTCGCTCGGTTTCTTCGCGTAGTTCACGGCGTGACTGAATGTCATGGTTGCCGACTTGTATTCGCTGAGGTCAATCTCGGGTGTGACAACCGAGCTCTCTGCTGCAAATTTCGTTGCGTATGTGTTTGTTCCTTCCTTCATGGCACCCGTGCCTTTCCAACCGTATGATTTTGTGAGTTCCCATACCTCTACGCCCTCTTTCGGATAGAGCGGAGTTTCGATGGTGCATCCGCCATCAGATGTCTTGAAGTTTGCCAGATATATACACATCCTGCTTTCGTCGCCCATCTCCACCTTTGTTGTTACGGTCTTGGCAGGGTCGAACTCGTAGTTGATGCTGTCGCCCCAGATGTACTCCATGAGGTTAGGAAAGTCGATGAACGGGTTGCGGTTGCCCTGGATGCTGTACACAATATTGTTGCGCTTAACCTCCAGTTCGCTCACGGGGTCTTCCTTCGCCCACTTGATGTAGAGCTCGTATGCCCACTTCTGCAGCGTAGGATAGTCGCCCGTCTCGAGCGATTTCAGACCCTCCTTCACCCACTTGTAGTCCTGATAGCACGTAGCCATGTAGAGGTATGCACGAGCGAAGTCGCCCTGCCACTCTGGGTAGGGTTGCCACATCTTTGTGCCACTATTGCCTGAGCCAACCTTTATCACGCCGTTGTCGTACGTCGCCTTTGTCACCACGCCCATGCCGTAGTTGCTCTTTGTGGAGTTCGCCTTAGCGTCGCTCGGCATGAGGTTGTAGAGGTCTTTGTAAGCCTGGCGTTGCTCACCGCCCCACCAACTCTTCGGGAACGAGTGCTCGATGTTCATCGAGCGGCACGATTCGCCCCACGCGCCGAACTCCACTTTGTTAGGCGAGTAGCGGTCGATGACGTATCCGTTGTCGTTGTCGGTGAGGTAGAAGCCCCACCATGTAGCTGCAATGCCCTTGCCGTAGCTCAAAACACGAGCCTCTTTTATGATGTTGTGCACGGCGGTCTTCAGTTCCGCTCCCTTCTTGCCTTTCAGTGCGTCGTAGTAGCCTCCGGAATTTGTGCAGAGGCTGTGATAGAGACGATAGTAGCGATAAGTATTATCGCCAAGGCTTTAATGTTTGTTCGTTTCATTTGTTTCGATTTGAATGTTTCTTCTTTGTATAAGTCCGTATTAGAATAACAAAGTTACCACTTTAAGCTGAATATGTTATATATATAATGTGTAAAAATGCTTAATCGCTTATTTCGTTATCTCGCCGCAGATGCTACGCCCCATGAGGCTGCGTATAGCGCGCACGTCCTTGTAGTGCGCCAGCAGGAACATTAGTTTGGTGATGGCACTCTCCACGGTGCTGTCGCCGCCGCTCACTACGCCTGCGTCTTGTAGCTGGAAGCCCGTGTCGTAGCGTCCCATCTTCACGAAGCCTGCTACGCACTGGCTGATATTCACCACCGTCACGCCGCGCTGTGTAGCTCCTTAAGCAGTCGCATGAGCCATGGTTTCTGTGGAGCGTTGCCGCTGCCGAAGCTTCTCATCACTATGCCGCGCAGCTCGGGTGCTTCAAACATGTGGCGCACCACGTTCTCTTGAATGCCAGGGAAAAGCGAGAATACCACTACGTTCGGGTCCATAGCCGTGTGGGGGATCATCGGTTTTGAATAGTCGGGCTTTAGGATGTAGTGTGGGTTGAACTGAAACTCGACACCAGCTTCGCACAGGTGCGGATAGTTGAACGAGTTGAAGGCATTGAAGCCGTCGGCACTCTCCTTCGTGCTACGGTTGCCACGCAGCAGTCTGCCGCTGAAGTATATGCACACCTCTGGCACCATCGGTCGACCATCCTCGCCGAATGCCGCTGCCAGCTCAATGCTCGTCAGCAGATTCTCCTTGCCGTCCGTGCGCAACTGTCCGATAGGCAGCTGAGAGCCAGTGAGGATGACCGGCTTAGTGAGGTTTTCGAGCATGAACGACAGAGCCGATGCCGTGTAAGCCATAGTGTCGGTGCCATGCAGCACAACAAAACCATCGTAGGCTTCATAATTGTCGGCGATGATGCGCACAAGCTGAGCCCATCGGCGCAGACTCATGTCTGATGAGTCGATGGGTGGTGTGAACTGATATGTGTCTACCTCCGTCGGCAGGAGTGCAAATTCGGGGAAGTTAGACAGTAGATGGTCGAAGTTCAGCGGTTCGAGGGCTCCCGTGTCGGGGTTGTGTCCCATACCGATTGTGCCACCGGTGTAGATCAATAACACCTTGTTGAGTCGTGGGCTTACTTGCTTGTTGTTCATATTTGAAAAGGCTTATGACACATTATTGACTAAGCAGATGCGAGCTCTCGCCTACATCGCTATAATCAGTGGTATGCTATTACCCGACAAAATTAATTAATTTTTGTGACAATATACCCGCTTGCGCTATGTTTTTTATGTACTTAATGCGTTTAGTGCATCAACTCTTGTCAAATAGAACGTCTACTTTGGTCGTCGCTTGCCGTTCGCAATCTGATCGGACGGCGGACGCAATCTGATCGGATGGCGTTCGCAATCTGTGTGGGTGGCGTTCGCGGTCTGTGTGGGTGGCGTTCGCTGTCTTTCGCCAAAGCAGTGCATTTAGTTTCTAAAATATGATAAATGAGTCTGTAAAAACTTGTCAGTATCAGAAATAAGTAGTATTTTTGCAGACGATATTTAAACATAGACAGAATAATTGTTATGAAGAATCTCTTCTTTTTCCCGGCCTTGATTGCAATAATCTTGCTTATGGGCAGTTGCAAGTCGGCACAGAAAGTAGCTTACTTCAAGAATATAGACTCTATAAGCCTTGCTGCTTCAAAGGGTTTGTACGATGCTCGTATTATGCCTAAGGATCAACTGACAATCACTGTCGTCACTTCAGATCCGGCTACTTCAAAGCCTTTCAACCTCGCAATGGGCAGCACGTTGAGTGCTGACGGCAAACTGGGAGGCTCGACCGGTTCGCTCATCCCGTATCTTGTAAATAATGACGGCAATATAGAATTCCCGGTTGTAGGAACTCTTCATGTGGCAGGACTCACCAAAAACGAGTGTGAGGAACTCATAAAGAGCAAAGTGAAGCCGTATCTTGCCGATTCGGAGAATCCGGTTGTCACTGTTGCAATGTCAAGCTATCGTGTGACGGTTGCCGGTGAGGTGACATCGCCCAAAGTGGTGCCTGTGACAACGGAGAAGATGAGTGTGCTTGAGGCTCTTGCCCAGGCAGGCGATCTTACCATCTATGGCCGTCGTGACAATGTTATTCTTATACGTGAGAGAGCTGATGGTCAGAAAGAATTCCATCGTATCAACCTTAATGATGCCAATATTATCAATTCGCCGTACTACTATGTGCAGCAGAATGATTATATCTATGTGGAGCAATAGTACCAAGGCAAAGAACTCGGCTATTGGTCAGTCTACGACGTTGTGGTTCACGTTTGTTGGTATCTTGACGTCTGTGGCTTCGTTGGTAGTTAATATTGTTAGGAATTAGTGCTGTTAGGCATATGATAAGCGTCGGGCTATTTGTCTTGGCGCTTAATTTTTACCCATACAGTAATAATCTTCAATCGAAACACATTTAAACACATAATAGAAGTATCGTGGAACCGTTGAAACATGAATGCGGTGTGGCAATGATACGATTGCTCAAGCCGCTCGAATACTATCAGGAGAAGTACGGCACGTGGATGTTCGCACTCAACAAGCTCTATCTGATGATGGAGAAACAGCACAACCGCGGACAGGAAGGTGCCGGAATGGCATGTGTAAAATTCGATGGAATGCCCGGAACAGAATACATATTCCGTGAGCGTGCCGAAGGCAAGGATGCCATTACCGAGATATTCGGACGCGTGCAGAAAGAGTACGCCCGACTCTCGCCCGAACTGCTCGCTGATGCCGAGTTTGCAAAGAACCATCTGCTTTGCCGGACAGCTCTACATGGGACACCTGCGCTACTCCACGACCGGAAAGAAAGGACTCGCCTACGTGCACCCTTTCCTGCGCCGCAACAACTGGCAGGCTAAGAACCTCTGCATCTGCGGCAACTTCAATATGACTAATATCGACGAGATATTCCAGCAGATGCTCGCGCAGGGTATGTTCCCACGCATCTATAGCGACGGATATACTCTGCTCGAACTGATGGGCCACCGCCTCGACCGCGAAGCCGAACGCAACTTTGTTGATGCCAAGAAGCTCGGACTCGAAGGCATGGACATAACCAGCTATATCGACAACCATATGGATATGGCGAACGTGTTGCGCACCACAATGCCCAACTTCGACGGTGGCTACGTGATGTGCGGACTCACCGGGTCGGGCGAGATGTTCTCTATGCGCGACCCGTGGGGAATACGACCAGCGTTCTACTACCAGAACGACGAGTTCGTAGCCGTAGCATCCGAACGCCCGGTGCTGCAAACGACGTTCGACCTCGAATGCGACGATATCAAAGAGCTGCAGCCCGGCAATGCGCTGCTCGTGAACCGCAGCGGAGAGGTGCGCATGGAGCGCATACTCGAACAGCGCGGCGACTCGGCTTGCTCGTTCGAACGCATATACTTCAGTCGCGGTTCCGACCGCGACATCTACCGCGAGCGTAAACGCCTCGGCGAACTGCTCGTGCCACAAGTGCTCGATGCCGTAGATGGCGACATCAACCACACCGTGTTCTCGTTCATACCGAACACAGCTGAGGTAGCTTACTACGGATTGCTCTCAGGCTTCAAGAAATGTCTCAACCGACAGAAGGTGCAGCAGATACAACAACTCGACCACGAACCGACAGACGAGGAACTGCACGCTATTCTCGACACATACGTGCGCTCCGAAAAGGTGGCGATAAAGGACATAAAGCTGCGCACCTTCATCACCGAAGGCAACTCGCGCAACGACCTCGCGTCGCACGTCTACGACATAACATACGGATGCATAGAACCGGGCGTGGACAACCTCGTGGTGATAGACGACTCTATCGTGCGCGGAACGACGCTCAAGGAGAGCATCCTGCGCATCCTTGACCGCCTGCACCCAAAGAAGATTGTCGTCGTGTCGTCGGCTCCGCAGATACGCTACCCCGACTATTACGGCATCGACATGCCGCGTCTGGAGGAGTTCTGCGTGTTCCGTGCCACCATCGAACTGATACGCGAGCGTGGTATGAACGACCTGCTACAGCGCGTCTACGAGGCGTGCAAGCTCGAACTGCTCAAACCCAAAAGCATGATGCGCAACTGCGTGCGCGACATATACAAACCCTTCACAGCGGAGGAGATAAACCGAAAAGTGGTAGATATGCTCCGACCGGAAGGTCTGAAGACACCGGTCGAACTCGTGTTCCAGTCGATAGACGGACTGCATGAAGCCATCCCCGACCACCACGGCGACTGGTACTTCACAGGCAAGTACCCAACGCCAGGCGGAACAAAACTCTGCAACCAGGCGTTCGTCAACTTCATCGACCGACAGAAGTAGGACAATGCTTCGCATACATACATCGAAGTTGAGCCTTGGCGTTGTGACGAACACAAGTAGAATACACGTTTTGTGGTTATAAAGAAGAGGATGAACTCCGAAACAACCATGAACAAACACGCCCTGAAAGGCAAAAGTGAACACAGAGGATCGACTTTTGCGCTTCCAGGCGTCTGTGCGCGATAAAACTAACAACGAATAAAAATTAATTCGAGAAGATATATAAATATGAGAAATGTAACTTTAGTATTGGAAGACGGAACCAAGTTCCACGGAAAGTCGTTCGGTTATGAAGCACCGGTGGCAGGCGAGGTAGTTTTCAACACTGCTATGATGGGCTACCCTGAGTCGCTCACCGACCCTTCGTACGCCGGACAGCTAATGACTCTGACCTATCCGTTGGTTGGTAACTATGGTGTGCCACCGTTCACCACTGAGGAGAACGGACTGCTACATTCATGGAGAGTGACAAAATCTACGCTTCGGCTATCATCGTGGCTGACTACAGCGAGCAGTACTGCCATTGGAATGCCGTAGAGAGTCTTGCCGAGTGGCTCAAACGTGAGCATGTACCGGGCATCACCGGCATCGACACGCGCGAACTTACTAAGGTGCTGCGTGAGCATGGTGTTATGATGGGTAAGATTATCTTCGACGACGAGCCCGAGAACGTGCCGACAGCCGAGTATGCTGGAGTTAATTTCGTGGATAAGGTGAGCTGCAAGGAGATTATCCGCTACAACGAGGGTGCTAAGAAGAAGGTGGTGCTTGTCGACTGCGGCGTGAAGGCCAACATCATCCGCTGCCTCATCAACCGCGGTTGCGAGGTGATTCGTGTGCCTTGGAACTACGACTATACCGACATGGAGTTCGATGGATTGTTCCTTGCCAATGGTCCTGGCGACCCCGACATGTGCGAGGCTGCAGTGAAGATTATCCAGAAGCAGATGAGCCTCTCCGACAAGCTATCTGCGGTATCTGCATGGGCAACCAGCTCCTCGCTAAGGCAGCAGGCGCACATATCTACAAGCTAAAGTACGGTCACCGCTCACACAACCAGCCGGTGCGCATGGTAGGCACAGAGAAGTGCTTCGTAACATCGCAGAACCACGGCTACGCAGTAGACGCTAAGACGCTCGGTGCCGATTGGGAAGAGCTCTTCGTGAATATGAACGACGGATCGAACGAGGGCATTCGTCACAAGTCGAAGCTTGGTTCTCAAGCCAGTTCCACCCGGAGGCTTGCTCAGGTCCGGTTGATACAGAGTTTATGTTCGACAAGTTCGTAGAGGCTATGAACTAACTGAAGAGTGAAGAACAAAAAGTGAAAATCCAAATGTTTAAGTTTTGTGTTGTCTGGCGTAGCCTGATTAAACATTAAACATTAATCATTAAACATTAGAATAAATGAAAGACGAAAATATAAAGAAAGTGTTATTGCTCGGTTCGGGTGCCTTGAAGATTGGTGAAGCGGGCGAGTTCGACTACTCTGGTTCGCAGGCGCTTAAGGCTCTGCGCGAGGAGGGCATAGAGACAGTGCTCATCAACCCGAACATCGCAACAGTGCAGACATCGGAAGGCGTTGCCGACCAGATATATTTCCTTCCCGTACAGCCTTACTTCGTAGAGGAAGTAATCAAGAAGGAGCGTCCTGACGGCATCCTCCTCTCGTTCGGTGGACAGACCGCGCTCAACTGCGGTGTTGAACTCTACCGCAATGGCATCCTCGACAAGTACAACGTGCGTGTGCTCGGTACACCGGTGCAGGCTATCATCGACACCGAAGACCGTGAGCTCTTCGTTGAGAAGCTCGACGAGATCGGCGTAAAGACTATCAAGAGCGAGGCTTGCGAGAATATGGAGCAGGCACGCAAGGCGGCTGCCGAACTCGGCTACCCGGTCATCATTCGTGCTGCTTACGCTCTCGGCGGACTCGGCTCTGGCTTCGCAGATAACGAGGAAGACTCGTGAAAATCGCTGAGAAGGCATTTTCGTTCTCTCCGCAGGTGCTCGTCGAGAAGAGTCTCAAGGCTGGAAGGAGATTGAGTACGAGGTGGTGCGCGACCGCTACGACAACTGTATCACAGTCTGCAACATGGAGAACTTCGACCCACTCGGAATCCACACTGGCGAGTCAATTGTTATCGCTCCGTCGCAGACACTCACCAACTCTGAATATCACAAGCTGCGCGCTCTCGCTATCAAGATCATCCGCCACATCGGCATCGTGGGCGAGTGTAACGTGCAGTACGCCTTCGACCCGCAGTCGGAAGACTACCGCGTAATCGAGGTGAACGCTCGTCTGAGCCGTTCTTCTGCTCTCGCTTCTAAGGCTACGGGCTATCCGCTCGCCTTCGTTGCAGCAAAGCTCGGTATGGGCTACGGCTTGTTCGAGTTGAAGAACTCGGTAACAAAGACCACATCTGCATTCTTCGAGCCTGCACTCGACTACGTTGTCTGCAAGATTCCGCGTTGGGACCTCTCTAAGTTCCGCGGCGTAGACAAGGAGCTCGGCTCTTCAATGAAGTCGGTAGGCGAGGTGATGGCTATCGGTCGCAACTTCGAGGAGGCTATCCAGAAGGGTCTGCGCATGATTGGTCAGGGTATGCACGGCTTCGTAGAGAACAAGGAACTTGAGATTGACGATATCGACGCAGCTCTGCGCGAGCCGACCGACAAGCGTGTGTTCGTCATCTCTAAGGCTATGCATAAGGCTACACCGTCGACCAGATTCACGAACTTACAAAGATCGACAAGTGGTTCCTCGAGAAACTCCAGCATATCATCGACATCGATGAGGCTATGAAGAAGTGCAACATAAACACTCTCGACAAGGAGCTCCTGCGTACCGCTAAGGTGTACGGCTTCACCGACTTCCAGATTGCGCGTGCCGTTGGTCTTGAGGACGAGCTCAAGTCGATGCGCAAGGCATCGCTCGTCGTTCGCAATCGTCGTAAGAACTACGGCATCCTGCCGGTTGTCAAGCAGATTGACACCCTGGCTGCCGAGTATCCTGCACAGACCAACTATCTGTACGTTACATACGCTGGCGTGAAGAGCGACATCACCTTCGAGAACGACAAGCGTTCTATCATCGTGCTCGGTTCGGGTGCTTACCGCATCGGTTCTTCTGTAGAGTTCGACTGGTGTGGCGTTCAGGCTCTGAACACTATCCGCAAGGAGGGCTACCGCTCGGTTATGATCAACTATAACCCCGAGACCGTGTCTACCGACTACGATATGTGCGACCGTCTCTACTTCGACGAGCTTACCTTCGAACGCGTTATGGATATCATCGACCTCGAGCAGCCTAACGGCGTAATCGTGTCTACTGGCGGTCAGATTCCTAACAACCTCGCTGTGCTCCTCGACGAGCAGCACGTGCCAATCCTCGGTACAAAGGCTCAGGACATCGACAACGCCGAGGACCGTGCTAAGTTCTCGCAGATGCTTACCAACAACGGCATCAACCAGCCTGAGTGGAGCGCCCTCACAAGCATGGAGGACATCGACCGCTTCATCGAGCGTGTCGGCTTCCCAGTACTCGTCCGTCCGTCGTACGTACTCTCTGGTGCTGCCATGAACGTATGCTCTAACGAGGACGAGCTGAAGCGCTTCCTCCAGCTTGCGGCTAACGTGAGCGAAGACCACCCGGTTGTGGTGAGCAAGTTCATCGAGCACGCTAAGGAGATCGAGATGGACGCTGTGGCAAAGAACGGCGAGGTTATCGCTTACGCCATCTCTGAGCACATCGAGTTCGCCGGCGTTCACTCTGGCGATGCTACCATCCAGTTCCCGCCACAGAAACTCTATGTGGAGACCGTGCGCCGCTGTAAGCGTGTAGGCCGTCAGATTGCTAAGGAGCTGCACATCAACGGTCCGTTCAACATCCAGTTCATGGCTCGCGACAACGATATCCTTGTTATCGAGTGCAACCTCCGCGCTTCGCGTTCGTTCCCGTTCGTGAGCAAGGTGCTCAAGATCAACCTCATCGAGCTTGCCACACGCGTAATGCTTGGCTTGCCGGTTGAGAAGCCGAGCAAGAATCTCTTCGACCTCGACTATGTTGGTATCAAGGCTTCGCAGTTCTCGTTCAACCGTCTGCAGAAGGCAGACCCAGTGCTCGGCGTAGATATGAGCTCTACTGGCGAGGTAGGTTGCTTGGGCGACGACACCAACACGGCTCTTCTGAAGAGTATGCTCTCTGTGGGTCATCGCATCCCGAAGAAGAACATCCTTCTCTCTACCGGTGGTGCTAAGCAGAAGGTTGCTATGCTCGACGCTGCTAAGATGCTCATCGACCACGGCTACAACCTCTATGCTACGGGTGGTACAAGCAAGTTCCTCACCGAGAACGGCATCCAGAACACTCACGTGCTCTGGCCGTCTGAGGAGGGCGACGAGCCTAAGGCTCTCGACTTGCTGCACAACCACACTATCGACATGGTTGTGAACATTCCGAAGAACCTCACAAGCTCAGAACTTACCAACGGTTACAAGATTCGCCGTGCTGCTATCGACCTCAACGTGCCTCTGATTACGAACGCACGCCTCGCAAGCGCATTCATCTATGCGTTCTGCACTACTAAGCTTGAGGATATCGGCATCAAGGCTTGGAGCGAGTATTAAAATAGGAGGGTATGGCATCCTTGCCATACCCACGCAGCCACCCTAAGGGGGTGCAGCGGTCTCCGCTGCACCAACCGAGCAATCTTGTGTCAGCAACTCATTGCTGGGTGGAGAGTATATAAAAAGCGGATTTATCTGTTTGCAGCTTCGCAAACAGATAAATCGTTTTTTGTTTCTATACAATTCTTTCGCCTTTTCTTGCCGCTTATCCATAAAATTTATAAATTTGTGCGTTATACCCTTAATGATTACAGAAACAACCCGAAATAGAACCAACTACAGATGAAGAAAAGCGAACTATATAAATATGTGCTCGACTACTTCCGCGGCATCCACCCGGAGGTGACCACTGAACTGGAGTTCGGCAGCGTGTTTCAGCTACTCGTTGCCGTTGTGCTCAGCGCGCAATGCACCGACAAGCGTGTCAACCAGGTGACCCCTGAACTCTTCGCCCACTATCCCGACGCACGCTCTATGGCAGAAGCCAACGAGTTTGAGGTGTACGAGTACGTGAAGAGTGTGAGCTATCCTAATGCGAAGGCGCGCCACCTCGTAGAACTCGCCCGCATGATACAGAGCAAATACGGGGGTGAAGTGCCGCACGACTTCGACAGTCTGTTGCGCTTGCCAGGCGTAGGTCGTAAGACGGCTAACGTGATGCTGGCAGTGGCGTTCGGCGAGGCTGCGATGCCCGTTGACACGCACGTGTTCCGTGTGAGCCACCGTCTCGGACTCGTGCCGCGCACGGCTGACACACCGCTGAAGGTGGAGCAGCATCTTGTGAAGCACATACCTGCTGACGACCTTGCGAAGGCACACCATTGGCTGCTACTGCACGGCAGATACATCTGCACGAGTAGGAAAGCGCATTGTGAGAAGTGTGAGTTCAAGGCTGTGTGCCCGAGCTCTACGTGCAAGTGATGTGGCACGTTGCTGATCCGCATCGACCGGCGCAGATGTCCGTATCGACCGACGCGGATGGATTTTTTACTACTAACGACGAATGAAAACAAACGGCAAGTTACAATTATATCCTTGTTTGCGCGTCGCCATGTGCCTCATTGCAGGCATATATGTAGGCGATGCGACGGCAGCCTGTGTGCCACTCGTGCTGTGGCAGTGGTTGTTCGTCGGTTTGCTTGCTGTTGTCCTTTTGTTATATCTGCTCAATCGCCATGCTATAGTGCAAACCCTCATTCTGTTTGGCATTATAGTGGCGGGTGGAGCGTGGCGCATAGCCTATGTAGAGCGCAGCAAAGGTATACCTTTTCGGGCGAAGAAGAAACGTATGAAGCGGTTGTCGTGGCGCAACCGATAGAGAAAAAGCGTTCGTTCAAGTGCGAGCTTGCCATTGTTCAGGGCAGGCTGGCTGGGCATAGGGTGAACGCCTACTTCCAGAAGTGCCATACCGACACCGCTGCGTTGTCGCTTACCATTGGCGATGGCATCACCGCGCAGTCCGTGTTCAGCCACTTCGACGATGACGCACGCGCTCAGCGTGGCGGTTTCAGTTGGCGCAGGCAGCGCATGGTGCGCGACATAGTGGCGCGCACGTTCATCGCTTCCGACGGTTGGAAGCGTGCAGAGGTTGGTATTAAGAGTTTGACATTGATTGGCAGATTGGGTTTGTCGCTGCAATCGTTGCGCCAGACTCTGCTACGACGATTGCGTGGCAGCTCTGTCTCCGAGGATGCGTATGCCACAATTGCGGCTATGACCCTCGGCGACAAGACTGCGCTCACCACCCAGCTGCGTGAGTCGTATTCAAAAGCCGGTGTGTCGCACGTGCTGGCACTCTCGGGTCTGCATCTCGGCATCATCTACGCCATGCTCGCACTGCTTCTTGGGCGTTTGCGTAATACCGTTGTCGGACTCGTTTCTACAATAACCTTGATATGGCTTTTGCTTATGGTCGGCATGTCGCCAGGCATAGTGCGCTCGGCTGCCATGTTCACGCTTTACACCTCTATGAGCTATCTCTCGCGCGAATACCTCACGCTGAACAGCCTTGCGGCTGCCGCCACGATAATCCTCGTGGCGAGTCCGGCGATGCTGTGGGATGTGGGTTTTCAGATGTCGTTCCTTGCGGTGTTGGGCATTGTGATTGGGCACGCAATGGCGAGACACAATCGTTTCTATGTGCGCTATTCGCGACGGGGAGTGGTGGGCAAGCTCGTGTCGCTCGTGTTCGTGTCGCTTGCAGCGCAGACGTTCGTGCTCCCGTTGGTGATGTACTACTTCGGCAATGTGCCGTTCTATTTTATTCTTGCGAACATCGTGGCTGTTCCGCTCACCACCTTAATAATATATATGAGCATACTGCTCTTCGTGTTGTCGCCGTTGTGTGCCCTTGGTACGTTGACTGATGTCGTCTGGCAGTGGCTGGCGGCAGCGGTGGGGTGGTTGGCGAGTGGAATGAACAGTCTACTTTCGCTCATTGCCAAGCTGCCAGGTGCAAGTGTCGATGGCGTATATATAAGCGCAGTGCAGCTATTCGCGATGTATCTGCTCATAGCTGCACTGCTCTGTGTGTGGCGTTATTGCCAACGAATGTACGATTCGGCGCATGGCACACCGATTGATAGAATTTAGTCGGGTTACACCTTGAAGTAATCCTCCAACTCGTTCGTCGCTTCCGCGTCGCGGTTGTCGAGGTCTTTTATTATCACACCGTGCTCAAGCAGTGCGATGCGTGTAGATATCTCGGTGGTATGCTGCAGGTTGTGGCTCGACACAATCACCGTAGCTCCCGTCTCCTTGTTGTAGTCGAGCAGCACCTTCTTCAGCATGTTCTGGCTTCTGGGGTCGAGGAAGTTGAACGGCTCGTCGAGAATAACCAGTTCGGGGCGGTTCAGCAGTGCGGCAATGATGCCCACCTTATGTCTGTTGCCGGCAGAGAAGTCGCGTATGTACTTCTTTTGGTTGAGTATCTCGCCGTTCATAAGTGGCTCGAAGCTGGTCAGGCGTTCTGCTATCTGCTCCTTCGTCATGCCCGACACACGTCCGATGAAGTCGAAGTATTCTTCTGCGGTGAGGAAGTCGATGAGGAAACCGTCGTCGATGTACGCACCGGTATATGCTTTCCAGTCCTCGCTCAGTGCCGGGTTGATTGCCTTCGGGGCGCCTTCCGTAGCAGGTTGCATTGTCACTGTGCCTTCGTCCGCCTTCAGAAGGTCGAGCATAAGGCGGAACAACGTTGTCTTGCCGGCACCGTTGTTGCCGACCAGACCGAGGATGTCGCCGTTATTGATAGTGAAACTTTTAATGTCTACGGCAGTGTTCATGCCGAAGTGTTTCTCAAGATTGCAGAGTTCTATTTTCATATACTTCTAATTATAGGAGGTATGGCATCTTGCCATACCCACGCAGATTGCGTTTAAAGGGTGCCTGGGTATGGCAGGATGCCATACCCTCCTAAATATGTGTTATTCTAATTCTTGCTTAAGGAACTTCGCCGTGTAGCTCTCTTTGCACTCCGCCACTTCCTCCGGCGTTCCCTTTGCCAGCAGTTGTCCTCCACCGCGTCCGCCTTCGGGTCCCATGTCGATGATGTAGTCGGCGAGCTTTATTACGTCGAGGTTATGCTCGATGATTATCACCGTATTGCCGCGGTCAACCAACTTCTGCAATACCTCCATCAGAATCTTTATATCCTCGAAGTGCAGACCCGTTGTCGGCTCGTCGAGGATGTACAGTGTCTTTCCAGTGTCGCGTTTGCTTAGCTCGGTGGCTAACTTCACACGCTGGCACTCGCCACCCGATAGCGTTGTGGAAGGCTGACCCAGCTTGATGTAACCCAATCCTACCTCCTTCACCGTCTTTATCTTCTGCAGTATGTTCGGCACGTTCTCGAAGAACTCCACCGCCTGGTTGAATGTCATATCGAGCACGTCGGCGATACTCTTGCCCTTGTAGCGCACCTCAAGCGTTTCGCGGTTGTAGCGTTTGCCGTGACACACCTCGCACGGCACGAGCACATCCGGCAGGAAGTTCATCTCTATGGTGCGGTAGCCGCCGCCCTTACACGTCTCGCAGCGTCCGCCCTTCACGTTGAACGAGAAGCGACCGGGCTTGTAGCCGCGTATCTTCGCCTCGGGCAGATTGACGAACATGGCGCGGATGTCGTTGAACACGCCTGTATATGTAGCCGGGTTGGAGCGCGGCGTGCGACCGATCGGCGACTGGTCGACGTTCACCACCTTGTCTATGTTCTCTATGCCTTCGATGCTATCGTAGGGCATCGGCTTCTTCAGCGAACGGTAGAAGTGCTGCGAGAGAATCGGCTGCAGAGTCTCGTTGATAAGTGTCGACTTGCCCGAACCGCTCACGCCCGTCACCACGATGAGTTTGCCTAATGGGAACTCTACGTCCACGTTCTTCAGGTTGTTGCCCTTCGCGCCACGTATCACGATGCTCTTGCCGTTGCCTTCGCGTCGATGCGTCGGTATCTCGATCTTGCGCAGTCCGTTGAGATAGTCGGCTGTTATGGTGTGCTCCTTCAGCATCTGCTCGGGTGTACCCTGGAACACCACCTCGCCACCACGGATGCCTGCCTTCGGACCTATGTCCACGATATAGTCGGCGTTGAGCATCATGTCGCGGTCGTGCTCCACCACAACCACGGTGTTGCCCATGTCGCGCAGCTCCTTCAGCGAGTGTATGAGTCGGTCGTTATCGCGCTGATGCAGTCCGATGCTCGGCTCGTCGAGGATGTAGAGCACGTTGACGAGCTGCGAGCCAATCTGCGTGGCAAGGCGTATGCGCTGGCTCTCGCCACCCGATAGCGTTGCGACTGGCGCGATAGCGACAGATAGTCGAGACCTACGTCGAGCAGGAAGTTGATGCGCGTCTTTATCTCTTTCAGTATCTCCGTTGCGATGGCAGTCTGACGGCTGTCAAGGTGCGACTCCGCCTCGTCGAGCCACTGCTTCAGTTGCAGAATGTCCATGCCCGACAGCTCCGCTATGTTCTTGTCCCAGATGCGATACGACAGAGCTTCGCGGTTGAGGCGTGCGCCGTGACACTCCGGACACTCCGTTACGGCGAGGAACTGCTCCGCCCATTTCTGTCCCGACTGCGAGTCGTCGTTCTCCATCACGGTGCGCAGATACTTCATCACACCGTCGAACGTACAGAAGTAGTCGCTCGACGTGTGCACAACGTCCTTGCTGATGCGTATCGTTTCGAGCGAGCCGTAGAGCACTTCGTTGAGCGTGTCCTCTGGAATCTCGCTCACTGGTGTCTTCAGCGTGCACTCTGCCGCTTCAAGAATAGCACCTATCTGCCAGAATATCATCTGGTTCTTGTACTTGCCGAGCGGCACGATAGCCCCGTCGTATATCGACAACGAGTCGTCGGGTATCACCTTCTTCATGTCGATCTCGTTGACGTAGCCCAGTCCCTTGCACTTGTGGCAAGCACCTTCGGGCGAGTTGAACGAGAACATATTCGGTGCAGGGTCGCGGTAGGAGATGCCCGACGTGGGGCACATCAGTCGCTTTGAGAAGTTCTTTGCCACGCCCGTGTCCTTGTCGAGAATCATAATCAGTCCGTCGCCCTCGCGCATAGCCGTAGCCACAGTCTTGCGCAGGCGGTCGTCGAAGCCCTCGCGCATCTGCATCTTGTCTATTACCACCTCAATGTTGTGGTTCTTGTAGCGGTCGGTCTTCATGCCGCTCTTTATCTCCGTTATCTCTCCGTCGATGCGCACGTACAGGTAGCCTTTGCGTCGCAGCGTCTCGAAGAGTTCGCGGTAGTGACCCTTGCGCTGTCTGATGAGCACGGCGAGTATGTAAATGCGCTTGCCGGCATAGTCGGAGTTGATCATGTCGACGATGCGCTCCTCCGTGTACTTCACCATCTTCTCGCCCGTGACGTAGCTGTAAGCCGTTCCGGCGCGAGCGTAGAGCAGACGCAGATAGTCGTATATCTCGGTTGTGGTGCCCACGGTAGAGCGTGGGTTCTTGTTGGTTGTCTTCTGTTCGATGGAGATAACCGGACTTAAGCCTGTTATCTTGTCCACATCGGGCCGCTCCATTCCGCCGAGGAAGTTGCGTGCGTATGCCGAGAACGTGTCGATATATCGGCGCTGGCCTTCGGCATAAATAGTGTCGAAGGCAAGCGAGACTTGCCCGAACCGCTCAGTCCGGTTATCACCGTGAGCGAGTCGCGTGGTATCTCCACGTCTATGTTCTTCAGGTTGTGGACGCGTGCGCCCCAAATGTTTATCTTTTCTCCCATAACTACTATTCCGTTGGATTAACTCCGCTGGTTTCTGTATATCCGCGCAGCAGGTTCACATCCTTCTTGATGGTGTACTTTCTGCCGTCGGCACCCTTCGCCTTCACGAGCACGAAGTAGACACCCTGCTTCACATCCTTGCCGTTGAACTTGCCGTCCCATCCTCCGGCAGGGTCGTGCCACTCGTACAGCTTCTGCCCCCAGCGGTTGAAGATGTAGGCATCGAACTCCACGATGCTCTGGTAGTTGCTCTTGGCGCGATACACGTCGTTTATGCCGTCGCCGTTGGGCGAGAAGGCGTTCGGCATCTCGAGCTTGCTCTCCGAGATTTGTATCGTTATCGGCTGTGCATCCTGCCAGTAGTCCTTGGTGTATGCCACGGTGTCGGTGCCGTTGATGAATGTAGCATAGAGCACGATGCGGTGCGAGCCTGCCTCGGTGAAGGTGTACTCCGTCTCCTCCTCGTAGCGCACGAGGTAGGGCTGCGTTGCACCCTCTTTGGTGAAGCGCCACTCGTAGTGGGGCGTGTACGCACCGATGTTCTCCGCGTTGGCGTGGAACACCACCGTGAGTGGAGCCGACCCCGAATAGCTCGTGCCCGTCTCTTCGCCTTCGTCGGTTGTGAATGTGGCTTGTGGGTCGATGGTCGGCACTTCGTCGGCGTAAGCCTGTAGCGTAGTGCAGAGAATCAACAATAATAGTGTCCTGATGTATTTCATTGTCTACTTGTTTACTTGTCTACTCGTCAACTTGTCGCTCGTCAACTCGTAATGCAAAGTTACTTATTATCTCGCACACAGCAAAACGCTGCGACTTATTTATAACGTTATTTATGAACAAAGATTTTTGCAAACAATATATTTTGTGTACTTTTGCAATGTTAATTAAACAGAATATAGAAATGAGACGTAGTATCAGAATTCTCTTCTTGTTGTGCGCCTGGTTGCTGGCATCGTCAGTAGTGGCGCAGACCGCTAAGTGGCAGGACTTGTATAAGGTGAAGAAGAAAGACACAATATACGGCATTGCCCATAAATATAACATCACTATCGAAGAGCTTATGCAGGCAAACCCCGACATGCAGAAGCCCGACTATGTGCTGAAGAAAGGCGAACAGCTGCTTATACCGTTCTCTAAGCAGACACCGAACTCTGCACAGAAGCCCACCGCTCCCACGTCAACCGCCATGCGTCAGCGCGTTGCCAACACCGTGAATGTAGGCGTGATGCTGCCGCTGCACAACGTGATGGCGACGGACAGCGCATGACCGAGTACTATCGTGGTGTGCTCATGGCGTGCGATAGTCTGCGTAGTCAGGGCATCAACACCAACATCTTTGCATGGAACTTGTACAAGGATGCGGATGTTAGCCCCGTGCTTGCCGATGCCAACGCCAAGAACTGCGACCTCATCTTCGGTCCGCTTTACACCAAGCAGGTTAAGCCGATAGCCGATTTCTGTCGCAAGCACGGCATACGTCTCGTCATTCCGTTCTCTATCAACGGTGGCGACGTGGAAACCAACGACCATATCTTCCAGGTGTATCAAAGCCGAATACTCACCGCAGAGCTTTCAGCGAATGCGTTTATGAACCGCTTCAAGGATGCTCACCCCGTGTTCGTCGACTGCAACGACTCGACGAGCGACAAGGGTATCTTCACCTCCGAGCTGCGCAAGCGCTTGGAGGCAGCAGGCTTGAGCTATAACATCACCAACCTCAAATCGTCGCCGGAAATGTTCGCCAAGGCGTTCAGCGCGGTGAAGCAGAATGTTGTGATACTAAACACTGGTCGTTCGCCGCAGCTCAACTCCACATTGGCTAAGCTGAACGTTCTGCGTGCCACGTTCCCGAATGTTCGGATAGCACTCTTCGGCTACAACGAGTGGTTGATGTATAAGCGTGTATATCAGGACTATTATTATAAGTACGAGGCGTACATCCCCACGGCATACGTCTATAACGAGTACGCTCCTGCCACCGCCAACTTGGAGCGCAGCTACCGCCAGTGGTTCAAGTCGGACATGCGTCAGGCTCTTCCACGCTTCGCCCTCACCGGCTACGATCAGGCGCAGTTCTTCATTCGTGGCATCAACAAGTATGGCGCTAAGTTTGAAGGCACACATCAGCAGAACACATACACTCCGTTGCAGACTCCGCTGAAGTTCAAGCGTGTCACCAATGGCGGTATGCAGAACAATAGCTTCATACTGTTGCACTATAAGCCGAATCGCACCATAGAGACAATCTCGTATTAAAAGTAAAAAAGCCCCTCCCAACCCTCCCCGTCGGGGAGGGCTTGGCTGCGCCTTCCTCGGTTTAGGAGGTTTAAAAAGACTTAGAAAGGCTTAGAGAGGCTTAGTTCGGCTTAAACGCCGCCTTCAGCCAAAAATATTCAGAAAAACCCAATAAGGATAGATGTTCAAAGTAAAGATATTAAGACAGGGAGTCCTCGCGTTGCTGTTGCTTGTGGCGACAGGCGTTAGTGCGCAGGTGGGCGACCATCGTAACGACTTCGCCCTCGGTGTCAACGGTGGCTACGTGATGAGTAGCGTGGGCTTCGTGCCTAAGGTTACGCAGGTGCAGCACCCGGGCTTCACTGCCGGACTCTCCTTTAAGTACACTTGCGAGAAGTACTTCAAGACATATTGCTCCGTGTATGCCGAGCTCAACTATGCTCGCATCGGATGGAAGGAGAGCATCCTCGACGTTAAAGACCAGCCGGTCATCAACCCCGTGACGGGTGTGGCTGAGGCTTATCAGCGCGACATCAATTACATACAGTTGCCGGTGTTCGCCCACTTGGCATGGGGTAAGGAGCGTAAGGGCTTGCAGTTCTTCTTCCAAGCCGGACCGCAGTTCGGCTACATGCTCGGCGAGTCGACAAAGACCAACTTCGCCTTGGCTGACCGCAACACCACCGATCGCGCCAATCAGACGTGTGCGCAGGACACGATGGCAGTGGAGAACAAGTTCGACTACGGCATCGCTGCTGGCTTAGGTGTGGAGTGGAGCATACCGCGTGCAGGTCATCTGCTGCTCGAAGGCCGCTACTATTACGGCTTGGGCAATATCTACGGCGACTCGAAGCGCGACTACTTCGCACGCTCCAACCACTCGAACATCGTCGTGAAGCTCACGTGGCTCTTTGATCTAAATTAGGGGGCACGCCTCGGTACATTCTCATAGGGGGTGCACTTGTCTCAAAACATTCTTCAGGGGGTGCACTTGTCTCAAGTGCACCAACGTTTTATCGGTGCATTCTATTAGGTTGGTGTATTCTATTAGGTTGGTGCACTTGAGACAAGTGCACCCCCTAAAGTTACCTCTTTAACTTCAGTCCCGTCCACAAACACCACACGGCAGCAATGCCGAAGAAGAATATGAACACATAGGTGGCGGTGTTTTGCATGTAGATGCGACAGGTGTGCACCTCGAGTGCCACGTTCCAAAGCGACATAGGCAAGTGGCGCAGCCGTTCGGGTTGCGCTATCTTCGCAGTACCTTCATAGTAATCAGTCACAACCTCTGTGGCTGATTTTTTTATGCCCTCACCGTTCGTGCCACTATGCTCAACAGCACTGCGGAAGTCGGCACTGTAGCCAGCTATTGCCTTGTTGCCGAACGGTGCGCCCTGCTTCTTCGGCGACGGCTTGCCCGTGAAGTAGTCGACAGAGCTGCCCGTGCGGCGGTTCCATACGTGCATACCGCTGAACGAACCGCATAGCCACATGCCGTCCTCGCGCTGCTGCCACACGTTCAGTCCCATCACGTTCTGCGGAGGAGCACTTGCTATGTGCTGTGGACGTGGAGCGTTGATGTCGCTGCCCAATGAGTAGAAGCCTTCAGACGTTGACAGAAGCCAGTCGCCCATCACGGCATCGTAGCGCAAAAGGCGCAGCTTGTCGTGCCACGCATTCTGGCTCTTCAGCGTAGTGAACGGTAGGGTAGGCACCTTCGTCAGTGCGAGCACCACCATCACCGGTGGGCGCAGACACCAACCGTGATGCAGATGAACAGCGTGGCGACTATCGTCTTGCGCCCCACGAGGTCGTGCCAGCGTAGCGTGTGCTTCATCGTGCGCCCCTTGCTCTGCCAGCGGTGCTTCGTGGTGCGCAGGCAGAAGAAGCGATGCCCGTGAGTATGAGCACGATAAGCACCACGCTATTGCGTCGACAACGAGTTTGCCGGCGAAGCCGAACAGCTCGCCGCTATGCAGCAGCCATATCGTGCGGAACGCCGTCGCGCGGTCTTTATAGTCGGGCGGGGCAGGCAGGGCTACGCTGTCGAACTGCTTGTAGGGCGGCACGGCTACGTATGCGTGCGAGCGGCTCAGCACCACGAGCGTGTCACCGTGCGAAGCGATATCGGTCAGTCGCTCGTCTTGGTCGACAAGCGACAGCTGTACGGTGTGCCACTTGCCGTGCATACCGAAGCGGTAGAGCGCGAACGGCGACACGGCGAACATGTGTGTTGAGGCTCCGCTGCCCACGGTCGTCACGTTGCGTATCTGTCGGTAGTCGGCACCCGTAGGCAGTCCGTCGTTGAAGTCGGCAATCTGCGTGGCAGTGGAGTCGGCAAGGAACATGCCCGACGCACCATATATTAATATGTGTGAGTCGACGGGCAGCGTGCCGCGCATCAGTCCGCCGTTCCACTGGCGATACTCGTAGCGCGAGGGTAGCAGCGTGCGCGACACGTTGATGTCGCTGATAAGCTGGCGGTGGTTGAGCAGTATGCCCGAGATGCAGAACATCAGCAGGAAGAAGCTGATGAGCAGTCCGAACCATTTGTGATGTTGTATGAGTTTTCGTTTGTTCATATTGTTCTGTCTTATAGGGGGTGCAGTTGTCTCAACTGCACCAACAATGTAGAATGCACAATTATATTAATTGGTGCAGTTGAGACAACTCACCCCCTAAGCAAGTGCTTCCGTTTTAGTCTGCAAAGTTATTAAGAAAGTTTCGTACTTGCAATCCTTATTTGTTGTGATTTCTCGACTTTTGGCACCGTTCGTGTCCGCCACCCGACCAGATCCCGTTCGCCGTCCGATCAGATTCCGTTCGCCGTCCGATCAGATTCCGTCTGCCGCCCGATCAGATTCCGTCCGCCGTCCGATGCACAACTGCAGCAATACATCGTCCAAAAGCCTACCACCACGCCCCGATAAAGCCCCCACAACTATATAATTGCTGTATTTTGTTACGAAAAGATGACATACATTTGGCAAATAGAATTATTCTTCTTAAATTTGTAAGTTGTGATATTGTAACTACGGAAAAATAACTTAATCAATAAAAACAATACAATTTATGTTTGAAAATCAACCAAAAGGTCTGTGGGCATTAGCCTTGGCAAACACTGGTGAGCGTTTCGGCTACTACACCATGCTTGCTGTGTTCTTACTCTACTTGCAGGCTAACTTCGGTTATGCTACCGGAACAGCAAGTACAATTTACTCAACTTTCCTGATGATGGTCTACTTCCTTCCTATCATTGGCGGTATCGCAGCCGACAAGTTCGGTTTCGGCAAGATGGTGACAAGTGGTATCTTCATCATGTTCATCGGTTACCTCGTGCTCTCGCTTCCGCTTGGCAAGGACATGGTGGCAGCAGGAGCAATGGGCCTTGCGCTCGTCCTGATTGCTTTCGGTACGGGTCTGTTCAAAGGCAACCTGCAGGTGATGGTAGGTCTCTGTACGACGAGCCGAAGTATGCGCAGAACCGCGACTCTGGTTTCTCGCTCTTCTACATGGCTATCAACATCGGTGCGATGTTCGCTCCTACAGCAGCTATCAAAATTATGGATTGGCACAGGCAAGCCTCGGTGTGTCGGTAGAAGATTCTTACCACTTCGCTTTCGCCGTAGCATGTGCATCGCTCATCGTTAGTATCGCTATATATTATATCTTTGGTTTCACCTACAAGCACGTGCTTGCTTCTGAAACAAAGAAGAAGGACGACGACTCTTTAGAGCGTAAGGATTTCAACGAGCTTTCTCCAGCGGAGACAAAGGAGCGCATTGTTTGCTTGTGCCTTGTGTTTGCTGTGGTTATCTTCTTCTGGATGGCGTTCCACCAAAACGGTGCTACCCTGACACTCTTTGCTCGCGACTATACGCAGAAGACCTCTGAGGGTCTGCAGTCAATGGCGTTCGACGTGCGCAACCTCGTGGCTTGCATCTTCGTAGTTTACGCAAGCTTCGGACTCGCTCAGAGCAAGACCTTCAAGGGCAAGCTCATTTCGCTCGGCGTTATCGTTGCTGCTATCTCATACCTCTTCTATGCTTACAATGCTCTTGAGGGTGCAGTAGACGTTAAGGTCCTATCTTCCAGCAGTTCAACCCGTGCTACGTGGTGGCGTTGACACCGGTGAGTGTGGCTATATTCTCTTGGCTCAACAAGATTGGCAAGGAGCGACATCGCCTGAGAAGATTGGTTTGGGTATGCTTGTAGCTGCTCTCGGCTTCGTATGGATGGCTGTAGGCTCTATGGGTCTTGAGTTGCCGCTCACACAAGGCAACCCTGCTACTGAGGGCACTCGCGTGAGTGCTAACCTCCTCATCTCTACATACCTCATCCTCACCTTTGCCGAGCTTCTGCTCTCGCCGATCGGTATCTCGTTCGTAACGAAGGTGGCTCCTCCGAAGTATGCAGGTCTGATGATGGGTCTGTGGTTCGGTGCTACTGCTATCGGCAATCAGCTCGTAATGCTCCCAGGCATCATGTGGGGTCAGAACCTCAGCCTTGTTACTATCTGGGGCGTTTTGGCAGGCATCTGCTTGCTCTCTGCAGTCTTCATCTTCTCTATCATCAAGAAGCTGAACAAGGTTAGCTAATTATAGGGGGTGCAGTTGTCTCAACTGCACCAATTAATATAATTTGCATTCTACCTTGTTGGTGCAGTTGAGACAACTGCACCCCCTAATAAAAATCGCCCACAAACTCGATTGAGCTTGTGGGCGATTACTTTACATCGCGCTATGCCTGCCTGGCGTACCTAACGTAATCACTTCGCAATCCTTCATTGTTGCTCCGTCGATGGTGAGTCGGACGAGGGTGCGCTCCGTCTGCCATCCCTGCAGTCCGGCTGCTCCGGGGTTGATATGCAGCAGTCCGAGCAGTGGGTCGTTCTTTATCTTCAGTATGTGCGAGTGTCCGCTGATGAAGAGCTTCGGCGGTCGCTCCATTATCTGTCGGCGTATGCTCGGGTCGTACTTGCCGGGGTAGCCACCGATGTGCTTCATCAGTACCTCCACCTCCTCACACTTGAAGCGCAGCACCTCGGGGAACATGAGGCGCAGGTCGCCGCCGTCGCAGTTGCCGCAGACGGCACGCAGCGGACGAAACTCAGCCAAGCGCTCCGCGAGCACCGTAGAGCAGATGTCGCCACAGTGCCATATCTCGTCGCACGGCTCAAAGTGTTTCAAGTAGCGGTCGTCCCAGTAGGAGTGGGTGTCGCTGATTATGCCTATCTTTTTCATCGTTTCATTCTCCTTCTTATAAAGTCGGCTATGAACTCCTTCGTGCCTTCGGGTCCGAGGCGCGACGCATTGACGCAGAGTCGTAGCTTGCGCTGTCGCCCCACGTCTTGCCCGTGTAGTAGTTGTAGTAGGAGGAGCGTGTGCTCTCCTTGTCGCTGATTAGCTTGCGTGCCTCCTCTTCCGAGCAGTTGTGTCGCTTGCAGATGTTGCTGACGCGCTCGTCGAGGTCGGCTGTGATGAACACCGTCACCATGTTCGGCTTGTCGCGCAGCACATAGTCGGCACATCTGCCACGAACACGCACGACGACTCGTCGGCTGCCTTGCGTATGGCATCGCTCTGTATGCGGAACAGACTCTCCTGCGAGAGTCCGTTGTCGTAGAACGACGAGTCGGAGATGAACGGCACGTGCATGTGGAATATCTGGTCGAGGAAGCCCTTGCGCTCGTCGTTCTTCTCGAAGAACTCGGGACTGAACCCGCTCTCCTTGGCAGCCAGCTCAAGCACTTCGCGGTCGTAGAACGTGCAGCCGAACTCCTCTGCCAGCATCTTTGCTATCGTTCTGCCGCCACTGCCAAGCTGGCGACCTACGCTGATTATAAGTTTATCGTTGTTCATGTCTCTTTGCTTTAGTTTGTTAATGTAGCTGTCGGTTATACTGCTGCCCCCTCAGCTTGCGCCGCCTTGAACTTCTTCACGTACTTCGTGAGCAGCACTATTGCCACAACGAACGAGATGACATCGCTGATGGGCTGCGCGAGCCACACGCCGTCGGTTTGGTAGAAGTTGGGCAGTACGAGCAATGCCGGAAGAAAGAACAGAAGCTGGCGCGAGAGCGAGAGCAGCATGCTTATCTTTGCCTTGCCGATACTCTGGAAGAAGCCCGTGCTTGCCATCTGTGCGCCCACTAATGGGAAGGTGAGCATGGTGACGATGATGGCACGCTCCGAGATGCGGATGAGTGTCTCGTCGGAGGTGAACAGGCGTGCGCACTCGTAGGACATGGTCTGTGCAATAGCCCAGCCGACGGTGGTGATGAGCACCGCGCCCGTCATTGTGTACTTCAGTACGCGTAGCAGACGGTCGTAGTTGCGTGCGCCGTAGTTGTAGCCTGCGATTGGGAACATGCCCTGATTCATGCCCATGTTTATCATTATGAAGATGAACGCAATCTTGTTCGTAATGCCGAACGCGCCCACTGCGAGGTCGCCACCGTGGAAAGTGAGTGCCTTGTTGATGAAGATGATGACGATGCACGAGCAGGCGTTCATAGCGAACGGCGAGATGCCGATGGCTATGATGTTCTTGATGATGTGCGACACGGGGCGGTAGATGCCGCGCTTGAAGTGGACGATGCACTGCGGATTGCTGAATATCCTCAGCTGCCAGCACAGCACCGCAGCCTGCGCAATGATTGTGGCGAGAGCCGCTCCGCCTATGCCCATGTGCAGCGGCCAGATGAATATTGGCGAGAGTATGGCGTTGAGCACCACCGTCATTATCGATGCCATCATAGCCGAACGCGGCTTCGACGCGGCACGCAGTATGGCGTTCATGCCGAAGAACATGTGCGAGATAGCGTTGCCGGCGAGCGTGATGACCATATACTCGCGTGCGTAGGGTAGGGTGGCATCGCTTGCGCCGAAGAAGCGCAGGATAGGGTTGAGGAAGAGAAGCGATATGATGCTGAACGCAACACCGATGATGACGTTCAGCGTGAAAGCATTGCCGAACACACGTTCGGCGGTGGAGTAGTCTTTCTGTCCCAACTTCACCGATATGCACGTAGAAGCACCTACGCCCACACCGGCACCAAACGCCGCTGCGAGGTTCTGTAAGGGGAATGTAACGGCAAGGCCGCTGATGGCGAGTGCACCGCAGCCTTGTCCGATGAATATACTGTCTGTCATGTTGTAGAGCGACGCCGCCGTCATGGCAGCGATGGCGGGCAGCGCGTACTGCATCAGCAGCTTGCCCACGGGCTTTGTGCCCAGCTCAAGAGTAGCCTGTTTACTGTTATCCATAAAACAAAAATTAAAGTGAGGGGTGTTTTGTTATATGGCTACTCTCCGTAAATCTCTCTCAGCTTTGCCTCCAGCTGCTCGCCTCTGAGGTCGGCTGCGATAATCTTGCCAGTAGGGTCGACAAGGTAGCTTGCCGGTATCGAGCGTATGCCGTACACCTGACCGGCTACGCTCTGCCAGCCTTGAAGGTCGGAGAGGTGAACCCAGTCGAGCTGCATCTCGGCGATAGCTTCTTCCAGTTCTCGAGCTTGTTGTCGAACGACAGACCAACGACGTTGAAGCCCTTCGACTTGTACTTGTCGTAAGCAGCCTTCACGTGAGGCATCTCCGCACGGCATGGTCCGCACCACGAAGCCAGAAGTCGATGAGCACGTAGTTGCCCTTACCGCAGTACTCCGAGAGCTTGTGCGGATTGCCGTTGACATCGTTCTCGGTGAGGTCGGTGAACGGCTTGCCGATGATGCCTGCCTTCTTGACAAGCATAGCCAGATACTGGCGTGCAGGAGCAAGCGCAGGGTGCTTGGCGTAGGCGTACTTCTCGTTGAGTATCTCCTGCAAAACAGGGAACTCCACGTAGTACATCACGTTGTTGACGAAAGCCACGGGGATGAGGTTGTCCTTGTTCTCCTTGATGATTTCGAGCGAACGGAGCGATACGCTTTCCGAGATGTCGTTAAGCTTCGGACCGAGCTCGTTGGCGAGCTTCTGCAGCTCTGCCTCGCTCATGCCGCTCTGCTGAGCCTTTGTAAACTGGGCGTAGAGAGCCTGCGCCTCACTGCCGAGGGCATCTATCTCGCGGTCGTAGGCGTTGAGCTTGGTGTTCTGCTCCGAGCCGGTGAGCGTTTTCTTCTCAAGGTCGGCAACGATAGGTGTGCCGTCGTTGAAGAATGCGCAGTATTCCTTCTTGGTAACGGTGAGTCCGAGCAGTGCATCCTTCTCAGCCGAACCCTTCAGCGCGAACTTGCCGTCTTCGACGGTGGCACTGTCGATTGCGGTCGGGCGATTGCCGTTTACGTCCATTACATATACCTTACTAATACCTGCTTGGCAGGTGCCTTTAATGCTATACTCCGTACCAGGAATTGATTGCGCGCAGGCTGTCAGTGTGATGACAGCGAATGCGAGTGTTGAAAGAATTGATCTCATGTGTAAAAATTATTGGTTTATTAATTTTGCAAATATACTGATTTTATGTGTAACGGCAAATATTTGAGTCCGCTTTTTTCATTGTTCGCCGATGTGCTGGCCTACTACATAGCCATAGTCCATGCTGCTTGCAGATTGAAACCTCCGGTGATGGCATCAACATCGATCACCTCGCCGGCGAAGAAGAGTCCGGGGCAGTGCTTGCTCTGCAGCGTGTGCATGTCTATCGACGAGAGCGAGACACCGCCACATGTCACGAACTCGTCGCGGAAGCGGCCCTTGCCCGTGATGCGGTATATGTCGTTGGTGAGTGTTTCCACGATGCGGTTGAGGTTCTTCTTGCCCAATTCGCCCCACTTGCGAGTGGGGTCGTTCTGCGTCTTCTGCAGCAGGTAGACCCACAGGCGCGATGGCAAGTCGAACGGGCGTATCGTGGCAAGCTGCTTCTGTGGGTTGCGTGTGGCGATGGAGGCTATCTCCTCCTCCGTCACGTTGCGTCTACTCTCGCCCGTCCAGTTGATTGCCACGTCCGCCTGGTAGTTGTGCTCCTGCAGATAGCGTGCGGCATGAGCAGAGAGCTTCAGCGCAGCCGGTCCGCTCATGCCCCAATGGGTGACGAGCAGCGGACCCTCAGCGCGAAACTTCGTGCCGGGCAGCGACGCGATGGCGTCTTCAACCACGGTGCCCATGAGCGTAAGGAAACTGCGGTCGGCTATGTTGAACGTGAATAGCGACGGCACGGGCGTAGCTATATCATGGTCTAAGCGTGCGAACACGTCGAGTCCTTCGCCCTTCGGAGCACCGCCCGTGGCGATGGCAACACGGTCGAAGTCGGCTTCTTTACCACCGGCGAACGTGAGGTGGAATGTGCCGTCGGCGTTCTGGCTGATGTCCTTCAGTTGGTAACCGCCCAGCTGCTTCACGCCGAGACGCGAGGCAAGCGTGGTGAGACAGTTGACGATGCTCATTGCATCCTGCGAGACGGGGAAGACGCACTCGTCTTCCTGCGTGGTGAGTGGCACGCCTTCGCGCTCGAACCATGCGTAGGCAGCGTGGTGGTCGAAGCGTTTGAAGAGACGTTTCATGAGTTTGTCGCCACGCGGATAGGCGTGCTTAGGGTCGCTGATCTGCTCGAAGGAGTTGGTCAGATTGCAGCGACCGCCACCCGTGATGGCTACTTTGGCGAGCATCTTCTGGTTCTTCTCGAAGATGGTGATGTCGGTGTCGGGATAGTTGCGCTTCGCTTCTATTGCCGCAAAGAAGCCGGCTGCGCCACCTCCGATAATGGCTATGTGTAGTGGCATGATGGTGTGGTGTTGAGATGGTGTGGTGTTGTGGTGGTGAGATGTTGAGATGTTGACAATACCTTTTTACTCTTTTACTCTTTTACTCTTTTACTTTTAAAAGCTCCTTGCCACGTTTCGAGTTCCTTCATTCTGTTCACAAGTCGGTTGGTGAACTCATGGTTCTTTATGCCCCATTTCGGAGCAATGAGCATGTCGGCAGGCGACTGGCTGACGAAGCGCTCCACGATGATGTCGCTGCGCAGACGCTCGAGGTAAGCAATGCAGGTGTCGATATACTCGTCGGGCGTGAAGAGCTTGAAAGGTTTTTGCGTGTATTCGTCGGCGAGCTGCGTGCCACGGATGATTTGCAACTGGTGTATCTTCAGAATGTCGAGCTTCAGCTGCGACACTATCGAAGCTTGGCGTATGTTCTCATCGCGGTCTTCGCCGGGCAGTCCGAGTATTATGTGTCCACCGGTGAGAATGCCACGGTCGTGCGTTAGTTCTATTGCTCGTCGGCTACACTCGAAGTCGTGACCGCGGTTGATGTGGCGCAGCGTGTCGTCGTTCACCGACTCGATGCCGTACTCCACGATGAGGAACGTGCGGCGGTTTAGCTCTTCTAGATAGTCGAGCAGCTCGTCGCTAATGCAGTCGGGGCGTGTGCCGATGACCAGTCCCACTACGTCGTCCACAGCCAACGCCTCCTCGTAGCGCTGTTTCAGCACGTCGAGTGGGGCATAGGTGTTGCTGTAAGCCTGAAAGTAGGCAAGGTATTTCATGTCGGGATACTTGCGACGGAAGAACTCCTTGCCCTCTTCCATCTGCTGCGCTATCGGTTTCGACGGTTGGCAGTAGGACGGGTTGAACGTGCGGTTGTCGCAGAAGATGCACCCACCGTGTGATAAGGTGCCGTCTCTGTTTGGGCAGGAGAACCCTGCGTCAACGGAAATCTTCTGTACACGGAACGGAAACTGCTGGCGTATCCACTGACCGTAGTCGTTATATGGCTTGTCTTTAAATTGTTCTGTCATTATTTTGTTTATTGTTCCTTTTCCTTTTTTACTTTTATATAGGCTGCGTGGTATGGGCAAGATGCCCATACCTCCTACTTTTTACCTTTTTACTCTTTTACTTTTTTAGGCTGCATCGGTGGTGCAAAGTTACTCGAAATAACCCATATCCACATTATTTTATATAATTGTTTTGCGATGTTGTAATGTTTTTGTACTTTTACACCTCATAAATCAGATTGCTATGCGAACTAAGAACGAAGAAAAATGGTTGAGTCACTATAAAGCACTTCGCTGTTACCTTGAAGCAAATCATCAACTGCCCGATAAGAAAAAGGTAGAAAACCGCGGACTACTCAACTGGTGGAAGTATAATAAAAGGCTTTTGAAAACCGGTCGACTCACCGAAGAACGACTCGAATTGTTGCGTCAGCTGAATGCTCTGCGCTACAACAAACTTCTCGAACTTTAATGGAAAAGAGTCAAAAACAGACGATTTTGGGGGCTGATAAGATGCTAAAAGTATGTTTTTTGCTATGATTTGAAAAATAATTACGAAAACATTTGGCAGTCTCGCTAAAAAGTCATACCTTTGCACTCGCAATTCAGAAATGCTTCTATTGCTAATCTGAATGCGTGGTTAATATCGCGGAGTGGAGCAGTTGGTAGCTCGCCAGGCTCATAACCTGGAGGTCGCATGTTCGAGTCCTGCCTCCGCAACTACAAATGGTCGAAATTCCTTTATACAAAGGGACTTCGACCATTAATCGTTTATGGGCGTTACGGAGACTCGGACGGTAGCTCGGACGCTTTGTTAGTTGTTTTTAATGTTTCTGCAGTGCAGCTCCTGCACGTCATCTGCTGTAGTTTTAATAAGAGCTTCCAAAGCTTCGGTGAAAGCCTGTTCGTTCTCACTCCTTAGAGTGTTCATCTCTGCAGCTACGGTAGCACGCTCTTCGTCGGTTGTTGCTAAACGGTTACGCTCAGCAAGAGACTTTATCTTTGCTCTCAATTCTTTCATTTCTAACCTTTTCATAATAAGGATGTTGTTTATATAAGACCTGAAAAATACGATATTATAGTTTGTCTTTATCAGTTTCTTTTTTTTCTTCTTTTGCAAAGCCCATAAGCTCCATCCATATACGGTGTTCTTCTTTTCGCTTTGCAGCCCTGGCAGCCATTTCTTGTTCTAATTTGCGTCTTTTTTTCTCTCATTCTTTTTATTTTTTCATCGTGACTCAACGATGAAGAATAGCCGTTATTTCTTTCGGCTAAAAGTACAAGAAGGACTGATACTATCCAGCTGAAAATAAGTATTCCTAACATATTGCAGACGATTTAATTGGTTATACCGCAAATATACGCAAAATATTTGAGACTGCAAAGTCTGGAGCCAAAAACATTTTAGTATATGCCATGGTGCATTATCGGCGGCGATGCATCAGCCATAGTGTTGCCATAAAAAATGCTACTTTTGGTTTGTGAACCAAAGTAGCAGCTATATAAGACCTGAAAAAATACGTTATTACTGTTTGCTTTTATGAAGATCTTTTAAAATTGATTAAACTCTTTCCTTTTAAGTTTATATTCCCTCCATTTTGCATCAATTTCAGCCGTTTCTTGTTCTACTCTGCGTCTTTTTTCTCTAATTCTTTTTATTTTTTCATCGTGACTCAACGATGAAGAATAGCCGTTATTTCTTTCGGCAAAGACTACAAAAAGAACTGATACTATCCAGCTGAAAATAAGTATTGCTAACATATTGCAGACGAATTAATTGGTTATACCGCAAATATACGAAAAATATTCGAAATACATTCAAATCCCAGTCCCTAATTTGTCAGCATATGTCGATACTCTTGAAAATTCAAGCATGTATCGCCGCACCTCCATTAACCATTTGTCTATACGTACAACCTGCTCAGAATCCTCGCCAAAGCGTTTCACAGCCTTTTTGCGTAGACGGTACAGATATTCAAGGCGCTTCTCCATACGTCGCGATTCGCGGTCGGCAACACGTATAAGCCATGATTTATGCCTTGTAAACGCAAGTGATTCCTTGGCGTCTTCGAGTTCTTGTTTAGCTTTTTCTGGATTTAATGAATGCGACCCTCCATTCTTCGCCTCCTTTATTATAAGGCAGAAGATTATTATCACGAATAAAATCCAAAAACTTTCGGGAAAAGTTATCATATAGCAGGCGATTGATTAAGTATTGTTATTCGGGTAAAAGGGGGGAGGGGTGTTGAGGGGTGTTACAGTTGTTTGGCTACGATTGCTCTTGCCTTGGCTGTAGCTTTGTTGAGAGCAGTTTGTGCTTTCTGCTTCATTGCATCGCTCTTGGCATTCTGCACATTGTCGTAGAGCTGCCATAGCTTCAACTTAGCAGTTGCATCTTTAGATGCCTTTGTGAAGGCTTGGGCGATAGCTTCTGCTGCTGCCTCTTCCTCAGGCGAAGCATAGGCGTGGCGGTAGCCTTGGTACTTGTTCCATAGTCCGCGAGTGAAGTCGGGGAAGGTGACTGGAGCGCAGTCGTTGTCCATTGACAATGCACTGAGTTCGGCGATGGCGCACCACTCTGCCAGGTCGTACACGTCCATGTCGAGCGGCAGTCCGTTTTGCAGGCAGTAGACGAGACGCGCAGTCATAATGAAGTCCATGCCGCCATGTCCTCCAACCTCTTTTGCCAGTTTACCGAACTTCTTCAGAATTGGGTGTTCGTACTTCTCTTCGAGTGCTTTTCTTTCGGCTTCTGGCATGAAACTGTGTGTAGAGAGATTGTCCACCTGTGGTTGCACACCGCTTGCAGTGAGCTGCTTGCTGTCCAAAGCGTATCCTTCGATGGGGTATTTGTTGGCGAAGCCACGTGAGCCAATTAGTTGATATAGTCGATTGTAGGGTTGAGGGTTCATCACATCGTGTTGCAGCTCTATGACCTTTTGATTTGCGGTGCGGATAAGTGTTGTTGTGTGGTCGCCGTTGCGGAAGTCGTTGCACGGCTTACCCGTTTTTGCCTCCACCAGCTCCTTTCCGTGTACGCTCTTTGTGTCCATTGCCACGAGTAGTGCCATGCGGTCGCCACGATGAATGTCGAGTGCCTGCGCTACTGGTCCTAAGCCATGCGTAGCGTATATGTCGCCACGATTTTCGCGATTGTATTTTAGTCGCCATCCTAATTGTTCGGGGTCGGAACCGTTTGGGTTTTTCCAATAATAGTCCCAGAACTCGTCGAGATTGTGGATGTATGCTCCTTGTGCACGTATTATCTCACCGAATACACCATGTTGCGCCATGTTCAGCGTTCGCATTTCGAACCAGTCGTAGCAGCAGTTTTCAAGAATCATGCAGTTGAGCTGTTTCTGCTCGGCGAGATTTACCAGTTCCCAACATTCTTCCAGGTTCATAGCCGATGGCACCTCGTCAGCCACATTCTTGCCGTTTTCGAGAGCGCACTTTGCTACAATGGCGTGGTGGTCCCAGTCGGTAGCGATGTACACGAGGTCGATATCGTTGCGTCTGCATAAGTCCTCGTATCCCTTTTCGCCCGAATATACAGCAGCTGGAGGCAGTCCGTGTTTGCGTAGTGTTGCGTTCTGTCGCTCGGCATGGTCGTGCTCATAGTCGCATAGTGCTACAATCTCTACACCAGGATGAGTGCGAAGTCAGCCACAGCACTTGGTCCGCGCATACCCAGACCGACGAAGCCCACACGTACAGTCTTCATCTTTGGCAGAGCTAACTGTAGCACGTCCTTCTGTCCGGCAGGTCGTTCGGGCGACTCAATCACGATTTTACCTTTATCCCACTGCCATTTGGTTGACGGCGAGAGCGATTGTGCGTCGGTTTGCATAGTGCCAAGCGACATGATTGCGGCGAAAGCATACTGAGTATGGTGGTGTGTTTGTTTAGCGTCATATTATGATATAGGTTTTAGTTGTTTTTATGCAAAGAAAGTGCAAATCGGGTGCAATCAAGTTTGCTTGAATTGCCGAGATGCAGCCTTTCTTATGCAAAGATATGAAAATCTTTTAAACCTTCAAAGTATAACTTCTTTTATTTTAAGTCTGACGTACAATAGTGTTGTTGTAGGTTTTGGGCGGTCTGCATCGACCGACGCGGATGTCTGCATCGACCGACGCGGATGTGGATATAAATGAAGAAATGCGGTATAAGTGAGCATATTAACGCCCATTTATTTGCTTTTTTGAAAATATTGCAGTACTTTTGCACATTGTTAGAGGGTGTGTGCAAATGCAACTCTCGTCCATTAAAGAGTGCTGCAACGCTCTGCTTATTCGTTTAAAATAAACAGGAAAGGGGTAATCTCAATATGTCAATATCCAAGACACGTCAGAAACTCATAGATATTGCGCGACAGCTGTTTGCAAAGAACGGCGTAGCGAACACCACGATGAACGACATCGCCGTGGCATCGGGCAAAGGTCGTCGCACGTTGTACACCTATTTCAATAGCAAGGAGGAGGTGTATTCGGCTGTGATAGAGTCGGAATTGGAGCGCTTGAGCGACAAACTCGAGAGGTGGCTGCTATGAAGATGCGTCCGTTGGACAAGGTTATAGAGCTTATCTACACCCATCTGATCATGATTAGAGAGACGGTAGTGCGCAATGGCAATCTGCGTGCCGAGTTCTTCCGCAATATTTGGATGGTGGAGAAGGTGCGCAAAAAGTTTGACGACTATGAGATAGATCTCTTTCGTAAGGTTTATCAGGAGGGCAAGGCGGACGGCGAGTTTGATATCGACGACGTAAACCTCGTAGCTGATATCACTCACTATTGTATAAAGGGTCTTGAGGTGCCGTTCATCTACGGACGTATCGGTCACGGACTCACCGAGGAAGCCAGCAAGCCGCTCGTGGCAAAGGTGGTGTATGGTGCGCTCGGAAAGAAATTGAACAATTAGAAACGTTTATATATTTAATAATTTAAGAAATGGGATTATTAACAGGTAAGACTGCCCTCGTCACGGGAGCAGCCCGCGGCATCGGAAAGGCTGTCGCTATGAAGTTCGCCTCTGAAGGCGCAAACATCGCATTCACCGACCTCGTGCTCAACGACGACATGGCTGCCGGACTTGAGGCTACACGTAAGGAGATTGAGGCTTTGGGCGTTACTTGTCGTGCATACGCAGGCAATGCTGCCGATTTTGAGGAGACAGAGAAAGTTGTAAAGCAGATACATGCCGACTTCGGTTCTATCGACGTGTTGGTGAACAACGCTGGTATCACAAAGGACGGACTGATGCTCCGTATGTCTGAGGCTCAGTGGGACGCAGTGCTCAACGTAAACCTCAAGTCAGCGTTCAACTTCATCCACGCTTGTGCGCCGATCATGCTTCGTCAGCGTAGCGGTTCAATCATCAATATGTCGTCAGTAGTAGGCGTTCATGGCAATGCCGGCCAGTGCAACTACTCGGCTTCTAAGGCAGGTATGATTGGCTTGGCAAAGTCAATCGCTCAGGAGCTTGGTCCGAAGGGCGTGCGTGCTAACGCTATCGCTCCTGGTTTCATCGAGACACCAATGACAGCACAGCTTCCAGAGGACGTACGCAAGGACTGGATGAAGAAGATTCCATTGCGTCGCGGAGGTCAGACAGAAGACATCGCAAACGTATGCGTATTCCTCGCTTCTGATATGTCTTCATACGTAAGCGGACAGGTTATTCAGGTAGATGGTGGCATGAACATGTAATTCTGTCTACAAGCAGATTTTTTACGATAATGAGGGTGTTTCAAAACTGAAATTATCGGGAGCCCCAACTTCCATAACTTCTATTTTGATACACCCTCTTTGTGTTTTTATTAACTGGCAAACAATGAAAGTAGTCTACGAAGACAACCACATAATCATAGTCAACAAGTGTAGCGGCGAAATCGTTCAAGGCGACAAAACCGGCGATAAACCGCTCTCAGACATCGTGAAGGAGTATATCAAAGAGAAGTACAACAAACCTGGCAACGTGTTCCTCGGTGTTGTACATCGTCTTGACCGCCCCGTGAGCGGACTTGTTGTCTTCGCCAAGACCTCTAAAGCACTCTCGCGACTGAACGATATGTTCCGCACGGGCGATGTCCACAAAACGTATTGGCTATAACGAAGCGCAGTGATATTGCCCCAGAGGGAACGCTAACCGACTGGCTCACACGCAACGAACGCCAAAACAAAAGCTACGCCCACGCCAAGGAGGTGCCTGGAGCGAAGAAGGCAGTTCTGAAGTATAAGGTGCACTCCGTGTCGGACAACTATATGCTGCTTGAGATTACACTACTCACGGGTAGACATCACCAGATACGCTGCCAACTGGCGCACATGGGATGCCCAATAAAGGGCGACCTGAAGTATGGAGCACCACGCAGCAACCCCGACGGAAGCATCTCGCTCCACTCACGTCGCGTAGAGTTTGTACACCCCGTATCGAAAGAGCCAATTTGCGTTGAGGCAGAGGTGCCGGCAGACAGACTTTGGCAACTTTTAAAAGTAAAAAAGTAAAAGAGTAAAAAAGTAAAAGAGCCCCTCCAAAACCCTCCCCGTCGTGGAGGGCTTAGAAGGCATAAAGAGGCTTAGTTCGCTTAAACGCCACCTTCCAAGAGGCTTAGTTCGCTTAAGCGCCACCCTCCAAGAGGCTTGGTTCGCTTAAACGCCACCTTCCAAGAGGCTTAGTTCGCTTAAACGCCTAAAGGAGGCTTACCCTCTTTTCCCTTCCTAAAAGTCTGCTTAATCAGAAGGCTGCGTAGGTATGGCAAGATGCCATACCCTCCTAAATACCCCGAACATTACGAACTGCAATATAAAATATACGAAGATGAAGCCTATATATAAACGAAGTTTAAAGGTTGCGGCAGCCGTTCTTGCCACGCCGATAGTGCTCCTCGTGCTGTTGGCTGTGCTGCTCTACATACCGCCCGTGCAAAACTGGGTGGTAAAGAAGGCTGCTGCTTATGCTTCTGAGTCTACCGGCATGAGTGTGTCGGTGGAGCGTGTGCGCCTTAGCTTCCCACTCGATTTGAGCATACAAGGACTTCTTGCTACTCAGCCTAACGACTCGCTGCATAATAATATTGATACAATCGCTGCTGCCGACGAACTGATTGTAGGTGTGAAACTCATGCCGCTATTTGCAGGCAATGTGGAAGTTACCGACTTGGATTTCCGCCGCGTGAATATCAATACAGCGCAACTCGTGCCCTCAGCACGAGTGAAAGGTGGAGTAGGGCGTTTAAAGGTAGAACCGAGTAAGGTGGCACTTACTAAGGAGACCGTAGACCTTGGCCCCGTGCTTCTCACCGATGCAAATCTTGATATTGCGCTCAGCGACACTGTGCCAGAAGACACAACCGAAACCGAAAACAACTGGCAGATAGCCTTCACCCACTTGTCGGTGAAGCGTTCAGCCGTCAAGATACACATGCCCGGCGATACCCTTGCTATCGGTGTCGGACTCGCTGATGTCAGTGCTGCAAATGGCGACATCAATCTTGGTACGGGCGTTTACAAGGTTGGCACGTTCGATTGGCGTGACGGCTTTGTGACATACGACAACAACTTTGCCCAGCGACAGAAAGGACTTGATGTCAACCACATCGAGCTTAAAGGTGTGTCGTTGCGCATCGACTCGTTGCGTTTTGCACAAGAAGGTACTCAGCTTCAGCTTGCACTCAACCGTTGCGCCTTTCGTGAGCAGAGCGGCATAAGTGTGACCAGTGCTAAGGGACATGTGAGCCTTGACACGGCACACGTCTCGCTGCCCGACTTCCGCCTTACCACGCCCGTGTCGTGCTTAAAGCGAATGCCGATATGGACTTCTCTACCTTTGCCGACACCAACCCTGGTGTGATGCGTCTGTATCTTGATGCTTCCGTAGGTAAGTCGGACATACTGCAAGTGCTCGGTATGATGCCTCTGCAGTTTATCCTGCGTCTGCCAGAGCAACCGCTCTCCCTTCATGCCGACATCAACGGCAATATGCAGAACCTCAACATTCGTGAGGTGTCTGCCAAACTGCCAACGGCGTTCAACATAAAAGCCGAAGGCAAGGCTGGCAATCTAACCGACGTAGACCATCTTACAGCCAACATAAACCTCGACGCGCGTGCCGACAACATCAGCTTCCTGCTGCCTATGATGGGCTTGAATGCTAATTCGTCAGTGTGCATACCCAATGGCATTACGTTCAAAGGCAATTGCCGAGCGAATGGACCGCAGTATGCTACGGATTTCGTTGCTACTCAAGGCGGTGGTTCGCTACGCGGTAGGGGCGCGTTCAATATGCGTTCGTTGGCTTATCGTGCCAATATGGAAGCACACGCATTGCCACTTCAGAACTTCATGCCGGGTATGGGGTTGCATCCGTTCAGCGGTGAACTCGTGGCTGATGGTGCAGGCTTCGATTTTCTTTCGTCAAAGACACGTCTCGATGCACGTGTGAAGGTGAATAATTTCAAATACACCGATTATGACCTCTCGAACATAAACCTAAAGGCAGAGGTGCACAACGGTGTGGGAAGGGCACTGCTCGATAGTCGTACACCGCTGCTCAATGGCATTATCGACCTACGTACGCTCCTCGACAATCGTCGCATAGATGCCAACGTAATATGCAATCTGCTCTACGCCGACTTCTACAAACTCGGTCTTACCGAGCGACCACTCAAAACGTCGATGACAGCACATTTGGACGTGAAGTCGGATTTGGAGGCGACGCACAGTATGCAGGGCGTTGTCGGCAATATCGTGCTGCGCGACTCGGCTGCTACATATCGACCTGAAAACATTCTGATAGACATATTCACACGTAGCGACTCAACACATGCCAATGTGGCGTGTGGCGACTTCGTGTTGCGTGTTGATGGTGCTGGTTCAGTGGAGCACATACTCGACAACTTTAATGAGGTGAACATAGAGGCTGAGAAGCAGCGTAAGGAACGCTACATCGACCAGCTGCGTCTGCGCGAACGCCTGCCCGACCTTTCTGTCTACTTCAATGCCGGCAAGGAGAACATCCTCTCGCGCACTGCTCGACGTTTCGGCTACGAGTTCCGAGATGCTTATATTAATATGAACACGTCGCCCGTGCAGGGCATCAATGGTAATGTGCGCATCGATTCGCTCGTGACTGCAGGCATACAACTCGATACAATACGCGTCAACATCAGTTCCGACTCGACGAAGACGCTCTTCGATGGACAGATACGTAACAACCGCTACAACAAGCAATACGTGTTCAACGCCCTCTTCCGTGGCGCATTCTATCAACAGTCGCTCTTCTTCGGCACACGCATCTACGACGATCGCAACCGTCTTGGTGTGGCTCTTGGTGTGAAAGCAGACATGGAGCAGAACGGTATACGAGTGTCGCTCGGCGGTATCGACCCCGTGTTTGGCTACAAGAAGTTTAAGGTGAACAAGGGCAACTACCTGTTCTTTGCCGACGACGACCGCATTTCGGCTGATATGAGGTTGCTGGCTGATGACGGTATGGGTGTGAAGGTGTTTAGCAACGATAGCACCGAAGCCTTGCAAGACCTCACTATCGGACTCACTCGCTTCGACCTTGCTAAAGTGCTATCCGTTATACCGTATGCACCGAACGTGTCGGGTGTGATGAACGGCGACTTCCACTACATCAATAACGACACCGATATGTCGGTGTCATCATCTGTGCGTGTTGACAATTTGTCTTACGATGGTTGTAAGATTGGTAATGTGGCGAGCGAGTTTATCTATATGCCACGCGACGAAGGTAATGAGCATTGTGTTGACGGCACGCTATCGATAGACGACCAGGAGGTGTGCACGCTAAGCGGTACGTACATCACAAGTGGTTTCGGACATCTTAATGCCGACATCGAGTTGCAGCGCACACCATTGTTGATGCTCAACGGCTTCATCCCCGACCGTCTGCTCAACTTCGGTGGATATGCCGTCGGACATGTAAAAGTGGACGGACAACTCAACCGCCTCGACGTAGATGGCGAGCTGATGTTCGAGTCGGCGTATATAGCGAGCGAGCCTTACGGCGTGAAGATGCGCTTGTGCGAAGACCCAGTGACGATAACCGACAGCAAGATGAAGTTTGAGAACTTCCAACTCTTCGCACGCAATGGTAATCCACTGACGCTCTACGGCAATGTCGACTTCAGCAATATGTCGAACATGACGATGTATATGCGTATGCGTGCAAACAACTACCTACTCATCGACTCGAAGGAGAAGGCACGCTCAGAAGCGTTCGGCAAGGCGTATGTCAACTTCCTCGGTCTTGCCGATGGTCCGCTTGATGCCTTGCGCTTCCGTGGTCGTCTTGACGTGCTCGGTTCGTCGGACATCACATACATACTGCGCGACTCTCCGCTCACCACCGACAACCAACTCGACGGACTTGTGAAGTTTGTCAACTTCAAAAATCCTGATGACGTGAAGGTGGAGCGTCCACCGCTGAGTGGCTTGACGATGGACCTCACGGTTAGCATCGACGAGGGTGCACACGTGCTCTGTGCCTTGAACGCTACAAAGTCTAACTATGTGGACATTGTAGGCGGAGGCGAGCTGCGCATGAAATACACCGAAGTGGACGGACTCGGACTCTATGGTCGCTACACGATAGGACAGGGTGAGATGAAGTATTCGTTGCCCGTTATCCCACTGAAGACTTTCACGATAAAGGATGGTAGCTACGTTGAGTTTATGGGCGATGCTATGAACCCGCGTCTGAACATCACGGCGACGGAGGAGAACAAGACTACCGTCACCAATGAGGCTGGCGTAGGTCGTAGCGTGACGTTCGAGTGTGGCGTAGAGATAACGAAGACACTCAACGATATGGGCTTACAGTTCACCATCGATGCCCCCGACGACCAGGAGATACACAACGAGCTAATGACGCAGTCGGTAGAGAACCGTGGCAAGCTCGCTGTGACGATGCTCACCACTGGTATGTATCTCTCCGACAACAGTATGGCTCGTTCAATATGAACAGTGCGCTCAGCTCGTTCCTCAGTTCGCAAATCAGTGCCATCTCGGGCAGCGCACTGCGTACGCTCGACCTCTCGTTCGGCATGGATAACACGCAGCTGGGCTCTGGTGCGGTGCACACCGACTACTCGTTCAAGTTCTCGAAGCGCTTCCTCAACAACCGTCTGCGCATCGTGATTGGTGGAAAGGTGTCGAGTGGTGCCGAGATAGAGAATCAGAACGACACGTTCTTCGACAATGTGGCATTAGAGTATCGTCTCTCGCCAAAGTCGAATAAGTATCTGAAACTTTTCTATGACCGTGCTACGTACGACTGGCTTGAGGGTTACGTCGGTCAGTTCGGTGGCGGTTTCATCTGGCGTCGCAAGTTGCAGAGCCTGAAGGATATATTCCGTCTCAAGCGCATTGACAACAACGACTATATGATGCTGCAAAACGGCAATAAAACCTCGTTGCAGCAGAAGAAGGATACAACGGCTGTGCAGAATACTGACACTACCAGTGTTAAAAAGTAAAGATATATGAAGAATACGTTATATATAATAATATGTGTAATGGTGCTTGTCGGTTGCTCGTCGACAAGTTCTGTACCCGAGGATGACAAGCTGTTCACGGGCTTACGCAAGACCGAATACGAGAACTATGTGGCTTGCGACCACTTCTACTCTACACAGGAGGAAGTGGAGGCGGCACTCGCCACTACCCCTAACGGTGCACTCTTCGATAGTCCGTACCACCGTATGCCTCCTTACCGTTTGTGGGTATACAATGCGTTTCAGCATTCGCGTGGCGGTTTGGGCAAGTGGATACGTACAACGTTCGGTAAGCCACCAGTGCTGCTTAGTGCTGTCAATCCTGCGCTGCACTCACAAGTGGTGAAGGAACTGCTGCGAGCGCGTGGCTACTTCAGCGGATACGTCAACTACGACGTGCTGACATCCGACAGCTCGCGAACGGCAAAGGTGAAGTACAACGTCAACTTCGGCGACCTCTACACTATCGACACGCTCACGTACACCAACTTCCCCGAAGAAGCGCAAAAGATAATTGAGGAGAACGCTTCAAAATCGCTCGTAAAGAAAGACGCACCGTTCGATGTGACGGTGCTCGAAGCCGAGCGCACTCGTATCTCTACGCTCTTGCGCAACAAGGGCTTCTTCTATTATCAGCCGAGCTATGCTACATACCTCGCCGACACCATTGCCGAACCTGGCGAGGTGAGCGTGCGTCTGCATTACGCCGACAGCCTTCCTGACGAAGTGGGACGCAAGTGGTACATCGGTCACGTCAATCTCGAGATGCGCAAGCAGTCGGCGTTGGAGCAACTGCGCGACACCACTCACCGTCGCAACTATACCATCGTCTATAATGGCAAGCGCGAACCGATGCGTCGTAGTGTGATTACGCGCGATATGCGAATACGCCCTGGCAGAATGTACAGCTACGATGCTTATCAGCAAACCATCAATACGCTCACCGCGAAGGGCCTCTTCTCGCGTGTAGACCTCTCGTTGCTCCGCGCGACACATCCAAGACGTGTGACACACTTGATATCACGCTCAACTGCGTGTTTGACAAGCCCTACGATGTCTATCTCGAAGGCAATCTCGTAGGTAAGACAACCGGACGTGTGGGTCCCGGGCTGAACCTTGGTTTCGTTAAGCGCAACGCCTTCCGTGGTGGCGAGAAGCTTACCGTCAACCTCAAAGGCTCCTACGAGTGGCAGACAGGACACCAGGCAGACGGATCAAGTTCGAAGTTCAACTCATACGAATATGGTGCAGACGTGTCGGTGGAGATGCCTCGACTGATGTTTTTGAACAGTCTCACACGTCGTTTGCGCCGTATGCGCCGTGCAAAGGGAAAGCACGTCTACATACGTTATGCCCCACCGACAACGCTTATAAAGGGTTCGTTCGATGTGCTTAACCGTTCGGGTTTCTTCCAGCGCCACATCGTCTCGGGCGAACTGACGTACAAGACCCACTCACGAGTGCTTGTGCATCATCAGTTCTCGCCACTCATCATTCAGTACGAATACATGAAGCACATGACACCGGCTTTCACCGAACTGGTGAACAAGAGTCCGTATCTGCTTGTGGCGATGAGCGACCAGTTTGTGCCTAAGATGCGCTACTCGTTCTCGTACCAGTCGCCAGCCCGACTTCATAACCCAATCTTCTGGCAGGTGACGCTGAGCGAGGCTGCCAACCTTCTTTCGCTTGGTTATATGGCGTTCGGCGAGAAGTGGACTGATAAGGAGAAAACAATGTTCAAGAACCCGTATGCGCAGTTCCTGAAGGTGGAGACCGACTATAGCAAGACGTGGCAGCTGACCGAACATAGCAAGCTCGTCGGACACGTCAATATGGGCGTGGTATGGGCATACGGCAACGCTATCAGTGCGCCCTACAGCGAGCAGTTCTACGTAGGTGGTGCCAATAGCATCCGTGCGTTCAACGTGCGCAGCATTGGTCCGGGTCGCTACCATGCTAAGACCTCCTACCTCTCGTATCTCGACCAGACAGGCGATATGAAGCTGCAAGCCAACCTCGAGTATCGTCCGCGTCTCTTCGGCAATCTCTATGGCGCACTATTCCTCGATGCAGGCAACGTGTGGACACTACGCAGCGACAGCGACCGCCCGGGTGCTGTGTTCAAACCGAAGAATATACTTAAGGAGATGGCACTCGGCACGGGCGTCGGCATCCGCTACGACCTCGACTTCTTCGTGCTGCGTCTCGATTGGGGCATAGGTCTACACCTGCCATATAAGAACGGCTTCTACAATTTCGATCGTTTTAAGGACAGCCAGAGCTTCATTTCGCAATCGGCTATCCGTTCTAAACGCAATAAAGGGCAGACTCCACAAAGAGTCTGCCCTTTATTGCGTATTAATTATTAATTGAGAGTTCTTATTCCGCCGAGAAGTCGGCTACCATTTTTCGGTACATGCTATACGCTCTTGAGCGCGAGATATATCCCGTTAGATGTCCTGATACGTTCACCACGGGCATGTAGCGCGTGCCTTTGAGGTCGAACTTGCGCATCACCTCCTCCATTGAGTCGCTCTCGCCAACCTGCGCAGCGATGGGGAGCATCAACTGTTGTACGGTGAGCTTGTTGTAGAGTTCTGCGCGGAACATGATGTGTCGTATCTTCGTGATGTCAATCTCGCCAAGCACCGAACCGGCGTTGTCGAGCACCGGTATGAACGACGTGTGGCTCTTCGATATAGCGTTCACCAGTTTGCCTAATGGCATATCGGGTGTTACGGCTGTGAAGTCGCGTTCTATCACGCTGTCCATCGTCATCAGCGTCAGCACAGAGCGGTCGGTGTGGTGAGTGACCAACTTACCTCGCGTGCCAGACGCATGGCGTAGATGCTGTGAGGCTCGAAGATGCTGATAGTCATCACCGACACGATGCTCACAATCATCAGTGGCATGAACATGTCGTAGCCGTTCGTAATCTCGGCGATGAGGAAGATGCCCGTCAGCGGGGCGTGCATCACGCCAGCCATCACGCCAGCCATGCCGAGCAGCGTGTAGTTCTTCTCAGGTATATATATGCCCACCTGATACATGTTCCACAGACGTGAGAAGAGGAACCCCGTGAAAGCTCCCACGAAGAGCGACGGTGCGAACGTACCACCGCAGCCGCCACCGCCGTTTGTGGCTGCCGTGGCGAATGTCTTTGTCAGTATGACCAGCGCAATGAACAGTATGAGCCACTTGCCGTTGCCCGAGAACATAGAGTTGTGCAGCAGTTCGTTCCAGTCAGCTTCGCTCGTGCCGTTCAGCAGTACGTTGATAGCCGAGTATCCCTCGCCGTAGAGCACGGGGAAGATGAAGATGAGCGAGCTGAGCAGTACACCGCCCAACGCCAACTTAGCCCAGCGATGTTGCTTCAACTTGCCGAACATGCCCTCGCACACCGACATCGAGCGTATGAAGTAGATGCTCACCAGTCCGCAGGCGATACCGAGTATGATGCACGCCGGCACACGCTCCACGCTCCACATGCTGTCCAGATGAAAACTGAACAGCGACGCGCTTCCCATGAATATATATGTGAAGCACGTTGCCGTGACCGCAGCCGTGAGTATAGGCAGCAGCGATGCCATGCTCAGGTCTACCATCAGCACCTCGAGCGTGAACACCAGTCCGGCTATCGGAGCCTTGAAGATGCCGGCGATGGCAGCGGCAGCACCGCAGCCACTAACAGAATTAGCTTCTTCTTGTCCATGCCGAACAGTCTGCCGAGGTTCGAGCCTATGGCAGAACCAGTCAGCACGATAGGAGCCTCGGCACCCACCGATCCGCCGAAGCCGATAGTGATAGCCGATGCCACCACCGACGTCCAGCAGTTGTGCGCCTTCAGTCGCGACTGTTTCGAGGATATGGCGTAGAGTATTCGCGTGATACCATGCGATATGTTGTCCTTCACCACATAGCGTACGAAGAGCGACGTTAGGAAGATGCCCACAACCGGGAACATCAGGTAGAGCCAGTTGAACGTGTCAGCATGAAACCTCGATGTCAGCAGATGCTGTATGATGTGAATTATCGAGTGGAGCACGTAGGCAGCCACCGACGCAAAGAATCCGATGCAGAGGGCGAGGATGATAGTCGCCTGACGGTCGGAAAGATGCTTCGTGCGCCAAGCATACAGCCTTTCTTCTAATGTTGCGCCTTTCTTGTCAATCGCAGTCTCTTCCATTTACTTGCGTATGATGGTTACCCGTCCGTCCTTAGTCAGTTTGATGATGCTGCTCGGCGTGTGCGGCTTGTGCTCCTGGCGGCGTGTCCAGCACACATAGTCCACCGCCTCCAGTATCTCCGGTGCGATGTCGCGGTAGTTCTGTGCCGTCGGCTCGCCACTTATGTTGGCACTCGTGCTCACGATAGCCTTCTGGAAGCGATAGCAAAGCTCCTTCGAGAACGGCTCGTTCGTCACGCGCAGAGCTATGCTGCCATCCTCCGCGATGAGGTTCGGGGCGAGGTTCACAGCGCCGTCGAGCACCACCGTTGTCGGCTTCTCCGCGAGCTCCATCAAGTCCCACGCCACTGGCGGCACGTCGCGCACATAGCGCTGCACGCGGTCTACCGAGTCGGCGAGGCAGATAAGAGCCTTCGAATCGTCGCGCTGCTTTATCCTGTACACCTTAGCCACTGCCTCCGCGTTCGTCGCGTCGCAACCGATGCCCCATACCGTGTCCGTAGGGTAGAGTATCACGCCGCCCTTACGCATCACGTCCACGGCATTCTGAATGTCTTCTTTCTGTGTCATTGTCGTTTTCCTTTTATATATCGTTATAATTCTTTCCATTGTGCGCGCCGTTCGGTACGCGTGTCTGCGCCGAACGTTGCGTGTGTCTGCGCGAACGTTGCGTGTGTCTGCGCGAACGTTGCGGATGTCTGCGTCGAACGTTGCAGATGTCTGCGCCGAACGTTGCGGATGTACAAAGTTAATGCTTTTTCCTGTTATGCCGTAAGTTTAAAGACAATTTTTCTTGCTCTTTATTATAAGCATAGCCGATATTTGCCGAAAAAACCGTAACTTTGTATTTTAAGAGTAAAAAAGTAAAAGAGTAAAAAGCCCCTCCCAACCCTCCCCGTCGTGGAGGGCTTAGGAAGGCCCAAGAAGGCTTAGTTCGGCCTAACCGCCGCCTTAGACAGGCTTAGTTCGGCTTAAACGCCGCCCTATACCGGCTTAGTTCGACTTAAAATAAAAACCAAAAACAATGGAAAAGAAAAACCTCCGCATAGTGTTCATGGGAACACCCGAGTTTGCCGTTGGCTCGCTCCAGCGACTTGTTGAGAACGGTTATAACGTAGTGGCTGTCGTCACGCAGCCCGACAAACCCGTCGGTCGCCACGCTTCCGTGCTGCGTCCTTCGCCCGTCAAGGAGTACGCCCTTGCCCACGGTCTGCCCGTGTTGCAGCCCCTGAAGATGAAGGACGAGCAGTTCCTAGAGCAGCTGCGCAGCTACAATGCCGACCTCCAGGTCGTTGTCGCGTTCCGCATGCTCCCCGAAGTGGTGTGGGCAATGCCACGCTTCGGCACATTCAACGTCCATGCAGCCCTGCTCCCCGACTATCGTGGTGCAGCCCCAATCAACTGGGCAGTCATCAACGGCGAGACACGCACCGGCGTCACCACCTTCTTCCTCGACCACGACATCGACACCGGTCGCATCATCGCCCAGCGCCAGTTCCCCATCCCCGACGATGCGACGTAGAGTATGTCTACGACGGACTCATGCAGCTCGCGCCCAGCTCTGCACCGACACCGTCGACCTCGTCCTCTCCACCGACGGCAACGCCCCTTCGCAACCGCAGCAGGACAGCGACGCCCACCACGCCGCCCCGAAGATATTCAAGGAAACCTGCGCCATCGACTTCTCGCTCACAGCCAAGCGCATCTACGACTTCGTGCGCGGACTCTCGCCCGCGCCCGGCGCATGGTGCCTGCTCACCCCGCGCGATGCTAACGCTCCCGCCCAAGTGCTTAAGATCTATAAGACTGCAAAGACCCACGAGTCTGTAGCAGGGGTGCACTTGTCTCAAGTGCACCAGACCATAACGCAGCAAATACCCACGACCAACCAACCAGTGTAGAAGTCGGAACACTCAAAGCCGAAAACCGTCGCCTCCTCGTTGCCACCGTCGACGAGTGGCTCGAAATTGTAGAGCTGCAGCCCGCCGGCAAAAAGCGCATGGCAGCCCGCGACTACCTCAACGGGTTCCAGCATCCCGAGGACTTCCTGCTGAAGTAATCCCCTCCCGTTTCGTGAAAAGCTTTTTTCACCCCACACCACACAGCCTGTTGATATCCTCGTCGAACGTCTCGCGGTTCACTGCCCGAGTGCGCATCGCCGACTTGTAGTTGTATATCGTCTGCGTCGAGTAGAACAGCAGCGTGGCTATCTCCTGACTCTCCGTCACGCCCAAGCGCATCAGCGCATAGATGCGCGCCTCCGTCGTCAGGGCGTTAGGAGACGGCTGCGCAATCCTTCCTTCCGGAAGCAGCAGACCGTTCAGCTCGTCAACGAAGCCGGGTACAGCTCCGTGAAGCGCGGTCGAAACGTGTGTAGAACGCTGTCGCCTCTTCCTCCGCGAGTTTATAACTGTTGATAGTTTTAAGAAGGTCAGCCGTTTGGTTGGCCTTTATTTTTCTGCTCACCAGTTTACGGTACTCCATCAGTTTGCGTATGTACACCGCACTGATGTCCATGAACAGACGCATGTAGGTCTCGCGACGATGGTTCGTCGCTATGAGGCGTTCGTTCAGTTCCTTCAACTGCTGGTTCTGCATCTTCACCTCTCTGCGGCTACTCGCCAGCCATTTATTCTGCTTGTAGCCGAAAATAGCCATTGCCAGTAACATCAGCGACAGAAAACTAACCATCGCAAGCACACCTCTCACGATGCGCTCCTTATGCGCCAACGCCTCCTGATTGGCTGTGGCAATGATAGGCAGTATGCTCGAAATCTCGAGCATACGCAGTCGGTTGTTGTAGAATCGGGCATCCTCCATAGAGCAATAGATGTAGCGTGCCGCACGGTCGGCATACTTCTGGTCCTTCTCATACAGATATGTAGAGAACTCCTGCAGCGCAAGATTCTCCTTCAAAGGGCATGTTATGTCCGAGATAGCCGCTTCAATAATGTACTTTTCATATCGTTGCGTGTCGCCCAACTCGCGATAATAGCGTGCTATGCAGTATGCTGCCGAGGCATGCACACGACTGTCTACCCGGCTGTTCTGCAGAGCCTTTGTGTAGAATTGCAGCACAGCCTTGCTCATGGGTTGGTGAGGAAAGCAATTTCGCCGCTAAGATAGGCATACAGAGCCACATCCTTGCTGCTTGTGGCTTCCACCGTGAGCTTCAGATTCTCGAACTTCTTCTTATGGTAATAGTCCATGAACTCCGACTTCTTGCTGAACGCTTCCCAATAGTTGTACAGCCACGTGCGCGTATAATAATAGTATTGTTTTAGCTGCTTAGGTACACCTCTCTTCTTTATATCATCAAGCAGTTCCTCCGACTGACTGTAGAAACCACCCGTAGACAACACCGCCGCACGGTTTATTTTGTTAAGCGTTGTGTAGTAGGCGTTGTTCTCGCTCTCTGATAGGGCGAGACCGCGGTTCACATATACCATTGCCGAATCGTAATGGTATGTATAGTATTCTCGATAGATATTGTTCAGGAGTGCGAGTCGCTGCGAGATGTCTTCCACCGTTCGCAACTTTAGTTTCAGTTGGTCAATCTTCTTTTCCTTCTGCTCCGAGTACATTTCGCGCTTGTCGACATAGCTGTCAAGAAGGCCCAGTAGGTCTTGCTCGCCAGAGATACCGGCTGTAGCCAACTTGGTTTGGGCTGTAGTCTGCAGCGGCAAAAAAATGAATAATAGGTATAAAAAGATGCGCATAATAGTGGGCTTTTAGTTTTAATGCTGCAAATTTAGCTAATATTATTAAGATAAAACCATTTACTTTGATAAAAAAGTCTAAATCTTTAAACGTTCTGATATATAATAAGTTATAAGTTTCTATGCCTTAATTTATGTCTACTTTCATTTTACGCACACATACAATCAGCCGATATATCTTGTAACTTTGCAATCGTAAACATACACACAACGGATATGAACCTAAAACTTAAAACATTCTCATTCGCCCTCTTGGCTTCTGCCTCTACGGGCATGTATGCACAGACGCATACAGACAACAATTCAACAAACGATTCGGAACCGCAGAAGAAGGAAGAGCGCAACGTGATGCTCAACGCTTCTGACGCTAACAAACCGCGCGAGATTCAGATTGGCTTGCCGAGCGAAGACGTAACAGTATACGAGAACGGACTGCCTGCCGTTTACTCGTCGTCCGTGCACAAGCTCTCTGCCCACTGGCGCAGCGACGCTTCGCTGAAAGGCACCGACCTTATGACTCCGTCGGAGAGTGCCATCAAGACCGGCAACATCGCTTATGCTGTGTCGGCGTTCAGCGAGTTGGGCGAGAAGAAGTTCAGCGGCAAGCTCAATTATAAGGCTAACCACTTCGGTATGCAGAACTTCGACCTTAACCTCTCTGGCGGAATCGGAAACAACTGGCTCTACACCGCAGGAATGTATCAGAACTTCGACCCAGGCAGCTTCAAGCTGCGCTTCACCGACTACGCTGACCGCACACAGATATACCATTTGGGTCTTACGCGCATACTGAACGGCGGCAAAGGTCACATTTCTTTATTATATAAGTATTCGAATAGCAAGAACCCCGGCAACTTCGCCAATGCCGCCCCGTTCATCTACGCCGGCGACGGCAGCATAAAGCAGCTTGCAGGTTTCGACCCGGGTATGGATTCGTACGTGCAGCGCAACGGTTCGTTCAGCTATCTGAACACCAAGACCGGCAAGATGGAGACCTGGAACATGACAGACGACAATGACAACCGTGCCAATGAGGTGGCTTTGGTGAGCAAGTACCAGTTTGACAACGGCTGGTTGTGGAAGTTGAACGCAAAGTATATGAACGCTCCGCGCGCCAACTGCGTAGACTACGGCGGCAGCACGATTTCTGAGGTTACCGAGTCTGACGGCTACCAGCTTTCTGACGGTTCAGCATACAGCGGACTCATCGAAGGTCGCCGTACTTGGCTGCACTTCGGCAAGGTGAGCAACGCCCTCCTTACAACAGAGATGAGCAAGCAACTGAACAACCACAAACTGATGATTGGTTTGAACGAGTGGTACTACCACCTCAACTACTATTCATCTTCGTTCCAGTGGGCGGGCACCGTTGAGGCTTATCCTCGTACGCTGAGCCAGATGTACGTCAATCCGCTCGACCCGACACAGACTGCACACCGCTCTGAAACCTTCGGCTACAACGAGTTGAGTCCTGAATATACAAAGGGTTCGGAGAACAAACTCGCTCTCTATTTCACCGACGAATGGCGCATCACTCCCAAGTTCAAGCTGTTCTACGGCGGACGTCTCGAATACTATCGTATGTCGCATACCAGATTTCTGCGTCACGTTTCCGTGGCTTCCATCTCGGCAACTTCAATACATATTCTACAGCCGCAGACGGATCTATCGTAGCCACAGAGCATAGCATCGCGCCAGCCAATGTTACGAAGAACAAGCTCAACTATGCTGCCACCTTGCAGATGACATACAACATAACAAACCAGTTCGGTCTTACTGCCGACGCTACCATCGCCACACGCTTCCCGCGCATCAGCGAGTATGCCGGCACCGGTCCTACGGAGGAGCAGTACAAGCGCGTGACTATTCCGTTGGTTCGCGGTGGTATCTTCTACAAGAACTCATGGCTCGACCTCTCGTCGATGGTGACATACATCTCAAAGTCGAACAATATCGACCAGCAGAACCTCACCAAGCCTGGTACCTCTGAGGGCAAGACCGTGTTGCTCATCTACAACATCCAGACATTGGGTTGGACAACGTCTGCCGAAATCAACCCGTTCAAGAACTTCCACATGCACGCTCTCTTCACCTATCAGAAGCCAGTTTACAAGAACTATAATGCGAGCGTTACGTTCAGCGACGGTCAGACTATGAGCGTGAATGCCAACAACAAGATTGTGAAGGAGATTCCGCAGGTGCTCATTGAGCTTGACCCGAGATACGACATCACGAAGAACCTCAGTGCTTGGCTCAGTTTCCGCTACTTCGGCAAGACATACGCCAACCTTCAGGAGGCACTCTACTTCAACGGTCACTGGGAGACATTCGGTGGTGTCAACTGGAATGTGAACAAGAATCTGAGTCTCGGTGTCAGCGTCATTAACATCTTCAACGAGAAGGGTGCCAAGGGCACAATCAGCGTTCGGAACTTATCACAAAGGATGAGGCAGGCAAGTATGCCGGCAAGTATATGAGCGGCAACTATCTCCGCCCGTTCACCGTAGAGTTCAACGCAAGCATCAAATTCTAATAAAAAACCATACGAAAATGAAGAAAACTATTATGCTAATCGCAGCAATGTGCATGACTTCTGCCATCACATTCGCTCAAGAAATCATCCGTGTGTCTACCGAAAAGACCGACCTCGTGATGAAAGTGTCGCCAAAAGGCCGTCTTTATCAGGTCTATCTCGGCGATAAGTTGCAGAATCCTGCCGACTACGAGAACCTTAAGTGGGATGTTTATGCCGCTTCCGACGGTGCTGTGTGCCAGCGCGGCCATGAGGTGTACGCCACTTCCGGCGCTGAAGACTACTTCGAACCGGCTGTAGCCGTTACACATGCCGACGGCAACATGACTACATATCTCTATTATAAGTCGTCGGAGCAGAAGGCTGTGAAGGGCGGCACTGAGACAGTCATCACACTTCAGGATAAAGTGTATCCGCTGACAGTGAAGCTCCACTATGTGGCTTATCCGAAGGAGAATGTGATAAAGGCATGGAGCGAGATCTCTCACAAGGAGAAGTCTGCCATCACACTCTGGCGCTACAGCTCTACGATGCTCTACTTCAAATCTTCAAAGTATTATCTCACTAACTATCACAGCGACTGGGCTAAGGAAGGTCAGCCCGAGACAACCCAGTTGAGCACGGGCAAAAAGATTATCGACACAAAGCTCGGCACACGCGCCGCTATGCATGCTGAGCCTTTCTTCGAGTTGGGCTTCGACGAGCCTGCTAAGGAGAACGAGGGAAAGGTGATGCTCGGAACGATAGGATGGCCAGGTAACTTCCGTTTCACCTTTGAGGTGGACAACGTCGGCGCGCTGCGCGTCATTCCTGCCATCAATCCTTACGCTTCCGACTATAAACTGAAGGCAGGCGAAGTGTTCACCACTCCTGAGTTCATCTTCGCGATGAGCGACAACGGTATGGGCGAGGCTTCGCGCAACTTGCACGACTGGGCTCGTCAGCATCAGGTGAACATGGGCACGGGCGACCGTCTCACGCTCCTGAACAACTGGGAGAATACAGGCTTCGACTTCAACCAGCAGAGTCTTGCCGAACTGATGAAGGATGCCAAGGATCTTGGTGTGGATATGTTCCTGCTCGACGACGGATGGTTCGCCAATAAGTATCCGCGCAAGGACGACCACGCCGGACTGGGCGACTGGGAGGCTACAAAGAGCAAGTTGCCGGAGGGTATACCTGGCCTCGTCAGAGACGCAAAGAAGGCTGGTGTGAAGTTCGGTATATGGATTGAACCGGAGATGGTGAACCCGAAGAGCGAACTGTTTGAGAAGCATCCTGATTGGGTCATCTTACAGCCGCAGCGCGACACATATTACTATCGCAACCAGCTCGTGCTCGACATCTCTAATCCTAAAGTGCAGGATTATGTGTTCGGCATCGTCGACCGCATCATGACCGAGAATCCGGAAGTGGCTTACTTCAAGTGGGACTGCAACAGCGTGATAACCAATATCTACTCGCCATACCACAAGCAGAATCAGGGCAACTTCTACATCGACCACGTTCGTGGCATCTATAATGTGCTCACACGCATTCATGACAAGTATCCTAATCTGCCGATGATGCTCTGCTCTGGCGGTGGCGGACGTATGGATTACGAGATGCTCAAATACTTCACCGAGTTCTGGTGTTCTGACGACACCGACCCGTACGAGCGCATCTACATCCAGTGGAGTCTCTCGAAGTTCTTCCCTGCAAAGACAATGGGCTCGCACGTCACCAACTGGAACAAGAACACATCCGTAAAGTTCCGCACCGACGTATGCAGCTCATGCAAGTTGGGCTTCGACATCGACCTCAAGTCGCTCTCTGCCGACGACTACAAGTTTGTGCAGCAGGCTGTAAAGAACTATAACAGCATGAAGCCGATGATTCTCGAAGGCGACCAGTATCGTCTTGTTTCGCCGTACGAAGGCAGCCACTGCGCTATCAACTACGTGAGCAAGGACAAGCAGCGTGCGGTGCTCTTCGCCTACGACCTGCATCCGCGCTATAAGGAGCCGCAGCAGAACGTGAAGCTGCAGGGTCTTGATGCCGCAAAGATGTACACCGTGAAGGAGACAAACCTCATGCCAGGCAAGCAGTCAGACTTGGAGTGCAACGGCAAGCAGTACAGCGGAGACTATCTGATGAAGATCGGTCTGAACGTCTTCACACCGCAGGACGGCACAAGCCATGTGTTGGTGCTGGAGTAGAAAGACAATGTAGTAGTAATGATATATCTAACAGATGTTTTAACGAAAAAGACCATGTCGGTATTCCGGCATGGTCTTTCTTTTTGTTTGTAAGTCCTTATATAGACAAACCTCAATGTTCTTCGTTCAGAGTGCACCCAACCTAAAAGATGCCCCACTTCTTCTTGCGCTTCGGAGCCTCCGTCTGTTCAAAGCTGCTGTTGCGCTGCGCCAACACCTCCTCCCACGTGCTCCGCTCTCTCACCATCTGGTAGATAGTACCCCCAGTCGGGCAGACCCCCTATGTTGCGGTCGTCGATGAAGAGGTCGGCTTTCAGCTTGCGCGAGAACGTCTCGTGCTCCCTGCGCTCCTCCGGGTAGTCGCGGTTCACGGCGTAGAACTCCACGCCGCGCTCCCTGCACCATTCCACTGCCTCCTCCAGCAACCGCCCCTCCCTCACGCTCCACAATATCAGCTTGTGGCGGTCGCGTATCAGCATACGCAACGTCTCCGTGGCGAAGGGCAGCTCCCTGCCGATGGCAGGGTATTTGTGCTCCACGATAGTGCCGTCGAAGTCAACTGCTATAACCATTTTACTTCTTACGCTTTATAGAGTCATCGTTCTTGTTGCCGTAGTTGCTATCGCTGTAGTTGCCGTAAGCACCATAAGAGGTATATGTGCTGCCATAACTTCCGTAACTTCCATAGCCACCATACTTGCTTCCGTAACCGCTGTATCTGCCGTAGCGTCCGTACTTGCCATACTTGCCGTAGCCGTAGTAGTAGCCATACTTCTTCTTCGACATATCGATGCCGTTGATGACGATGCAAATCTGTGGCAACTTCTTCTGACTGCTGAGCGAGTTGATGAGCTCGAAGCTCGACTTCGGAGTGTAGTCAGCACGACACATATATACAGTAAGGTCGGCTATACGTGCAATCACCACCGTGTCGGTGACGAGACCACAGGTGCCGTGTCCACGATGATGTAGTCGTACTCCTTACGCAGTATTGCGAACACCTTGTCGAGCGATTCGCGCGACACAAGTTCTGCAGGGTTTGGTGGGATAGGACCTGCAGGCATGATGTCGAGGTACTGGTTGATTCCCGAATTGGTGATGTTCTCCAGTATCTCCTCGCGTGTCGGATTCTCGTGCACGAGCAGGTTTGTTATGCCTATCTTCTCCTTGTTCAGCTCGAAGAGAGTGGTGAGTCGTGGCTTGCGGATGTCAAGACCCATGACCAGCACCTTCTTGCCCAGCAGCGCGAAGCTTACTGCAAGGTTGGCTGCGGTGAACGTCTTTCCTTCGCCCGATGTGGTAGAGGTGAACATGATTACCTTCTCCTCCTCCTTCAGCATGACTGAATGTTCGAGCGTATCGAGCGGAATACCTCTTCCATGACGTTGTTCTTGTTCTCATGCACCACGATGTCAGCCTTTGTCTTTACCGACTCGCTGGCAACGGCTACGTCGCCGATGATAGGCAACTCGGTGAGACGTGCCACGTCGTCGTGTCCTTCTATCTTGTAGCGGAAGAAGTTGATGAGGAACAGGATACAGCCAGGTATAGCAATGCCTAATACTAAGGCAATGAGCAGAACCATGTATGTCTTCGGACTAATCTTTCCTAAAGATACGGGGTTGTCGATGAGCTTGCCCTTGTCGGCTGTCGCAGCAAGCGAGATAGAGTTCTCCTCGCGCTTCTGCAGAAGCATGAGGTACAGACCCGACTTCACTTCCTGCTGACGTCCAATCTGTGTGAGTACGCGCTCCTGCTCGGGCGTCGAGTAGATCATGCTCGAATAGCGGTTGTACTCTTGCAGTATGGAGTTGCGCTGTATCTTTGCGTTGCGCTGCACCTGAGCCATTGCGCGGCGAATACTTGCCGAGAGGTCGTCGAGCTGTGCGGTGAGTGGAGTGATTGTAGGGCTGTTCTCGTTGGCACTGCGCAGCAAGCGGTTGCGCTCCATCACAATCTTGTTATAGTCGTTGATGAGCGTAGAGGCGGCTGCGTCGCTCAGACCCACGTTCGACGGCAGTGTCTGATACTTGTTGCTTGGGTCGTTGATGTACTCCTGCAGGCTGCGGAGCAGCTCTATCTGCATGTCCATCTCGGCAAGCTTCTGTGTGTACGAGTCGGTGTTCGTGTAGCCTAAGGCTCCAGTCGCCTCCGGGCTTACAATCTTATACTGGCGCTTTGTTGCCTCCAGATTGCCCTCTGTTGCGCCCAGCTCAGTGTTTATCTTCTCCAGACGCGAGTTGATAAACAGCTCTGTACGCATGGCTATCTCGTTCTTGTCCTCATTAGCCTGTTTGTTGTAGCTGAAGACGAGCTGTCTGAGGTAGTCGTTGGCACGTTGTGGTATCTCGTCGGTAAGGGTGAGACCTGCGATAGATGTGTTCTTCGACAACTGGCTGACATCGAGCGAACCGCTATACTTGCCTGCAACCATCTTCGGCGGATAGATGGTCACGAACTCCTTACGGTTGGCAGGCAGCTGGATACCGGAGTTGCTGGAGAGTGTTATTGCGCCAACACTTGTGTTGATAGTTGCCGGCAGACTCTCGAAGGTGCGGTCGATGGAGTACCACTTCGATGGTTTGTCCGGGTTTTCAGGTACATAGGTGTACGAACCCACAACACGCAGCTTGTCGCCCTCCTTGCCAATGGTGAGTTGGATAGGCATCTGCAATGTTGCGACGTGGGCAGTGTCAAGGTCTACGTTGATGGGCTGGTCTTGTACAGAAGGTGGTCCTTGATGCGTCCTTCCAGTGTGTACACGGTGTAGAGTTTCAACTCGGTTACGGCTTCGCAAGCGAGTGTCGACGATTTCAGTATCTCCATCTCGTTATCGATGCCAGTAGAGTTGCTCATTATGCCGAGTGTTGACGAATTGGCGATGTAGCTTCTGCTACCACGTCGTCCGTTGTCTTCATCTTCTTTGATGAGCAGTTTTGCGTACGATTGGTATATTGGTGTGGCGTAGCGCAACTTTATGGCAGCTGCGCTCAGACAGATGATAATCGAGAGTACGAACCATTGCCAATTCAGAACCAGTGCTGTGAAGATGGTTCTAAAGTTGAATGAAGAGCTCTCCTCGAGTTCTTGTTGTACGTTGTTTGTTCCTTGGTTGATGTTCTCTTCCATTTTCTTTTCTTTGCGTTGTGTATCTAAAGCGTGTTTGTTACGTTTGCTTATTTGTTTGAGTTTCGCTTAGTGTTAGGTGTTACTTTCCTTCAGCGAGTCGCAGCAGGTATTTGCCGTATTCGTTTTTCACCATCGGTTGTGCCACCTCTACGAGCTTTTCCTTGGTTATCCATCCCTTCTTGAATGCTATCTCTTCGAGACAAGCCACCTTCTGTCCCTGGCGTTTCTCAATCACCTCGATGAAGGTGCTTGCTTCCGACAGCGAGTCGTGTGTACCGGTGTCGAGCCATGCAAATCCGCGCTGCAGTGTCTGCACTTTCAGCTCGCCACGTTTCAGGTATTCCTGGTTGACGGTGGTTATCTCAAGTTCGCCACGTGCGCTTGGCTTGATGTTCTTGGCTATCTCCACCACGCTGTTCGGGTAGAAGTAGAGTCCCACCACGGCGTAGTTGCTCTTCGGATGTTCTGGCTTCTCCTCGATGCTGAGGCAGTTGCCTCTGCGTCAAACTCAGCCACACCGTAGCGTTCTGGGTCGTTCACGTAGTAGCCGAATACTGTCGACTTGCCGTCGCGTTCGACGTTCTGCACGCTTTCGCGCAGCAGTTTAGTGAAGCCCGCACCGTAGAATATGTTGTCGCCTAACACGAGACACGCGCTGTCGTCGCCGATAAACTCCTCGCCGATGATGAATGCCTGCGCCAAACCGCCAGGGTAGGGCTGCTCTGCATATTCGAAGTGTACACCGAAGTCGCTACCGTCGCCAAGCAAACGCTTGAAGGCTGGCAGGTCGGTGGGGGTGGATATGATCAGGATCTCCTTTATATCTGCGAGCATGAGCACTGAGATAGGATAGTATATCATCGGTTTGTCGAAGATAGGTATGAGCTGCTTACTAATACCTTTGGTGATGGGGTAGAGGCGTGTGCCCGAACCGCCGGCTAAAACGATACCTTTCATATTTGTTAAATGCTTTAATTGTTCAACAATATTCTATTGATATAAATATAAAGTGCACAAAGTTAATAATAATAAGTCAGAAAATATGCTTTTATCTGCTGATTTTTGAAACCTTAATTCGTAAAATAAGAAAAAGTCGGCATTACTTGGCGGTTATGTAATTTATTTGTAATTTTGCATAATATAGTTTAAGTTGGTGCCGTGGATGTAAAACTAACGCGTGTGCTGATTTGATGTAATAAACAAATTAAATATTTTATGGGATTTTTTTCAAAACTATTCGGAAAGAAAGCTGATAACGATAAAGCGAATGGTATGGAAAACTACATGCAGCTTGTGCGTGTTTACTTCCAGGCCTCAATAGCTGCAAACGTAGGCATTGCCAACCTTGCAATGCTCCCCGACCTGCGTGTGTTCAAGTCGACGCTCCACGTTCCGACAGTGAATAACAAACTCGGTGTTGGTGAGAAGAGTGCATGTCGCAAAGATGCTGCGCGACATATACGGCGTTGACGACAACTTCTTTAAGGAAGTGGATGCAAGTATCCGCAAG